>Ga0256827_10000965_pt1 | contig 18155 bp, 7 predicted proteins | sample CV84metaG_FD_185977 | JGI IMG/M metagenome (GOLD analysis project Ga0256827, IMG submission 185977) | Hydrothermal vent microbial communities from East Pacific Rise, Pacific Ocean - CV84 | ecosystem: Environmental > Aquatic > Marine > Hydrothermal vents | place: Pacific Ocean: East Pacific Rise... | reverse complement strand
ATAACACCCTTAGCCCATTTAATATGTATTTCAATTTTTTCCTCTTCAGTAAGTTTCCAATTGATATCTGATTTACGCATTTTCTCGGTTAAGTGATAAAGGCTAAGTGCAGCAGATACCGAGATATTAAAACTCTCTGTAAAACCATACATTGGTATCTTAACGTAGGCATCGGCATTTTTCATAGCAACTTCTGAGAGACCTTGCATTTCGGTTCCAAAAACCAAAGCAGTTTTCTCAGATATATCAAGATCATCAAGAAGCACATCATTTTCATGAGGTGTTGTTGCAACTATCTTATAACCTTGCTCTCTTAACTCGTTAAAACATTTAATAGTATTTTCATCACTATCATTATATTTCTTAAGATTTAGCCATTTAGAAGAGCCCATAGCAACTTCTTCACTTAAGGTATATGTATTTGAATTTTCAATAATATGAATATCCTGCACACCAAAAAGATCGCAAGAGCGAAGAACAGCACTTGCATTATGAGGTTGGTAAATATTTTCTAAAACAACACATATATGCTTAGTTCTATCTTCAATAATATTTTCAAATAATCCTTTTTTGTTTTCCGAGATAAACTCAAAAAGATAATCACGTAAAGCTATTGAATATTCCTTAGATTTTACAGTCATAAATTAGTAATTAAAAAAAAGCCTCTTGCCCGAATTAGGGAAGAGGCTTTTAAGTGTTTTTTAAAACAAATTTCTTATAATGCTAAGTCAGCACCTGCTTTAAATTTAACAACTTTTTTAGCTGCAATTTGAATAGCTGCACCAGTCTTAGGGTTACGACCTGTACGAGCTGATCTTTCAGCTACAGAAAAAGAACCAAATCCTACTAAAGCAACTTTTTCGCCACCTTTTAATGAATCAGTTGTTGCACCTACAAAAGCCTCAAGAGCTTTTTTTGAATCAGCTTTACTTAAACCAGACTTAGCTGCCATTGCATCGATTAATTGTGTTTTGTTCATTTTTAAAATTTTAAAGATTAGAAATAGTGTTATTATGCTGACAAATATAAAAGAAATAAATTTAATTTTCGTGAAAAACCTTGATATCATTGAATTTGTTAATAACTACCATTAATTGTTAATAACATAGCCCAAAAAACATCAAATTATAGCATAATTCACGCAAAACAAGGTTATTATTGAGTTTGAAAGCATGAATTTATTGCCATTTCCACTCTTCAGATATATTAAAACCTCTCAAAAAGTCCTCAATAGGCATTCTTTTTTTGCCTTGAAGTTGCATTTCAATCACTTTTAGCTGCCCATCGTTAAGTCCTAAAGACAGAAAAGTCTTATTATCAGTATATATTTTACCTGCTTTGGAGCCTTTGTTTTCAACCTTTGTTTTAAATATTTTCAGAACAAACTCTTTCCCTTCTGGTGAAACTATTTGCACAAAAGATGCAGGATAAGGGCTTAGTCCTCTCACTAAATTATGTGCTTTCTCAATTGCAGAATTTGTCTCAATATGACAATGCTGTTTGAATATTTTTGGGGCAGATTTAAGTTCAGAATCTATCAATTGCTTTTGAGGAATTAGATTAATATTTCCTTTTTCTATAATCTCACAAGTATCGATTACAATCTCCCTACTCAACTCCATTAATTTATCGTGCAAATCTCCTGCATCATCCTCTGGAGAAATATCTACTTTCTTCTGCAAAATAATATTTCCAGTATCAATTTCTTCATCAATAAGGAAGGTTGTTAATCCACTTTCTTTCTCATTATTAATAATTGCATGATTGATGGGTGCAGCACCTCTATATTGAGGAAGAAGAGATGCGTGGATATTGAAAGTCCCATTATTAGGAATCGACCAAATTGATTTTGGAAGCATTCTAAAAGCCACAACCACAAAAACATCAGCATTAAGGCTTACTAAATCATTAGTAAAGCTATCATCTCTAAGTTTCTCAGGTTGAAATAAAGCAATATTATGCTCTAATGCATATTCTTTAACTGCGCTATACCTTATTTTCTTTCCTCTACCTGCAGCTTTATCTGCTACTGTAACAACTCCTACAACTTCATGCTTACTATTTACCAAAGCGTCTAATGATGCTACAGCAAATTCGGGAGTTCCCATGAATACAATTTTCATATAATAAGCTTGTTAATTAGGTTATGAATCTAAATTAATTATCCTGAGCAAGAAAAACGTCGTCATCAAGTTCAAAATCATCTAAATCAACGTCATCAAGAAGATCGTTTCTCAGGCTTATCATTTTAAGGGCTGTAATTCCAGCTTCAACACCTTTATTACCATGTTTGCCACCTGCTCTATCGAGAGCTTGCTGTTGATTATCGGTAGTAAGAACACCAAAAATCACAGGGTCACCAGAGTCTAAACTAAGTTTGGCAATAGCATTTGCACTTGCATTGCAAATAAAATCAAAGTGACGAGTTTCGCCTTGAATAACACAGCCTAAGCAGATAACAGCATCAACTAATGCTACATCTAATAGATATTGAGCTCCAGTAGCCAATTCGAAAGTACCTGGAACATATTTAATAATTATATCTTCATCAGGAATTTCGTGCTTTTTAAGTTCGTCTAATGCTCCTTGAGCTAAAGCGTCGGTTATTTCTTCATTCCATTCAGAAACTACTATTCCAATTCTTGCTCCTTCGATGTTTAATTCAGTACTTTTATAGTCTGAAAGGTTTTTAAGATTTGAGGCCATGAGGGTATTGATTATTTGGTTATTTGGTTATTTGTTGAGTTGGTTATTTGGTTAATTAGGTTTGTAGGTTATATAATCTGTTTGTTATTTGTTATTTGCTGTTTGTTGTTTGTTGTTTGAATTAGTAAGACTGATAAATTAATAAATTACAATTGTACAAAAAAAGGTCGAACAAATGTCCGACCTTTTTTGTAAAAATAAAAATATTTTATTTTCCTAAGTACTGCTCTTCACGAGCTATATATTTCTTAATTTCTCTAGCTTCATCGCTTTTGAAATATTTAGTTTTAATCTCATTGAATAACTTAAGAGCATCATCGTGATTACCCATTACGGAATAAGTCATACCAGCTTTTTTAAGAAAAAGTGGAGTAGTTAACTGATTATCAACTAATCGAGCAGCTTGTATATAATAACTCACAGCTTCTTGTTGATTACCTAATTCCATTTCACAATCACCAATTGCACCTACAGCCATAGGCTTAACATTTAAGTCATCACTTGAAAAGCTTTTAAGCATATCAATAGCTTCTTCATATAAACTTGAGGCTTCAGCACCATCAGCTTTTTGAGCCATTCTGAAATATGAGATACCTGCATAGTAGTAAGCTAAATTACCACTTGCTGTAGATCCATACTCATCAATGATATCAAGAAAGCCAGGATTTTCATCATGACCATTAAGTGCCCAATTAAGGCTATCTTGATTAAAATACTGCTCTGCATGCCAGATTGTATTGTAAGCTTCTTTCTCAGCAGGGATTTTAATATACTTATTATAACCCATTACTATTAGTACAATAGCAAATAGTCCAAGTACACCATAACTAAGGTTTTTCTTATTTCCTTCTACAAACTGTTCAGTTCTACTGATAGCACCTTCAATATTTGCTAGGTTTTCTTCAGTTTGCTCGTAATTATTTTTAGCCATTTCTTCAAAAATTTAGATTTGCAAAAGTATAATTTTTTCTGACATGAGAACAGGTCAATTATTAAAAATTAAAATTGAAAATCTATTTTAATATTTATTTAGTATCTACGCTTCTTAGTAAATGTTCGTTTTCCTTTAGGGGCAGGCCTTTTGGTGAATTTCTTCTTGCCTCCTTTATCTGATTTTGTGCTTGCTAAAGAAGAATTTATTTTCTTTAAAATAGTATTTGAAGAAACAAGTTCCACTCCTTCATCTAATTTAAGCTTTCCATCAGTAATCTTTATGATATGATTATTTATTATATCATCTGAAACAATATTCTTATTCCAACTAATATAAAGCTCTTTCATTTGATTAGCCATTATAAGCAACAACTGATCTCTTTCTTCTCCGGGATCTTTATCTGCTAATACTTTTAGAACTAACTCCGTATTCTTACCATAGAACTTATAAACAATATCATTTTCCTTATATTCCATATGCTTCAAAGGATGCAATTCTTTTTCATGCTTCTTTACTTCATAAGGATAATCTATATCTAATTTGTATTCTGATATTGCATACAAATGATTCCAAAGCTTTTTGTAATATTCATCATTAATACTTGAAGATGGATTTACCTGCTGCATAACAGAAATAATAATGTATGCAAGCTTTGTACGTTTATTTCTATCTTCAATAGTAAGTGCGTAAGTAACTAAATTCTGAACGTTTCTACCATATTCTCGAATTATTAATCCTTCTCGAGTAGTATTATAATCTCTTTCCATATTTATTCTATATTATTAATGCTGCAAAACTAAGTTAAAAAACTAAATTGTAAACATTGCTTTTACATTGTTGTTTTTTATAAAAATACTATGTTTGAATAACTTCTATTCTTTAAGAATTCTCAGTTTAGCATATTTAAGAAGCAAATTTTTAGTTCCAGAATTATTAAAAAATACACTAGCCTTTTTATTTTCACCAGTATCTTCTACAGTTAAAACTTTACCTCTACCAAATCTATCATGAAAAACTTCCATTCCAACTTGAATAGTATTTGCTTGATTATTACTTGCTCCTTTTGCCATATTATTTACTCTTTTTAAATTTTTGGGTGTATTTGGTTTTGTGGTAGCTTCTTTTTTAGGTTTTAATGTTGATTTCTTAGCAGGGAAACTAATCTTCTCAGTGCTAGCTTTCTTTTTTGGAGTTTTATCTGCACTTAGAATCATATCAGGAGTTTGATCATCAATAAACTTGGCATCAAGTTCAGAAATAAATCTACTTGGTTCGGAATATTGCAAATTACCCCATTTATATCTACTCTCAGAATAACTCAGAAACACTTGCTTCTCTCCTCTTGTAAGGGCAACATAAAAAAGTCTTCTCTCTTCTTCAATTTCTGCTCTAGAATTAACTGCCATCATGGAAGGAAATAAATTTTCCTCTAAACCAACAATAAATACATAAGGAAACTCTAATCCTTTAGCCGCATGAATTGTCATTAATGAAACTGATTCATTTTCATCCTTATTCTTATCATCAGCATCGGTATGCAAAGCTACATCTTGCATAAACTCATCAAGAGTTCTTAAGTTTGAAGCTCCTACTTCGTCGTTTTCAGTTTCTGAAAACTCTTTTATTCCGGCTAATAATTCTTCCAAATTCTCAAACCTCATAACTCCTTCATCATCATCACGAGCATTATAAAGTGCTGGCAAAATACCAGAGTTTTTAGCAATATAATTGGCTAATTCGTAAGCATTTTTAGTTTTTAAATCTAGCTGAAAGCTCTTGATCATATTAGTGAATTCCAAAATACGAATACTTGTATTTCGTGCAATAATAGGATTACTTGCCAAGCCACACATTAAGTCCCAAAGAGAAATATTCAATCTATTTGCTTCTACTCTTAATTTCTCGATGGTAGTTTGCCCAATACCTCTCTTTGGATAATTAATTACCCTTAGAAGTGCTTCTTCATCATTGGGATTAATCACCAATCGGTAATATGCAAGCATATCTTTAATTTCTTTCCTACCATAGAAAGAAAGACCTCCATATATCTTATATGGTATATTCATTTTACGAAGGGCATCTTCTATTGCTCTAGATTGTGCATTAGTTCGATACAATATTGCAACTTCCGAATCTTTTATATGCTCATTATGCTTAAGCCCAAAAATAGTTCTTGCAACATTATTACCTTCTTCATTATCGCTGAGTGTAGAAATCAATCTTATTTTTTCACCTTCAGTATTATCTGTCCAAATAGACTTATCAATTTGCTTTTTATTATTTTTAATAATTGCATTGGCAATACCAACAATATTCTTTGTTGAACGATAATTTTGCTCTAATTTGAATGTTTTAAGATTTGGATAATCTTTATTTAGATTAAGAATATTTTGGATATTAGCTCCACGAAATGCATAAATACTTTGCGCATCATCACCTACTACAGTAAGGTTTTCGGTTTGTGCAGCAAGGCGTTTTACTATTAAATATTGAGAGTGGTTAGTATCTTGATACTCATCAACAAGAAAATATTTAAACCTACGCTGATACTTTATCAATACATCAGGATGATCTCTTAATAATACATTTGTATTGAATAGTAAATCATCAAAATCCATTGATGAAGCTTTTTTTAAGCGTTCTTGATAAAGTGTATAAATAAGCCCAATTTTTCCCTTTCCGCCTTCTTTATCTATTTGAAGTAATTCCTGATTATTATTATAGTCAATATGAGAAATAAGATTATTCTTAGCAGAGGATATTCTACCTAATACCTTATTAGGTTTATATAATTTATCGTCTAATTGCTGTTCTTTTATTATTTTTTTTATTATGCTTTTACTATCATCGCTATCATAAATTGTAAAGTTAGAAGGATAACCTAATTTTTCAGCTTCTATTCTCAATATTCTAGCAAATATTGAGTGAAATGTACCCATCCAAACATTACGTGCTTCAGTACTTTTGACTATATGCTCAATTCTCTCCTTCATTTCGCGAGCAGCTTTATTGGTAAAAGTAAGAGCCATTATTGTAAATGGATCAACACCTTTCTCAATAAGATGAGCTATTTTATAGGTAAGCACTCTAGTTTTACCAGAGCCAGCGCCTGCAATTATCATGCTTGGACCTTCTGTATTTTTAACAGCTTCCTGTTGAATACCATTTAATTGTTCTAATAAACTCATTAATAGTCAATAATTTATAATTTAATAATTGCTTTTAAAAACTGCGGTATATCCTAGAAATAAAGAATACACTTTATATAGCCTATATGTATTTTAATAAAAATATATTAAGTTGCTAACTGATAATTAATTTTACACACCCTAACCGACAAAGATATATAAAAGCATTAATATATAAAGTTTTAATTTTGTGGAATTTCAAAAATAATCAACAGCTCTTCAAACTTATTACTTCAGCAAGCTGCTAAAACTAATTTGCTATATTTTAATAACTATTACATTCTTTTAATTTATTTCAAAGCATTCAACTTTTAAGATAGCTTAATTATCTTCGATAAATTTATTAAAGCTAATCTTTAAATTAGTATTTGTTATATTTAAAACAAATACATTGTAAAAAAGAATATTTTTTATATTTATAACAAACACGGATACTCACATACTATATAGCCTCATTATCAAACACATACATATAGTTTATATATATTTATTTTCCATGCAATTATATTAATTATTATTCTATATATGTTAATTTATGTATACATTATTAAATTTTCAACAAGACTTATTACATAGCCTGAAAGAAAATAGTAATAATTTGAAGTTTGTATTAAATATTTAGAAATAAAACAAGCAACTTATTTTGTAATATTTAGTCTATTAAATCTAACATATATTGCTAATATTTGTTAAATTTTCACTAGATTTGCTGCTTATTAATAGTATACTTTAATACCTTAACACGTAAAACCAATATTATCAACCATATAAATCATTATCTATGAACAAAAGTTTACTTACTATTTTGTTTTTCTTCTTATCACTTGGTATTTTTGCTCAAGTTGCATTTCAAGAAGATTTTGAATCAGTTCAATTATCAGTAACTTCTACCACAACTGGTGCTGGTGGATGGGGACTTAATACAAGAGTACAAAGTCAAGGATTAAAAAGTGATTCTTGTACTGTTTCAGCAACAGATACTGTTTTTCTTACTACAAATTCATTTTCAACAGTAGGAAAATATAATGTAATTCTTGAATTTGATCAAATATGTGAAATAGAATATTATGATAGAGCATTTGTTCAATATTCAACTGATGGAGGTCTAACATATAATAATGCTACCTTAGCAAGTTATACAGGATCAGGAATAATGTATCTCTATAATGGCAATAATTATGGCTTTACAGGTTTAAGTTATCCTGGATGGAATTTTACAGATTCAATTGTCACTAATTCAATGTGGAAGTCAGAATCTTTCGATCTTTCAGATTCAATATCCAATCAAGCCAATGTCAAAATTAGATTTATGCTTGTTGATGGAGCTTTTTCTACAGCTGGTAATAATGGTTTCTCTGGTTGGTTTCTTGATAGTATAAAAGTAACAGCAACTGTATCTGAGATTATACCTCCTAATGTTTCTTTGATTTCACCTATTAAACAAGGTGCTATAATTTCTAGTGACCCAATAAGCATAGGTGCTATAGCAACTGATGATTCTAATATTGATACTGTATTATGTATAATTAATGTAATGCCCGATAATATTGATACTGTAATTGGAATGTCTTTGGACCCTAATGCTACAGATTCTTTTTATTGTAACATTCCATTCTTTGGCTTTGGACATACTGTTTCATATTATGTAAAAGCCATTGATTCTTCATATTCACACAATACAGATTCAACATTAACTTATAGTTACCAAAGCAATCCTTTCCTTGGTGAGCACGTTACTATTGGAACAGCAAGCAATACAGGATATCCATTACCTATGGATATGTATTTTGGATATACTTATTCCCAAACAATCTATAAAAGTTCGTATTTTAATGGAAGTTTTGGAAACATTAGTAAAATATCCTATCATTACAATGGGTATTCGGCTCATACAGATAGTGTAAAAATTTATATGGGGCAAACTGGAGGTGATGGATTTGCAAGTACTTCATCATGGGTATCATTATCCAACTTAACATTAGTATATGATGGTCCATTTACCACTACAACTACTGCTGGATGGATAGAAATTGATTTAATAACACCATATTCGTATGATGGCAGCTCCAATTTAGTTGTTGCTTTTGATGAAAATACAGCAGCTTACCATTTATCTGGTGATGATTTCTATTGCTCAAAATTAGATACTAAATATAGTTCTATTTATTATCGAAAAGATATTATTAACCCAGACCCTACAAATCCACCTATTGCTTCAGGAAGAAGTCAATATATTCCTAACACTAAATTTTATTTAGAACCTAATTTACCTGCTACACTAAATGTAGGTGTTAATAATATAGTTAATCCTAACTCCAGCGTAATAGCTGGCATAGCACTAAATACTGAAGTTACACTAAAAAACTATGCTTTAGATACAATTACTACTGCTATTATTAATTGGAAATATGATGGCAATACTCAAAATTCATATTTATTTTCTGGTGCTTTACTACCAGACTCAACATCCACAACTTTAAATATAGGAACTTTAACTCCTACTGTGGGTTATCATAATCTGAAAATATGGTCAGAAAACCCTAATGGAAGTCCTGATAATGACTTATCCAACGATATGGCAACAATTAATTTTTATGCATGTTCTGGTCCTTTGTCTGGCACATACACTATTGGAGGCATAGGAGCTGATTTTGCCAACTTACACGAAGCAAATATTGGTCTTAATGAATGTGGAATTAGCGGAGCTGTAATATTTGAAATTGCTGACGGAACTTATCCTGAGCAATTAGAACTTACTAATATTAGTGGAATATCTGCAACAAATACCATTTCATTTAAGAGCAATAGTGGTGACAGTACTCAAGTAATTATTGAATATAATGCCACTGATGCTAATGATAATTATGTGATTAAATTAGATAGCGCATCTCATATTACTTTTAAAGGCATTACTTTCAAAGCATTAGACTCTTCTTATTCAAGGGTAATTGTTGTTAACAATTATTCTCATGATAATAAATTTGAGAGCAATATTTTTAAAGGAATAAATACAGGATCAAGTAATAACTTATCTTTAGTATATAGTGATAACAGCAGTAGTGATTCAAATAATACATTTATTTATAATAAATTTATAGATGGATATTATGGAATAGATTGGAGTGGTGTCAGCACTAGTACATTAGAAAAAGGTTTATTAATTGAAAAATGTATATTTGAAAATCAAAATAAAAGCTCTATAAATCTTACAAAAGTTGATGCTGTAGTAATTAAAGCTAACACAATAATTGATACACTTGCTGCTAGTATGGGAATTTATCTTGACCATGTTAAGAATAAATGGACTATTACTGAAAACAATATTCAACTTACTAATGGTGGTGCTGGTATTGCAATATGGTATTGTAATTCAAAACTTGGACAAGAAGCATTAATTGCAAATAATATGATATCCATTGGTGGTAGTTCTAACAATCACTTAATAGATTTTGCTAATGGTACAAATATTAATTTCTTTAATAATAGTTTCAATAATTATTCAACAGGAACTGGTGAAGCATTATATATTAATAAATATCCATACTCATCTCAAAGTGATAGCATCCATATATTAAACAACAACCTTATTAATAGTGGCGGAGGTATTGCAATAAAAATTGCTTCTGGTATAACTGTAGAATTAAATTATAACAACTATTTATCAAATGGTAAAATTGGTAAATATGGAAATACAGAAGCTGCAGATATAGCAGCATGGAAGGTGCTAACACAGCAAGACACTAACTCTGTTTCATTGAATCCATTCTTTGCATCTCAAAATAATTTGCACGTTAATAACAACCTATTTAATGGTCTTGGAAAAGTATTAAGTGACGTAACTATAGATATAGACGGTGATATGAGAGATGCTTCGAATCCTGATATTGGAGCTGATGAATTTGACCCATCACCATTCGACATAGCTGCAATTGGTATTACAGCTCCTTTAAATGGCTGCGGAATGTCAAATGAAACAGTAAAAGTAAATTTTAAAAATATAGGAAATGACACGATAAATGGCAGTTTTGTTGCTAAATATCAATTACTAGGGAGTTCTACTATTGTTTCAGAGAATGTTACATCTACAATAGCTCCAATGGATACTTTGGAATATGTATTTAATACACTAGCAAACTTTGATGTTTCAAGTTTAGGAGGAGATTCTATTTTTATTATTACTGCATGGGGAGAATTAACCAATGACAATTTCCATATTAACGATACTACATCAGCAAATATAGAGTCTGGTTTTTCTCCTGCTGCTCCTACAGTAAGTAATGTAAATACTAATTATGCAACTTCTACAACATTACATGCATCTGGAAATAGTGTATTCTTTTGGGAAACAGATACTTCATCTTCTTATTTGGTTAATGACAGTGATTATACCACTCCTATACTTTACGATACAACAACATATTGGGTTAGTAATAAACTAGGTGCAGGTAATCAAAGTGTACAATGTGGAAACGGTACTGTTACAAGCTCTTATGTTCCTAATTACGGTTATTTTGATTATAGTTGGTCTCGTCTTCTTTATACTGCCTCCGAAATAGGAACTTCAGGTACAATTAGTAGTATCTCTTTCTTTGTAAAAAATTCTCCAAGTTATTATAGTATGAATAATCAAAAAATATATTTTGAACTAAGTAATAATACCTCAATTACATCTTCAAATTATATAGCACCAACTTCAATGACAAAAGTATTTGATGGAAATTTAACTTATAATGGAAGTGGTATTTACACAATAAATCTCAATACACCTTTTAACTATGATGGTACATCTAGTTTAATAGTGCAATGGGAAAATTATGATGGTAGTTGGGTTAGTGGATATCCAACCTATGAAGGAACTTCTATCAATAATATGGCTGTTTATGACAGAGCAGATAATTCATTTCCAACAGGATCTGGTACAATTCTAAGTAAAAGACCAAATATAGAATTAAGTATTAGTTCACTAGGTAAGTGCTATAGTGCAAAAGTACCAATTACAGCAAATGTTATTGGTTTTCCTTCAGAAGATGCTGGTATATCTGCTATAATAAGTCCTAGTAGTAATGTTATTGGAGATAGTTTACAAACAATTAAAGTTGAACTTTCTAATTATGGAGCTAACGCTTTAACATCTGTTGATATTATATGGATGAAAACAGGTTCTGTACCTGATACTTTTAGTTATACAGGAAACATTGCTTATCAACATAAAGATACTGTTACTCTGGGTACAACAACATTCGATTTTGGCAGTCAAGCAGTAATGGCATGGACATCAATGCCTAATAATATTATTGATACCATTACTTCAAATGATACTTCTTATTTTGGATTTACTGCTTGTTTAACGGGTACATATACTATTGGTACTACAACAGGTGGTAATTCTTTCGATTTTCCTAATTTTAATAGTGCAATTTTAGCATTACATGATGGTGGAGTTTGCGGAGATGTAACTTTTCTTATTAATGAAGATATTTATAATGAAAGATTTTCTATTCAAAGCATTCCTGGCATTGGACCAAATGCAAGAGTTAAGTTTACTTCAGCTAATGGAGACAGTATAAATACAAAACTTCACTATACCACTTCTTCTAATGCTGCTTGGATGATAAAAGTTAATTCTCCTTATATTAGCTTTGATAAGCTATCATTATCTGTTAATGGAGGAACTTCTTTTGGTAGGGTAATAGAATTAGCTACTAATGCAAATAATATTAGGTTAACAAATTGTATTATTACGGGAGTTAATACTAATTCAACAAGTAATAATTATTCAGTTATTTATGGTGATAATAACTCTCATAACAATATTCTCATTGAAAATAATGAAATTATTTATGGTTCTGATGCTATTAGAATAGGGAGTTATTCTACTTCAAATCAAAGTGGCATTACAATTCATAATAATAATATTCATGATTTTAATTATTACGGCATATCTCTTCAAAAATATGATACCCTTATTATCTCCAATAATAATATTAGTAGTAATACAACAAACTCTAGTAGTGTTTATGGTATTAATATTAATACGTCAAAAGATATTACCATAAATAAAAATAGAATTAGAATGTATCCAGCAGGAAGTACAGCTACTGGCTACGGAATAAATATTAGTGGTAATAAAGCAGTAAATGGAAAAAGTGGTTTAATTTCAAATAACTATATTTATTTTGGCAATGGTAGTTATACTAATAATTCAATATATTTATATAATACAGAATATTTGGATATTTATTATAACACCATTCACAACTCTTATGGTGATACAAAAAACAGAGCCATATACGTTTATTCTTCTTCTTGGGGTTATTCTTATACCAATGTAAACATTAAAAATAATATTATAAGAGACTCATTAGGATATGTTGCCTACATAAGTACACCCGGCAATATTGATATAATGGATAATAATATATATTATACCGAAGCAACAAACTTTGCTTATTGGGATTATATAAATAAAGCAAATCTTACAGCACTTCAAATCGCTTCATCAAAGGATGTAAATTCACAACAAACTGAGCCTAATTTTTTATATTCTGATAGTGTAATGTTAGAATCATCTGCATTATCCATTTATGGTCTTGCCGTCCCTGAGGTTACAGATGATATTTTTGGAAAAACTAGATCACTTACATCTACTACACCTGGAGCACATGAAAATCCAATAGTAGCAGTAGATTTAGGTTTATTATCTATTGTTGATGTACCAAATAACACAAATGAAGCTCAAATTATTCCTATTAAAGCAAAAGTCAAAAACTTTGGCACAGACACTTTATTTAGTTTTGGTATAGAGTATCAGATTAATGGTGGGGCTATAGTTGACACTACAATAAATTATACATTATTGCCTAGTGCCATTAGCACTTTTATACTTACTCCATTTCAATCTCCGGCAGGTAATTCTCACATATGTGTAAGAATTGTATTAGCTGCAGATTCTAATATTTATAATAATGAGAAATGTAAACCATTCTTCGGAAATCCAACAAAAGATGCACAAGTAATCCAAATAAATAATATTGCAAGTAGATGCAATATGATGCTAGATACTGTTCGTATTTGGGTGAAAAATCTGGGTGTAGATACAATAAATGGAAGTAATGGTCAAATGCCAACATTAAACTATAAATCAAACACTTCTGCTACTATTACAGAGAATTTTACAACTATTGTTGCTACTGGTGATAGTATACTATTTACTTTCGCTACATTAGTTGATTTAGCTACAAATAACTATAATGACAGTACTTATAATATTTCTGCTTGGATAGAGTGGGCTAATGATAATGTTGGATATAATGATACAGCTTATTTGACAATAGTTTCACCTCACACACCACTTGTACCAACATTTGTAAGTCCTGTCTTAATTCCTTACGGTACTTCTGCTGTATTGTCAGCAACAGCTTCTGATACAATATATTGGTATGATGATGACACTTCATATTATTTTACAAATCAGGGAAATACATATAATACACCATCAATGTATAGTGAAGATACAGTATGGCTAGCTAGTTCAACTGGTAATGGTATAGGTTTTACAAATATAGGAACAGGAATAATTAGCCCTTCTATTATAAAAATAACCGAAATTGTACAATATAAAAGTGGTACAGGATCCACAAATCCATATCCAACATATTTCCCATCTGATTTTGATGGTATTGAAATTACTAATATGGGTAATAGTATTGTAAATTTGACTGGTTGGACAGTACATTTCAGAGGAACCCTTACTGCAGATTATACTTTCCCATCAGGAACTGTTATTGATGTTGGTGAATTATTGACTTGTATTTCGTATTCTGGAGCAATAATTGGGCCTGTTGGAAATAACGTGTATGCAATCTCTACAATATCAAATCTATATTCTGGTGATGATGAAGGATATATTATTAAGGATAATAATGGAACTGTAGTTGATGCAGTTTCTACTAATGGCTATAATTTCCTAACTAGTGATGGCGTTACAGCGGCAGATTGGTCTGGTTCTATCTCAGGTTTGTCAAATCATGCTGGAGCTGTTAGAATAGTTTCTGATAATAATACGCCAAGCGATTGGGGTATTACAGGAACAGAAACAGCCTCTTTTGGTAGTCTAAATACACAATTAAACATATCTACATCAACATCTCCTACAGGATGTTCTTCAGCAAGAGTTCCTCTTATTATGCAGATTTCTGGATTATTAGCTTCAGATGTTGGAGTTTCAACAATTGTTTCTCCTCAAACAGGTTTTAATCTTTCAAATGAGCCTGTGAAAATTCGTGTTAAATGTTACGGAACTTCTGCTCAATCTAATATTCCAGTAGCTTACTCTTTAGATGGAGCAACTCCTATTTTGGATACTATTACTGCAACTATAAATCCTGGTGATAGCCTAGATTTTACATTCTCTACACTAGTTAATTTATCAATAGTTGGAATTAATTATGAGCTTGTTTCATATACGACTTTAGTATCAGACTCAAATAAAAACAATGATACAATTAATTCAATAATTGTAAATCAATTGCCTACTTATTGTATTTCAGAAGCTACTGATCCTGCTGATTCAAGAATAGATAAGGTTGAAATAGGAACTATTAGTAATAATACAACATCAACAGGTTGTGCTCAATATAGTGATTTTACAAATATTTCTACAACATTAGGCAAAGGTGGTAATTATACAATAAGTGTAACACTTGGTACTTGTAGTAGTGGTAATTATAATAAAGGAGCAAAAGCTTGGATTGATTATAATTGCGATGGTGATTTTGATGATGCAGGAGAAGAGATTGCTAATTTTGGTCAAGGAATTGCGACTACTACTTATACTAAAACTATAAGTATTCCAGTAACAGCAAATGTTGGACTAACTAGAATGCGAATTGTTGGAAGAGAAGGTCCTGGAACTAATAATACAAGTATTCTTCCTTGTGGAACATACACCTATGGAGAAACGGAAGATTATTCTGTTATGATATTGAGTCAGATAGCCAATGATGCTGGAGTTGAGGCGATAAATGGAATAAGCAATTATTCAACCTCTAATATCCAATCATTGGATGTTAAAATACGCAATTTTGGTTCTAATACTTTATCTTCATTTAGTATAGCTTATAAAATTAATGGTGGAAACCCAGTAATAACAGCTTATAGTGGTGCCCCATTATTATCAGGAAACTTTATAAATATTAATCTCGGTAACATTACTCTTTCTCAAGGTAATTCTAATATTTGTGTTTATACTATATTAAGTGGTGACACTAATACATTTAATGATGAGATGTGTGTTTCAACTTATCTAGAATCAACTGCTGTACTATCATACACTGATGATTTTGAAAGTAATGATTTATGGTTTAATGATACTCTTATTAATCAATGGGAACTCGGCACACCAAACTCTACAACAATAAATTCAGCACATAGTGGTAGTAAAGCATGGGCTATTAATCTTGACGGAAATTATGATAATAATAGTAATGATAGATTATACTCTCCTAAATTTATTTTCCCATCAGTAGTTGATAGTGCAGTTCTTAAATTCTGGCACTATGTAGATTGCGAGCCTTCAGACGGAGGATATCTACAATTTAAGGATGGTGTAAATAAACCATGGTCTTTCGTAGGATATGTAGGAGATACTGCCGGTACTAATTGGCTTAATAAATCTAATGGAGGAATTGCTATGTGGAGCTTTAATAATTCAGGATGGATGCAAAGTGAATATAAAATTAGATTTAATGATGTCTTTAATACTTTCTATCAAAAAGGAGATACTATTCAGTTTAGATTTGTATTTTACAGTGATGGCTCTAATAATACTGGAGATGGTTGGGCTATTGATGATTTTGAAATAATATTACCTGTAGTATCAAATGATGCCGGAATTATGGCAATAACTACTCCTTCTGATAGTGCTCAAACTGGTAGTAGTAAAACTGTTAAAATAGAAGTGAAGAATTATGGAACAAATACATTAACAAGTATTCCTGTTTCATATTCTGTAAACGGAGGAACTCCAATAACAGCTACATTTACACCTTCTGGAAGTGGTTTAGCTGCGGGAGCTACTGAGCAATATACATTTACAACTCCATTTATTGTTCCTGGTAATAATTTTACTTTATGTGCAAAAACAAGTCTTGGTGGAGATGTTTATCCTCAGAATAATGAGATTTGTAACATTATTACTGTTACGCCTGCAAATATTAATATTGGAATAGTTGAAGTTCTTGCTAATCCTGCTTGGAGTGACACTACTAAACAATCATTTAATACTAGCTGTACTATTAAGATTATTAATCGTGGATTAACCACTATCACTAGTATTCCTTTACAATTAAAACTAGGCTCTAATACTATGGCTACAGAGACATGGACAGGCAGTATTGCATTAGGAGACACTGCAGTATTTACTTTTGCTACTACTTATCATAGTCCTGTAGGTAATTATCAATTATGTGCTATTTCATCATTAGCTAATGATGCTGATAATGCAGATGATAATATTTGCAAGAGTTATGTTGGTGTTTCTGATGTTGGAATAAATAATACAAATGGATTTGACTTTACTGTAAGTCAAAACAAACCAAACCCAGCCTATGGTAATGTTAGTATAGATTTCGTTATTCCAAAAGCAGGTGATGTAAGATTTGAATTGAGAAACCCATTAGGTCAAATTATTATTTCTAACGAAAACTCTTACAATTTAGGAAAGAACACACTCGTTGTTAATGCAAATTCATTATCTAATGGAGTATATTATTATACTGTAGAATTTGATCATAATAGAATTACTCGAAAAATGATAGTAAATCAGTAAAACTCATTTACATTAGTGTTTCTGTATTGAAATACTTCATAATAATAAGAAAGCCCCAAGAGGAAAATCTCTTGGGGCTTTCTTATTATTATTTCTTTAAAAAAACTACCACTGTTTCTTTGATCTTCTCTGCTTTGAAGAATCTTTGCTTTTACGTGGAGTTCCATAACCGGAACCAGTGGATCTTCTTGAGCTAGAACCACCTCTTGAGTTACCACCTGAATATGGTCTAGAACTTGATTTAGACTTAGACGACTGAGAAGGCTTTGCACTTTCTGCATGTTCAGCAAGAACTTCTTCCCCTCTATAATCCATTCCAGAAATTCCATCGATTACATCTTTGGAATATTTTGGATCAACCTCAAAGAATGAGAATTTCTTTAGTATCTCTATTTGTCCAATATCAACACTCTTACCCGGAGTAGCTTTGTTTATTAATCCAATAATTGCAGCTGGATTTACTGAGTTCTTAGAACCAATATTAATATAGCAACGTTGC
>Ga0256827_10000964_pt1 | contig 18186 bp, 34 predicted proteins | sample CV84metaG_FD_185977 | JGI IMG/M metagenome (GOLD analysis project Ga0256827, IMG submission 185977) | Hydrothermal vent microbial communities from East Pacific Rise, Pacific Ocean - CV84 | ecosystem: Environmental > Aquatic > Marine > Hydrothermal vents | place: Pacific Ocean: East Pacific Rise... | reverse complement strand
TATAAATGCTAACGCCACTAGCCTATGGACTGCCATTCTAGTAGTTTTACCGCTATTGCTCAACGTAACTCTACTATACCCATTTCCTTCACTATTTATATTAGTTACATCATGTTTCAATAGTATGTCACTATTTCTAGTAGCGTTCCCAGCGTTTCTATTAGCTAGCGCCTTTACATTACCGTAAGTTGATACACAATACCTGCCCTCATAACCTGTTATGTCTTTGTAAACTTCCATTTAGCTACCTTATTATAATTTTATCAAACATACCTTTCACCGGCATACTTAACTAATTAAGGTAAATAGTAAAGCTTGTCCCCCATTTCCACTCACTTGAGTGTACTTCCTCTCGGAATAGTCGATGAACCTTGCTCGTATCTTCACTTAGAGCCTTGGCTGCTGATTGTCTCTATCTAACACATTTTCAGAGGTCGTCATCTACTTTCGTGATGATATTCTAGTGTAAGCCTAACGAGTTTTTCCCAGCAGTTAAAGGGATAATAATGACTCATGTTACCATGAGAAACGGCTATGATTAACCTTTTATCCCAGAAAGCAACACGCCTGTTGGAAGTTCTCTTGCATTAAATGCTTTAATGATCTTATCAGCTCTTTCTTCTGTGTTACCGTATAGAGTAGGTTCACTAAACTTATCTTTACTTATTTCTAAGTAGTAAGTACCTGATAATGGTTCTTTACATACTGTATAAACTTTAGGAGCTAACTTAGTGACTAACCCATCCTCATTGAACTTAATTACTTTTACTATATCACCTGTTGTTGAAAATCCATGCATTAATTATTCCTTATATTTCTTTTAAGACACCTCTTATATAGTGTCCATATTCTTTACACTTAGCTTCTAGTTCTAAGTACTCTTCTATAAACTCATCTGACACAAACATATCAATAAATACTTCAATATCATAATGAGCTTCATCATCCGTAATTGCCTCTACTTTGGAATCATTACATTCCTGTAGTAGTTCATACTCTTTCTCTTCACTCATAATTAGTCCCTTTTAGTTCTATTATAGCTATCCTTACAAATAGTAGTAGACCTATAATTACTACCACATCTAATAGGGGTATCTCATATAAAGGGCTTTTTAGCATACTGCTGTTAGTACTTTTATAGTAATAGCAGTTATAGTGAATACTCCTACTAGTAAAGCAACATCAACACTAGCTAACTCATCTAACTCCATCAATACATTCTTCTATAGAAATTAAATAACTTATAAGCAGGACCTACAGTAGTCTTATCTCCACATATCTCACAAACACCTTTCCTTACTGTTAACACATCAGCATAAGGAGGTTGTTTACTATGTACGTCAGCACAAGGTAGGCAAACTAACTTAATGTTACCTTCCTTGACTTCATTATTGTAATCCATTACTTATTCCAAGTATTGTACATCTCATCAGTAAATACTATTGGGTACACTTCTTGTAACTGTTTAAATATTTCAGTAGCAATAGCTCTTACTTCTTTTTGTGCTCTAGGTGATAATCTTAAATTAAAGAAGTCCCAATAAGCTTGTAAGTTACCAGTCAATACCATTGACGTAGACACATTAGTAGACAACACTGCTCTAGCATCTTCCTTCTTAACACCTAAGTCTCGTAACTTATTGTAAGTCTTAACAGAAGACTCCCATTGAGCTAACATCAACTTCTCTTGCTCTTCAGTTAAATCTTTAGGCATTACAAAGTTAGACCCATCTTTATTAATATCTACATATCTTAATGATCTAACCATAAAATCCATATGACTACCACTTCTAAGAATATGCACATGTGCTGGCACAGATATATCTTCTATTTTAAATGTAGCATAAGCAAATCTAAGTGCAGATAGGTGTTTATGGTCATGTATCAGTGTAGAGGTAATATCTTTACCTCCATCTTCTAGTGACTTAGTGTTATAGCAGGTTTTAGCAGTCTCACCTATAAACTCTGCTGGTGTCGACATTATTAGTTCTATATTCATATTAATCCTTTAGTTTAACCCATGAAGGTAGTGTACCTACCTCTGGGTGTGATTTACTACTAACTACACTAGTAATATACTCAGCATCTTTAGTAACTTTATCTCTTAGCTTAATAGTCTTTTCTTCTACCATCTTAGCTGTACGAGAACCTCTAGTTAACGAATCTGCTATATACTTAGATGTATGTGTATCATTTATTTGCATATCCATAAGCTCTTCTATAACTTTATGCGAGTTATTAGATGTATCTTCTGCTACAGAAGTAATTAGATCAGTTACACTGGTATACATACTCTGTGAATCTTGCAATGTACCTAGTACACTAGCTAAAGCCATCTCATCAGTTAGATCTGTCTTAAGTGATGGCAAGTCTTTACCAAATGCTAATATAGTGCCTTGGGCTGCTATAATTACAGCCTCTAGTTTAACTACCCTAGCTCTTAACTTCTCTGCTGAAGACTTTATCTGTGTATCTAATGCTAACTCAGAAGTTGGTATGTCTATCTGAGATGGATATTTAGATAATGCTTCTGTGGATACTAGTACTAGTTCATCTAATGCAGTTATCTGAGCTAGTAGTAGTACTCTTGAGTGTTGTAGCTGTTCTCCAGCTTTAAGTAACTCATCATACTTAACACTTACAAGTCCAAATAAGCTATCTATTGACTCTTGTATAGATCTACCTATACTGACTTTATCTACTAAAGATTTAGTCCAACCTGTATTATATGCAAATCTACGGAATGCTGCAGTGTACTTATTATCTTCAAAACTAGCTAAAGTTCTGATCTCAGACTCAGCTTTAATAAACATCTTAGCCAACTCATCTTTGTCTGCTAGGATAGAGTCAGCATTAATACTTTCATTAATCTCTGAAACAGTGCCAATAACTCTTAGATACTCATCTCTCAAGTCACTAGTCTTATTAGTAATAATACTAATTGGCTCTACTTCACTTAGTCCTTTACTTCCATTGAACTTAGCTCCTTCCGCTACTAATACTTCATCTAGATTCTTACTGTCTAACATTACATCTAATGCTTTTGTAACTTCTCTAACTACTTGAGACCCGTAAGAAGCCATTAGCGGGATATAAGTTAAACTATTAGTAATTTCCAATGCTTCAAACTCTATATACCAGGACTTATTTTCTAATACTATTACCTGTATCTCTACTTCAATACCTCTATGAGTTATTTTCTTAGAAATGGTAAGAGCTTCCTTATACCTAGCAGTTGTGCTTCTACCCTCTTCATTAGTATAATAAGCACACTCCATAACAGATGGTGATAGCTCCATCAACATTAAATAGCATACATCACCATCCCAAGCTAATATACCTGGAGTTATTTCTTTTAGTCTTTTCATTTCTATCCTTATTTTTAAATTAGAGTTAGAGCTAAGAATTTAATCTTGCTCTAATCTCTTCTAGTGTTACTGTTGTTAAGACTTTACCGTCTTTATATACAGGCTTTAGAAGCCCTTCAGCCTCTTCTTCTACTGTACATTGGTCTTTGTATGATAAATCATTATTGACTTTAATAAGCCCCTTAGCTGACCGTTTACCACTATCAGTTTTAGGTTCTTTACTTACATCAATAGATTTACCGCCTACAATACAGTGAGTTGCTTTTATGGCAAATCCTAGCGTATCTCTAGTAATCATTTGCTGTGCATATGCTCCAGCTCCTACAACTAAGTTATCAGAACTAAAGCCCATAGTTTCCATACGAGCTAAAATAGCTTCATATTTATTAGGAGGAATAGCATCTCCATATATAATACCAATATGAGGGTCTAACACTTTATAACCTTTAGAGTTAGTAATGCCTCCAAATATGTTCCATAATGCTCTTAGTAGTCCTAATCTTTCGTACTTAGTACCGGCTTCTAAGTCTCCGCAGATTACATCAATAGGTAATCCACTATCTGGTCTAATTACTAGCTTGCCTTCTCTACTAGTAATTACATCTTTCAATGCAGGTAGGTTATGCTCTATAACTCCCCAGAAGTCGTAACTATCACTTACTACACTAACAATACCTGTAGGAGCTATTTCAGTAAGTAACTTAGTAAGATACTGTTTCTCAGCTTCTAGTTTATCACCACCAATAGTATTGATGTTAATAGTCATAGAGCTGTGCTCAGTAGCCATTACACTGTTTCCACAGCTTACATCAGCATTATAGTAGTACTTAGCACCTAATACAGCCTGAACTGTGTCAGTGCCATTAAAACAAGTGAGATGAGCAATAGAGTTAGTACTCCACTCATTAGAACTTCCTAAACCTCTAGCAGCAAAGTCATGTACTTGCCAAGGCATAAAGTCAGCAGTGTCAGCAGTAAGCTTGTTATACTTACTAAGAGTTCTCTTATACTCGTAAGCACTTGTAGCCATAGTTATAGGCTTCCATATATTACTTGATAAGTAAGTCTCTAAGTAGTTTACTAACCAAGCAAAGTTATCATGAGTATTAGTGATAGTGAAGATAGGGGTCTTGATAGGAGACCTAGTACCTTCATCTAAAGCTTTTATACTAATAGGTAAATAACCTAACTCATGTAATTCTTTCCACATAGTTACATCTACTTCTGCTAAACCTAACATACCTTTCAGTACATTAGTGTATTCACTAGTAATATCATTGATATCAGCTTCAAAGAAGTTAGTTTGCCATTCTTCTTGTAGTTTAGTTACTAATGCTTTAATACCGAATACAACTACCTTATCGTCAAAACCATCAGCTTTAAGGCTAAAGTGTTTACTACTACGAGGTGTTAAGTTAGAGTACATAGAAGTCATCTCTTTAGGATACTGAGCTCTATGTCCTAACTTATAAGCATCAACACTTAATGTTGGGTTTAATTTAATCATTGTTTTATTTCCTTTATTACTTGTTGTAGAGTTTCAACTGCACCACCTAGATGAGCTGAATCATCTAATAGTAGATTGAAGTGTGGTTTAATAGTAACTTCGCTTAAGTCTATCGGAGACTTGTTAATGTAGTCAAATACTAAACCATTAGCTTTACAGTTATCAATTATCTCGTCTAGTCTTTTTGTATTAGAAGTCCATAGACATAGCTTACAACCTAAGTCCTGAGCTTCTAATACTAGGTCTGACATACCTTTATAGTATTCACCGGTTTCTAAGTCACATAAGGTATTATCATAGTCTACACCAATGACAAGTGACTTATGTTCTTCGTATTGCTTAACTAGCTTAGATACTCTATTCTCAGTTAGTAAGTAGGGATTACTCATAACTTAATAACTTTTACTTCTTCTAATGAACTTACTGAGTAAGGCACTACAGAGTTAGTTGTTATAAATTTACTAATACCTGCTTCTCTTAACTCTTCTAAGCCTTTATGAACAAATAGGTGAGTTACGTATAAAGTAATCTCTCCAGCACCTTTGGCTTTTAATGCTTTAGCTAGCTCAATGAATGTTTTGCCACCAGCACATATATCATCTACTATAAGACAAGACTTACCTTCTAAATCCTCAGAGTACACTACAGTACCTGTAATATTACCAGTAAGTAAATCCCTAGTCTTATCAGCTCTTAGCATTGGTACTCTACTCCAAGTAGCTAACTCTTGTACTTGTTTAATACTACCTGCATCTGGTGCTACTAGATGATCATACTTATCAGAGAGATTAGGCATGCTATGTCCTAGTATACTTACTTTACCTTTATTAGTACAGTTATTAAGTAACGCTGTAATTACGTCAGAATGATTATCATATGTAGTTACACTAGTAAAGTTGCATGAGTTAATTAAGCTAGCAAATACACTAGCACCTAGTTGTTGTCCTTCTTGACATACTCTATCATCTCTAGAATACATAACATAAGGCATTACCAGGCTCAAGTTAATAACACCTTTTCTTCTTAAGGCATCTACTAAGCATAGTAATTCCATTATCTCGTCAGAAGACTGAGGACTACCTATAATAGTAACATCCTTATCTAAGAACATAGATTTCAACTTTACATTTATCTCTCCAGATTGGAACTTAAATGTATCATAATCTATACCTATCATTTTATACGTACTCATTGGTACTCCTTATTTAGTTTATACTCGTTTAACGGAGTTGTCCTTTATTTCAACTGCAGGAATTTCACCTGCTTTACTATTACTAGTTACTTAATTACTTTAATAGGAGATGTGTTATGCATCATAGGAAGTGGCATATAAACAACATTCTTATTGTTAGCAATGTTATTAGCTATAGTCTGTTGTACTTCTATACGCTTAAGTTCGATAAGCTTATCAGTAATACCTTTATTAATCATACTATTGTAATCTCTAATCTGCTTAGCTTCTAACATACGAATACGGTATGTAGCTTTAGCAACTTGTTCCCTACCTTTAGCTTTAGTAAGCGCTATCTGTACATCAGCTTCTTCTCTCTCAATAGCCATACGACGTTCTTTAGCTTGTTCAATAGCTTTAGTAACAATATCTGGGTAACGTATATCACCAATAGTAATATCAGAGATATCCATAGGCAATCCTTTTAACTTAGGCTTAATAGCAGTGTAGAGTTCAGTAGTAATGCGTGCATAGTTTGTGTTTACATCGTCTACTCCGTACTTAGAGATAACCTCTCTAGCTGTATTTAGAACAATCATCTTCGCATAAGTATGATAAACCTCGTCAGTAGTGATAATTCTATCACCTTTCTTAATAGGCATGTCATTAAATACAAAGTTTACTACCTTAGGATCTACAGTAACTCGTCCTCTAAAGATAATATCAGCGCTAAGAGTCAACTTATCCTTTAACACTACTTTAATAGGTTGTACGTACTTAGAAGTAGTAGTCTGTATTAGAAACAACTTCTCAGGGGTCATAGTAAAAGTACTATCTACATACACCTTAGATGGTGGGTACACATCAGGACTCCATCCTGAACCTGTTAGTATCTTTCCAGAATATCCCGCGGGAACAGCTTCGTAGCATCCGCTGAACACTACAGCCATTAATAGGCTACTTAACATTAACTTTATCTTATTCATTTTAAATCCTCATTTGTTATCTCTCGTACATTATTAATACGAAAGTCTTCAGCTACTTTTAGATCTGGTAAAACCTTTGTAGTACTAATATCCATAGTCTGTCTAATAACTCTTTCATGAGTATTAGTTCCATCTATTCTAATCATTGATAGTAAGAATAGAACTATTACCATAATTGCTGCTATAAAGTACTGGACACTTTTCTTCCACTTATACCAAATAGAAGCAATAAGTAATGCTGGTAGTACTACTGATAACAGTGTTACTATTGTCTTATAAGATACTATAACTATTTCCATTTAATCTCCTTAATTAAGCAGCTATATACTTAGCTACTATAGAGTTTAACAACTCTTCTTCTTCTAATGAATTATCAAGTGTAACTACTCCTTCAAGAGTATTAACTGCTTGACCATAACCACTTTCTAATTTATCACCATACATAACTTCATCTATCTTAAACATCAATCGTCTAAGGAATGAAGGATATATAACTCTAGCAATAGTAGATATATTTACATAATCATCATAACCTTTAACTACTGTACCTAAGTAGCTGTGTCTACCATCAGTAGATACATTCTTAGATATAGAAGATACTATAAGTTTAATCTTATGCCCTCTCTTTTCTAATGCTATAACTACTGCTATTACTTTACAGAATGCATCTATAATAGTATCAGTAGATTTACTACCAGATACAGCTATATTAACATTAAGCTCATAATAGTGGTCTATATACTTCTTATTAGCCTGTAGATAACATTCTGGGTCACCTTCAATAAGTTTACCTATATCAAGTTCTAGGCCTTCAACATCGTAATGATAATCCTCTACTATCCAACTAGTTAGTAAACCTTTCTTCTTAAGATTATTTCTAATCTTATTCTCAATAGACTCAACACGAGTGTTTACTTCTACAGGAGGTTCTCCATTTGGATACATTATTAGATCTAATGCCTCATCAAATGAGTTAGTCCCTGTAAACGAGTAGTCATTATCTTTAGAGGATGTTCTATATGTCTCATTATCTTTTACACTTAATAGGTAGCTACTTAAAGCTCTTATATTTCTAAACTCTTTTATATCAAGTTTACTAATATCTATACCTACGTCACTATACTGTTTAGTCGTAATCTCCATTCTTTATCCTTTTAATTAGTCTATTCATTCTAGTGATAAATAGCAATGTACTTTCCTTAGGTGTAGTAAAGTTCATGATAGAGGCTGTCTGTCCCTTGTACTTAACTTTAAACCCACGATATCCGGAGCTAATACACCCATTAAGATTGCTGGCATCTATATTGAAGTTATCGTACAAGTACTCTTCAAAAGATTTAGTGCCTACCAGTAAGTAGTAACTCTCTATGCTAGGTATTTTATAAAGTCTAACACTATCATCAACACACTCAGTAGCATAACCTAATTCTTTAGCGTCTACTATTAATTTACTACCATGCCCCTTAAAGTAGTATTTACTATCACTACCATGACTTGCTACTTCATACAGTCTCCCTTTATAAAGTACAGTCGCTCCTGTTTCAAACATCATTCCTCCTTTAATAGTTTATTAACTAAAGCTATAAACTTAATCAGATTCTCTCTAGGTTTGCCTTGTACGAATTCTACAGAGTAAGTGTAGCCTTCGTATGATACTTGAAAGTTCTCATATCCTCTGTATAGATTTATATCCAAGTCATGTACCATTATTCCATACTTAATAGATAAGTATCGCCTAAAATCTTCAGTACCATACAAAGCATACCATTCATCTGCTTCTCCATATAGCCTCACAGCATCTGTAAACTCTTCATCCACTACTACACAATGGTAGCTACTTACAGATTTATTATGTCCTATAAGGCCAAAGAATGCTCCATCAGCCATAGGTACGGCTCTATATAGCCTACCTATATACCTGACTACTACAGTTTTCATATTTACCTGCTTTTATATCTCTAACGATACTATTAACTTTATCTAGTAGTATATTAATGTTACCAACTACATTATTTTCCATAAAGTCTAAGCTATCATGGCTGTTGTCTGGTAAAGTAATATTAAATCCGCTATGCCCTAAAGCTATACATTCGTTTAGGTTAGGTGCATGTATACTATATTTGTTAATGGTGTATGTCTCAAAATTCTCAGTACCGTATAATAGGTAGCCCTTATTACTACTGCCACTATAAAAGTACCATCTTACATCATCTGTTAAGGGCAATGGAGTCTTCTGTAAATCATCTATAGGAGCAGTTAAAGCAATATGTCCTTCAAATTCGCATAAGTATTGGTGATTGATATTCTTTATCCTGTAAAGCCTACCTTTATAGAGGACTATCTCCCTTACTTTAAAGAGAGACATCTAGTCCTCTTTAAAGTAGAACGTATCACCATCTGAGTAACCTTCAGGTATTTCATCACTAGTTATAGTCTCATCACTTGTATCACTATAGTCAACACCAATAACAACTTCTGTAGGATCAAATAACTTACTAACAATGCCGTTTAATTGACTTCTATCTACCTCTCTAAACATAGTAGACTCAGCAGCTTCTTTATTGTCTATACCAATATCTACTAATGCTTTATAAGATAGAGCATCTCTCATAGATAAGTTCTCATAACCTAATTTAAACATTTCCTTACGAGCAGATTTAACTATGTTATCTAACTCTTCATTACCAATGATACTAGTTTCTAACTCTTCATCTAATCCCCACTTAATAACTAAGAACCTAGTTAGAAATGATGTATCTAACTTACTTCTAGAAGAATAACCACTATCGGTTGAGCCATAAGTATTAGCAGTTGCTATAAGTACAAAGTCTTTATGTCTCTTAACCATTCTACCTGCAAATACTCCATGTGAACCTGCAATAGCAGCATTAAGTGCAAGTAATGTATTCTTATTACCAGCATCACATTCTTCTAATACGAATACTCCGCCTTCTTTATAAAACTTACCTAGCAAACTATCAGATATTTTACCATCTGGCGTTCTAAAGCCTAGTAGTCCAGATACAGTAGTCTGCTGTGTCATTGGTAAATAACCAAACTTAAGTCCTAACTCTCCTGCTAATATCTCTGCTGATTTAGATTTACTACTTCCAGCTTCTCCTATTAACATAATAGGTAATCTTAAACCTTCTGCATTTCTAGCCTCTGTGTACTTTACTAACTTATTATATTCTTTATGTTGCATTATTTATCCTTTTATGTTCTTTTACCATTCTATTAAGTAACTTAATTATCTCTACTGCTCTAACTTTTACAACTGTACTTGTTAAGATATACCTAGTACATCCTGGAAAATACTTCTGCCTCAATTCACTGCCACTTGCTGACACTAAGTAATACACAGCACCATACGCAGAGTTAAGAGCTGTGTCAGTCACAGATAGTCCTTGTATAAAGTCTAAATGCTTAGAGTCTTCTATTAGAATGTCTCCACCAGTAACTAAACCCTTTTTACCGTTAAAATATGACTTAAGTCTTACTGCTTTCATACTAACCTTTCAATTTAAAATCCCTAACTATCTGGTTAAGTACCTTTACATACCTAATAACCATCTGATTTATATTATTACTGTAGCCACTCATGTAATACGCTTTACAAGATTTTCCTGTTATCCCTTCCATGTATTCTATAGTGATGCGTCTTGCTGATAAGTCTTCTGTACAGGTAATACGTCTGCCGTGTGACGTCTTATCATTCCAAAGTTCTGTAAATGTACAGGCTACACCTGTTACTCCATTAAAAATAGGGAGGCTACTAATCATTCTACCTTCAGCTAGTAGTAGCACCTCACCTTCTGGTAATACTTTATAAGTTATTAGTACCATCTTATTCCTTTTATTTAATCTTATAGACCCTAAGGTCTATAGCAGTTATAGTAAAGTATTACCTTCGGAGTTTACATTACTTAACCAGTAAGTAGCCCCTAGTAATGTACTATTAGTTGAAATCTCTCTAGCTAACTCTGCATTAAGAGAATAGTTTTCATCGACTGCAGAACAGTTAACTACACATTTACGATGTTCTCTACCAATGATAACTAGTAATGACTCTTCATCTAGTACAGACATAGGCATACTACCTTCAACAGTATCATACTTAGCATCTTTATTAGCTTTTAAAGCTCCTTTACTAGTACCTTTATAGGCTGCTACAGCACCTTTAATAGCTTTAGTAATACTAACAATAGCTTCACCAATATTCTTACCTTTACGGGCTTTACTGATAGCTTTATTAAGCTGTACTGATAGTCTTACATTCTTTTTACTTGACTCTACATTTGATTTGATAGTTGGTTCCATTTTATTTCCTTTTGGTTAATTTAATACTGAGTTTCCTCACCTTAGTAGTGGTTGTTTCCTCTTACATCATTTAGCTGGGAGTTGTTTTATATGTCTCATAATGCTATTCAATCTATAGACTATTGCTTTAGGACCATCTACTGCAAATATCTCATACTCGTCATAACAAGCCATATCATTATTAGTTAAGACTTCTACAAACTCTATAATTCTAGGAGTATCCTTAGAATGAAGTATGAATCTAATGTCACTAAGCTCAGCATCACAATGTAAAGTTACGTCATATACTTCTTTTAGGTAACCTTTGAGTCCTTGCACATAATTCGTTAAATGTACTACTATTCTACCGCTACTATTGCTTTTTGATAATCTTACCATTACCTATGACCCCCAATAGGCTACTATCTTTCTGGTAGCTAAGTTTAAGGCTTTTACATGGTCTTTTATGCCTATTATCGTATAAGTGTTGTGTATGCGGTAGCGGAAAATAGTATCAGAGAATTTATTAACTACTTCTATACGTCTATCCTTTGGATCTACTAACAGATAACCTTGCTCATTCCATTCCATTTCTTTATGAGAATATTCTATATTAAAGTGTTCTCTTAGATACTCAGCAATAAGTGTCCTTTTCCCTGTTACTAGTGCATAAGGTGTTCCCCCAAGTACCTCTCATTACCTGAATCACCATGACTCCTTAATCTTTCTAATAGATGCATTTAATGCATGTGTGCTAGGTCGCTATAGGAGCAAACTGTATATGTGTTATAAGAGCTATAGCTATGACTCATTTCAGATAGCTTGTTAGTAATCTCTATTCTTTTATCCCTAGCACTGACAGCTAGGAATACGAATTCATTCCAATTAGTACCATGTCTGTAGTTGCAATTTATTGTATGCTCTACATTTAAGTACCAATCTAAGTTTACTGTCTTACCACCTTCTACAACATAAGGCATACCTAAAGGACCTTTAATTAGTCGCAACATTTTAACTCCTTATCAGTAATATGCTCAATAACCTTACCTAACTCTTCTAAGCTATAAGACTGTTCTAAATAGTCTATATCAAGTAACTTAAGTTCTTCTAGAGTCAATGATTGGTAACACTTAATAAGCTTCTTACTTTTATTGTAAGTAACTAAGTGATGTTTAGTATAGTCTAGTGTAGGTAGCCCTATAATCCTAATACCATAATTAATTAATAGGTAGATTGGTAAAGGCATTCCATCACTAACCACAATACCTTTAAGGCTTAAGCTATAAGGTAGCATGGGACTTAGTATACTTATTCACTCTTATAGATCTGTTTAAACATTTTGTAAACTCTACAATACCTTCAAACGGGCAGCTCACTATACAAGGGGTTGTAGGTTTAAAAGGTGAGTATTCTACAAGTACCATATTTACACCTTCAAGCCTTACATAACCTTTAGTATGCTGATTAAAATGTCTGCCATTAGTTAAATTAATACCTAAGTAAGCATTAAAGTAATCTTCAAGGCTTATAGTGATAGGTGCAGACGGTTCTTTTAGTTTTACTAGTAGTCTGTGTTGTCTATTTAATATTAACTCTAACATTTATCACCTCTTTGGTCTTTTAAGTACCTTTAATATAATTAGCTTATTATTTAACTGTATATCAAGTACTGGAGGATCAAATAGATTAACAGGAGGTCTTAGTCTCTTAGTCAGCTTACCTTCTATAATTAGTCTTTGACCTGTTCTAAGTTTAGCTTTAACTAAGTCCTCTGACTCTACCCATACATGGTCTACAACAACTTTCTTATCTACAGTTAGCTTCTCTAAACAAGTTAGCTTAACACCATTAGCATGATTAACACCGTAAGCAGAGAAAGTACATAAATAAGTATCTTTCTTACCTAGCCTATCTTCTACTCCTAAGTATCTATCCGTTACCATTATGTATTGCTAACAATGTAGCTGCTCTTGAAGGAGAATAGCCTAATGTAATAATACTACTAACTGTTGGTTCACTTCTTCTTAAAGGTCTACTTCTATTAGCAGATCTAGCTATCTTTAATTTCTTTCCTCTTCTCATTGTTACTCCTTTTATTTTAATTAGAACTAGATATTACTCTAGTTCTTTTAGTTCTTTCTTAATCTCTTTACGAGACATAGATAATACTGCTTCTTTCTCTTTATTATCAAGAGCATTTAACAATACTTCTTTACGAGCATTTAACTCATTAGCTCTCTTAGACTCAGCTATCTCTTTAAGTCTTGAGTCAATAATATGCTTAACAATACTAAACTTTAACTTAGTTATAGTATCTTCAGCCTTAGCTGCTTCAACAAAGCTAAGAGATACTTCTTCTAGCTCTTTGTGTAAGCCAACTGCTATTGAGTCTAAAGATACATTGCCTGATTGTAAAGGTAAGTCCCATAGGTCCTCAATTACCATATTACCTTTACTAGTGTTAAATCTAACCTTTAGTCTTGTTGCTTCTGCAAATATATTACTTTCCATTATAGTTCCTTTAAAACTTAATTGTATATGGTCTACCATCTACTTTAACGGCTAACTCGTTTCTAACTGTACTACTAAATGCAATACCACTAATTTGCTCATCAGACTCTTCACATTTAAGTTTAGAACCTAATACTTCAAATACTTTACGATGTTTATGTAAGTTATCACTTAAGAATTCATTATACAGTCCTCTAGTTTTATCTGGATTAATACAACCATCTAGCATAAACATATAATGCTTATTACCAATCTCTTGATTACTCCAATAGTTAGGAGATAACATCATCATAGATACTTTATGGTATTGTTTAGTTTGTACATTCCACTTAGTAGACGATACTTCAGAGCTAGGTAGTTTATGGTCAATAGTGATATTACCATTAGCAATAATAACTACAGCTACTGTAACATCCTTAGTGACTGACTTAGGGTAATCATAAGAATGTACTACTCCATCAATCTCTAGCTCTGCTCTAAATCCTTTAGTATTTCTACCGCTAAAATTATTCACATAGAACTTATAAGTACCATCTTTCAGCGTAGACTTAGTATCCCAAGTTATGTTCTCTACTGCATCTTTATCTCCTGGAGCAATGATATCTACATCAAGTCTATCTAACTTATTACCGTAGTAGATATGGTTAGTAGGGCAATCACAATGAGCATCTAAATCATTGTGGCTATCCTCTCTATCCTCATTCCATAGTATAGTAAATCTTAAGAATCCTTCAGCATTACCTCCTGCTCTCTTAACCTTCTCTTTCATTGAGTCAGTTACTTCACCATTGTAAGACCAAGTAAAATTATTATCCCATTTAAGAATGTTTGGTGATTCACTATTAATAGGTGCTACTACACTGCATAAGTTACTGATATGCTTGTTATCTAACATAGCTTCAATAGTAGAAGCTTTAGGTACAACAGTATCAATGAAGGTGTCAATACTTATAACAGTCGAGTTAGCACCTACCTTAGATATAGTACTAGAACCTAGAATACTGGCTAGCGAGCCTTTATCAGCCATGCTAGTACTCTTATCTGCAAAGATAACATCATTAATACTCACATCAGTAGATTTAGCATAACGTCTATGTAATGACTCTTCTATACCTAATTCATTAATAGTTTTAATAGCCTCATCAGTCATTCTTTTAGTTATAATAGAACTACTTCTCTTATAATTACTAGGAGCAGTCTTACTTTCATAAGATTTAACTGCTGTCTCCACATCGGTACCTTTAGATAAATCTAATAGTAATGTACCTATTACACTGTTTCTAATCCCTGTACCAGGTTCAAATACTGTATCCCAGTAGTAAGTACTATTACCAGTAAACTTAGCTTGTAGGGCTTTAAATGAACGCACACCTGCTATAAATTCTGTACCTTTATATAAGTTATCAGCTTCAACTAAATCAATAACAGTATCTAAACTGTCAGGAGTTATCTCTTCTAAAGCTCTCTTATATGAAGTAACTCTGCCTCTAATAACAGACTTCTTAGTAGGACCATCAGGAGCTACATATTTACTAGGAATAGTACAAGCAAAGTGATTCCATTTTACTTCTTTATGCTCTCCATTAGAATCTAACTCATCTAGTATCTGTATATTAGAATGCTTAGATACTTTATGCTCATAATGGATAAACACATCTTCTATATCAGCTGAATTAATTAATTCAGATAATGCTTTAGCTACTGGGTTATAAATACCGTTAGCATTAACATCCCAAATAGATACTAACTCTCCATCTTTAATAGAGACTACATTACCAATAGCTTTTATAAACTGTCTACAATGCTGACAGTCATGCTCAGTTCTTTCTTTATAGATAGGATTAGTACCTACCTCGAACGCTTCTAAGTAAGTCTCCCATACTTTATCTTTACTAATACTTACTGTATATAACTGTTCTTTACTCATTTTATTAAATTGTATCTCTACTTGTTGAGAGAATTCTGTAAACTTTGACATATTATTTCCTTTTATTTAATTTACTATCTATACACTTCTGTGCGAGTAAGTTTAGTACTAATATACTTACTATAGCCGCTACTTCTGCTCTCACTACAAGCCAACTTACGTCAAACCGTATAAATATAATAGCGATACCTAATAGTACAACAGTTACTAGTAGAGTGTGCAGTACTTGATATAGTACTTCAACTTCTAGTTCACATGTATCTTCTGTGCTCTTCAATTTAAAGTGTTCTAATAACATCTTAATCCTTTTATTTTAAATGTAGGGATTCTAACCCTACTCTAAACTCTAGTTAAGTCTGACATTAAATGTCACCCCATTCTGATGTTTTCACCAAAACCTCCTTAATTAACTTATCAGAGCTTTACGACATTCCCTACTCTGATGTGATGAGCATATGTTTGGCTCAAAGGACTACTCACGATATTAGTAGTATCCAGAAGTTCTCAGCCACACTCTACTAAAGCTTACTGAGCAGTTTGTTTAGATTAACAATCTTCACTATTAGAGTAGTAAGTATCTAAGGGTAGCCGCATTTCTTTTAACTCACTACTTAGTACATCTTCAGGTAATGCTGTGAAACGGTCGAACTCTAGCCCTTTCTTACGGCTATTAGTGAACATTGTCTTCTCAATAGCATTGTATAAACCTACAAATTCATAAGGAGAATTAACATCTCTACACAGGACAGCTTGTGTATGAAATAAATCTCTTTCTTTATCATAAGGAAGTTCCTCCCATCCATGCGCCTTCACTAAGTAGTTAATAGCGATGCTTTCATCTACAGCGCCAAGCTTCCATTCCTCTGATGCACCGACAACAACACACTCACTTACAAATTTAGATGTAAACTTCCACACTAAACCATTATGATTACATCTAAAGAATCTAGGGTATTCTACCTCTTCATAAGATAAGTCTAACATCCAATCAGTAATAGATAGTATAGAAGTCTCAGTCTCATGAAAGTATCCACCAGCTACTACTTCTACACCAATAACTTTACCACATAGATTCTTCATCTCATGTAAGAATACACTCCTTTCATCGCCTTCCATAACTCTCATTTTATTACTACCTTTAGTAGTCTTACATTTAATCTCTTTCCAACTTAGTACTTTAACTTTCATTTCTTATCCTTTTTAATCTCTACACAACTTAATATGTTTAGTTTCTTATCTGACATGTAAACAACTCTTCTATAGTCTTCAATAGGGTCATTAGCTTTAACCTTACTCCACACTTCTCCATTAATACAGATACCTTTAACAGTGACTGTATTACTTGGACTAAGTGTTAACATAGTACTAACTAGTAGTATAAACTTCATTACCTATAACCTTATCAGTGAAACCGTGGGCTATAAGTCCTTTATGTTGTTTCACTTCTGTTCTCCATTTAGAGTTTAAATTCTTCCAAGTTGCTTCAGTATACCAGTAAGTTGTACTCCAATCAAATGCTAGAGCTAGCCAACGCTCTGGACTACTGCTCACTACTTTCCTACTTACACGTCTTACTGTAGGAGTAAACCCTTGATTCTTCTTCTTACAGTTACTCCAAAATAGTTTAGTCTCTATACCTTCCTTAGCTAACCACTCTTTAAAGTTAAGTACTTTAACATCCTCTCTATTAGCTATTGCCTTTATCTCTTTTAGAGCTTTCTCAACAGTAATATCATTTGACTTCACATAATCTAAGATAGTACCTATCTCTCCTAGTTTTATTGTCTCAGGTGTTTGTGGTTCATACATTATTAATCCTTTACTTTGATCCATTTATATTTACATACATTATCTTCCAATACTTTTACATATAAGTAACTTGGATGACAACATGCACTACTACTATAAGTAGTCTTCTTAACTATAGCAGTGCTAATAATTAACACTATTAGTACTATAGATGCTAACGCTGCTAACTTTAACTTAGTAACTTCAGACATTGACTCTCCTATAAACTACAATGGACAGTTAGAAATCTATATGTATAGCTGTTCTCTATATCTGTTTTTATAGCATTAACTGCTTTATGTATTAGTACTTTAGTTACATTGCTCATAAGTAACCCTTCCTAAGCCAATATAGAACTTAGCTTCTAATTCTTCTAAATCACCATAGGAGAATAGATCTAATCTATCTATTAATGGTCTAAACACATCTACTATATCTTTAGCTTTGTAACTAGAATCTAAACATCTCTCTATTCTCTCTAACATCAATATAACTCCCACATCCCATTGCACAGGATGAAAGAAGTTAAGATGAAGGTCTTGTTGCTTTCTGAAATCAACAGAATACTCTACCTCTACATTATTCCCTATACTAAACATAGCTACTCTAAATAGCTCCTTTATATTACCA
>Ga0256827_10000963_pt1 | contig 18193 bp, 18 predicted proteins | sample CV84metaG_FD_185977 | JGI IMG/M metagenome (GOLD analysis project Ga0256827, IMG submission 185977) | Hydrothermal vent microbial communities from East Pacific Rise, Pacific Ocean - CV84 | ecosystem: Environmental > Aquatic > Marine > Hydrothermal vents | place: Pacific Ocean: East Pacific Rise... | reverse complement strand
CTTTATACTCTTTTCGGAACTGCTTGAACTGTCTGAATCACTACCACAACCTACAAATAGTAGTGGTGTCAAGATTGCTAATGTTTTTGTTATATTTTTCATATATACACTCCTTATTTTATTATATTTTTAAGTGTAACAAGAAAAAATGAGAAAAAAATGGCTGAGATAAGAAGTATAAAAAAATTTTAATATAATGTTTTTTTATTAAAATAAAATATGTTTACATTTTGAAAAATTTTTACTCAAATCTCCCAAAATTATGCTATTATTTTTCGCTTCAAAATAAAAATGAATAATAAAAAACTATTGTAATTTATTTTTAGAGGATAAGGATATTTTTTATCCTCTTTTTAAAAAAAGTATAATCTGCAAGAGTTAAATAGCATATCTTTTGTTATTATACTACGACAATAACTATTAAGGGTTTAATTTGAAAATAGCAATTTTTACAATTTTTTTTATATTTTTTCTCCAAGCAGATAACAGTATCGATATAGTCTATCAAGATGATTATAAAGTAGCCCAAAAAGAGGCAAAAAAAGAGAAAAAATATCTATTTGTACTAGTTACAGCAAAAGGTTGTGGTTGGTGTAAAAAATTAAAACATACAACACTACAAGATATAAATATAATAGAGAATCTAGCAAAAGATTATGTAGCTGTAGAGTTAGATATAGATAGTAGCTATTATCCTAAATCTATACATATAACGGGTGTACCAAGTGTGATTATTGTAGATCCAAAGAGTGGAGAGATTATCAAAAATATTGTTGGTTTTAGAGAAGATAGCAATGACTATCTAAAGTGGTTTAGATATGTTGATAATTTAAATTAGATTACAAGAAAAATAAAATTTTTCTTGTAATCGTAAAGATCTTAGTCCTCATCTTTTACACATCTAGCAAAAAAGAAGTTTATTTTACTATAATTTCTAATATCTCCTGTTTTAAAACTAACTCCTACAGCATCTTTCTTAAAGGTATAATAGGTAGTAGATGACCAGTAGAACATCTCTTCAGTTGCTCTATCTACATATTTAAATCTTTTTTTAATGGATGGATTACTTCTATTATCGTCTATAATAGTCTGAAGTTCATTGATGTTTGGTAGTCTCCATCCACCTCCATCTAAATTGAGTCCATCACAATATGTTATTGATTCTTCCCAATTTCTTGTCATCTGTATAACCGTCGTACTATCTTGCCAAATCAGTTTAGTGTTGTTATCTGTAACTGTACCATTTGCATTATCTCTAGTGAAACTATCAGCAACTTCTGATTTGTTGTTGTCTCTTAGACATCTGACGTATAGTTGATTTCCTTTTCCTTTGACTCCTGTGTTTCCTTTAAATAGATTGATCTTCCATCCATAACCTTTTGATCCTATAGATGTCGTATCTGCCCAGTACTCTTTTGAGTTTCTATTTTGAAAAGCATATGTGAGAGTAGGGCTTTTATGTCCATAACTGATGATATTTGATAGTTCTGCTCTTGATGGCAGTCTCCAATCTTCAAACCCTGAAAGAGATAGGTTTTCACAGTAGTCCTTAGCTGTATCTCCTGTCGTATCTTCACATGCATGAGAGGTTGTGTCGCCAGTACATAGTGTCAGCATAGATTGGCTAAGCCACGGTAGAGTTATACTTGTTGTTGCCTCATCATCTTGCCACTCTAGACCTTTAGTTGGATTGCTAACCGTCTCTAAACTACTATCTCTTGTATATAGTCTATCTGCTCCTTTTTGGTAGAACCCATCATCTTTGAGCGTCCCATCTGTGACCTCTTTTCCCATATTATCATAACTTTTTATTTGACCTGTCTTTAGTGGAGATAGTGAAAAAAGATCTTTTGTTATCTCGGTTGTATTGAGTTCTACAGTTATATTTAACTCTTGAGTAGTATTCTCTTCTATAACATCTATTGGGTCACTCTCCTCTTTTGTACTATTCTCTTCAGTTTGGTTTTGTTCTTGAGATAGTAGTCCATGAAGGGCAGAAGATTCTATTTCGCTACTTGAGGATGAGGCTACATCTTCTTTGTCTGTACTTGCTCCTTCTCCACAAGCACTCAACAAAAAAGTTATGGTGGCTATTGATATAAATTTTGTTATTTTTAAATTAATCATAAGAAATTCCTTAAGTATTTTTATTTATGGTGATCTTAAACTATATATTGTATCTAAAAATTCTTGGATAATAAGTGAATTTTTCTTTAAGGATAATCTAAAAGAAAATGGTGTGATATAGATATACTATCTACTCTATTATTTTCATAAAAATATTCATATTTAATCCTCTAAGAACAATAATTAGTGCATAATACATAAAAAATAATATAGTATAGGAGAAGATAGAGATGGCAAAAGATCACTATTTTGATATAACAGCAAAGCTTGATATGATGGAGATGAAAAATGCAGTAATTATGGCTCAAAAAGAGCTAAAGACGCGTTTTGATTTTAAAGGTCTCATGGCAGAGATAAATTTAAATGAGTCAGCAAAAACACTCTCTTTGAGTTCCTCGTCATCAGACAAAGTTGATGCTCTTAAAGATATACTAATCTCTAAACTTATCAAGAGAAATATAGCAGGTAAATCTCTCGAAGAGGTAAAGACAGATGGGATCACAGGTGGAAATACCAAGATCTTATATCGTATTGTTGATACTATTGAGAAATCAGAAGCCAAAGAGATAGTCAAAGCGATTAAGGCGATGAAACGTAAAGTTACACCATCTATCCAAGGGGATGAGATTCGAGTAACTGGTAAAAAAATTGATGATCTACAAGCTGTGATGACAGAGGTAAAAGGGCTTGATCTAAAAGCTCCTTTGGTGTTTGGAAACTTTAAGTAAGCCGTTTCTCAAAATGTATAATTCTACGCGAGAAATAGGAGATTTCAATGAGGATAGAGCTGTTGCATATATAGAGAGCTTGGGCTTCTCTATCGTTGAGAGAAACTATTATGCTAGAAAATTAGGAGAGATAGATATTGTCGCAATCCAAGATGAGGTTTTGCACTTTATCGAGGTCAAGTCAGCAGTAGCCGACTTTGACCCTGTATATAACTTCACCCCCACTAAGCTCAGACGAGTTATCAACTCAGCACACTACTACCTCAAAGAGAAAAATCTCGATGTGGCTTTCTGTATAGATGTGATTGTGATCCGTGGTGAGGAGATTGAGTTTTTGGAAAATGTGACTGTTTGATACAGATCCAATATGTATCTATGCCACTACTGACTGTACAATACTCTTGATCTCTTTATAGTCAACGATACTGTTTTCTCCTGCCACCTTATCAAATGAGCTATATCCCAATTCATTAAATCTATCTTTTAGGTTGTTTGGAATTCTGTTGATAAATCGCTCATACTCCTCTCGTCTCATTCCTGATTGATCATCCAAAAACTCCAAGTCTTGGGCAACTCTTGCTATGAGTACTCTCTCATTATCTTTTGTAATACTCTCTAACCTACTAAAGCTACCATTGATCTCTTTTAAGACTTTTGAAAAGTCCTTTTTGTTATCTTTTGCATATAGCTCCAAATTTTCTCTTAATGTTTCTAATGCCAAAAGCTCACTGTGTAGAGTATCGTTACTATCTTTTAGAGACTCTACAGTAGTCTCAAGCTTATCCACCTGTTCTGTTAAAGATCCCAAGATATTGAGATACCACACAGCAAAAAAACTAGCTATAGTAGCTACTAGAGTAAATGGAAATAGCAAAAAATCAGTAATAAAACTGCTAAGAAGAGTTAAAATTCCAAAAGCACCAAGCCCGAGAAAAAAGAGAGCTGGAATGTTTAATTTGTCGTTACCAAAGAGGTTTTTGTAGAGTGAGAAGAGTCTGTTCATGGAAGTGTATCCTTGTTTTTGCGAAATATAGTATAAGATGGATAAGAGTAGACTTAGTAGAATGCAAAAAGGGCGTTTTTCAACGCCCTTTATAACCCTTCTATATCATCAATACGAAGAACACCTCTAATTAAAATAGTTCTAATCGAACTTATATGGTTGTCTGCCTCGTACTCTTGTAGATCAGCCTCTAAGTCTCTTGTAAAGGTTTGCCAAGTTCCATTACTAGCATCTGCACCGATACCGATTCTGACATATTGACCTCTTAGACCTCTGCTATCATCTCTAGGGTTGTAGACTAAGTATCGTATGCCATTGTCTGTCTCTACCATCACATATATAGTAAAGTAGTTTGAGGAGTTGATATTCCATTTTACTGTCTTATGCTCCGTATCATCTATATTATTTAGTCTATAGCCATCTGCTGTAGCACCAGTTAGCTCTATGACTCTGCTATTTTTGGTCTCATCTATGATATTGCTCACAAGTGCATTGCCTGATGCATTGTCATAGATGCTCCAGCTATCTGTGTTTCCATCTTCTGCATCCTCATATATAGTGTTGTCTGGAGTTGGGTTCTCTCCTATTTCACTCAATGCCTCTATATCGTCGATTCTGAGAACTCCTCGGATAAAGAGAGTTCGGATAGAGGTGATATGATTACCTACTTCATACTCCTGTAGGTCTGCCTCCAAATCTCTTGTAAAGGTTTGCCATGTACCATCTCTTGCATCTGAACCGATACCGATTCTGATATATTGACCTCTGACACCTCGGCTGTCATCTCTAGGGTTGTAGACTAGATATCTGATACCATTATCGGTCTCTACCATTACATATAGAGTGAAGTAGTCTGAGGTGTTGATACTCCATCTTAGTATACTGTTCTCTGTGTCAGATATATTGCTTCCATCTTCTCTGTTTAGTCTATATCCATCTGCTATACCACCTGTTAACTCTATGACTCTGCTATTTTTGGTCTCATCTACGATATTACTCATAGTTGCTGTTCCTGATGCATTGTCGTAGACACTCCAACCCTCAGTATCTCCATCTTGGGCATCTTCATATACTATAGCTACCTCATTTGTTGGAGGAGTATCATCATCTCCCACAGCTACAATATCATCCAATCTAGCAACACCTCTAATCAAAAATGCTCTAATAGCTACGAGAGCATTATCAGGCTCATACTCCTGTAGGTCTGCTTCTAGGTCTCTAGTAAAGGTGTGCCAAGTTCCATCACTCGCATCTGCACCGAGTCCAATTCTTATATATTGACCTCTAACACCTCTACTATCGTCTCGTGGGTTGTAGACCATATATCTGAGACCATCACTAGTCTCTATCATGATATAGATCGTAAAGTAGCTAGAGGAGTTGATACTCCATCTAAAGATATTGTGATCTCTATCCCATATATCGTTACCACTCTCATCACCAAGTCTATAGCCATCTGTTGCACTACCGCTTAGCTCTATAACTCTGCTACCTCTTGTCTCATCGACTATATTGTTGATCGTTGCTGTACCTGATACATTGTCATATAGACTCCATCCATTGGTGTTACCATCTTCAGCATCTTCGTAAGTCACACTAGGTAGACTATCATTCCCACCATCTTGGCTATTCTCTCTTGAGATATTGGCTCTGGATAGGGTCTTGATACTATCTATTAGTCCACTGCCTCTTACCTGAAAAGAGTCGATAGAGATTAGTTGATTGTTTGGTTCAAAATCTTGGATGTCATTTTCCAAATCTCTAGTAATTCCCTGCCACAACCCTAGCTCATTTTGTGGATCATCTCCTACCCAGACAGAGCCTCTGATTCTATCATCCCCTAGAGCATGATGGATAGCACTATCTCCCTCTATCAAGCCTAGATCCTCTGCACCTAGAGTATATACTAGATCTCTCGCTCCACTGGTGGTCTGTACAGTTACTCTAAACTCAAATGCATTTGAATCTCTGATGATACCTCTAGGGTCTATCACCTCAGGTGCTATTCCAAAACCTCTAAATCTCCACTGTAGTATTCTCTTATCCTCTTCTCCTACAGTAAAGCTATATGCATTGTCAAAACCTGCACCCTCTAGCCCGATGACTCTGCCTTGTAGCCCTCTATTTTGCAGATCATGATCTATAGGATTTGTGATGGTTGCCCCTGCTGGTGTATTATCTGAGACAATCCATCTATCACTACCACTCTGGGCATCTTCATATAGATTCTCTTCGGGGGTAAATAGTACGAGATCATCTATCATGCTCCCATCACCACCATTGTAGATAAATCCATTGATTGCGAGTAGCTCATTGGTTGGCTCTGCATCTTTTAGGTCTCTTTGGAGGTCTCTAGTGATAGTTTTCCATTGACCATTGATGATAGATCCTCCTAAACCGTGGTGGATACCACCCTCAAATCCATGTCTCAACCCTCTGTTTGGACTATCAGTATAAAATAGGTATCTCAGACCAAAGGTTGTCTGCACAGCTACATAGATACTAGCAGGATTTGTGCTTCTGACTCTCCATGATATATGGGTATGTGTGGTGTCATTCCATCCATTGGCACTGTTTATATCTCCTAATATATAGACTCCTGTAGCACCTCCTCTAAACTCTATGACTCTATTGTTGTTATCTTGGGTATTGTGTATATCGTTGATAGAGCCTGTGGTGGCTCTCCACCCATCTAGTGTGCCATCCTCTGCATCTTCATATATCTGAGCAGATGTAGTAGATATATCACCAAGTAGCTCAATATCATCCACTAGTGTATCGCCTCGTATAGTGATACCATTTACTGCGATTACTCTATTTTGAGGCTCATAATCTCTAAGATCATCTACTAGATCTACAACAAAGGTCTGCCATCTATCATCAGTACCTCTACCATACGCGACACCATCACCATTTCTTGATCGTCCCAATCCGTGATGAATGCTGAGTCCATTATCTGAGAGTCCATTGTCTGCTCTTATGTCAGTGTAGATCATATCTCTGATGCCATTTGTTGTCAAGATATGAACTGTGACTGAGAACCTCTCTGCTGTTCTCATCTTCCAAGTCAATGTCTTGTAGTCACGATTGTTCCATGCTCTCTCTCCCTCGACAGCACCTATGGTAAATGCGTTGTTTCTCCCATCTCCACTAAGTTGTATTACATTATCAGCATAAGCAAACTCTATAGGGGGGTCATTTCGTCTCTGATTTAGAGTTATCACCTCATCATCATGAATTACACTTATAGATGCACCATCTGGGGTATTGTCTGTGACCTGCCACTGCTCTATGCCATGCTCTGCATCTTCGTATACTCTTCTTTTTGGGGTAAAAAGCACGATATTATCTATAGATCCAGCATTTTCAATAAGTCTAAACCTCATCCCATCTACAGATATTATCTCATTGTCAGGCTCAGTATCTTTTAACGCTCTATCTATGTCTATGATTACTCTTTGCCAACTGTTGTTATTGGTATCCATACCGATACCTTTTAGAACTCCTGCTCCATGAAATCCAACATTGACATTTAGATCATTAAAAAATATCCATCTCTGCCCTTTGGTTGTGTTGATGCTTATATATAGAGTATAGTTCCCACTTATCCTCATATCCCAAGAGATAAACTTATCCTCTCTATTATTCCATGCTCTAGCATCTAATCCTATATCATAAACACCTCTAGCCATACTCGCGACTCTGCTATATTTCTCACTATCATAGACATTTTGCATATTGGTATTGTCAGTAGCTAAAAAAGCATCTATAGATCTATCTTCCCCATCAAAGTAGACACTTTTGGCGTAAGTGAAAGTTGTAAAAAATATCCATATTATTATCACTAAAAATCGCATAATCATACTCCTGTTAAGCTTTTCTTAATAATATAATATCACATAATGTATTAAATTATAATATATTATGTGAAAAATTTTATATTTTTTTAATAAATTAATAGTTGATTTAAAAGTTTACTATATCTACTTAAGAGTATTATTTTATCCTTGCATAGCCCCATGCTCCTAGAGTTAACAACCCATAAAGTATTCCAATAAAGAGTAATTGTTCAGGATTGTTTATCCACTCATAATATAGAATTAAGAGTGTTCCTATAAAAAGTCCAACAATAGATATGATGGTTATAGGCAGAGAACTTTTTGTCTCTTTTCGTATTTTGAAATTGGCGATTGACATCAACAGAGAGACCAAGAGAAATGTAATACTCCCAAACTCTAAAATAAGACGCAATCCACCAATTGCAATGAGTAGTGTTGCTATTATTGCCATAGTGATGATGGCATTTTTGGGGATATGATTTTTTCTCTCACTAATAATTTTTGGTAAATAGCCATCTTCAGCAATTTTTGCCATCTGTCGAGATGAACCAAAAAGTGTACCATTGATTGCTGAACTAGTAGCCAAGACTGCCCCAAGTATCACCAAATTTTGTCCTAAATTTCCCATAATATCTCCTGCTCCTGAGGCTAGAGCAGACTCTTTGTTACTGATTAGTTCTTCAGCAGGAATTGCTAAGACAGCACTTAGTGCAATCACAAAGTATATGAGAGCAACTATTACAATGGCTAAGTAGATCGCTTTTGGAATGTTTTTATCTGGATTTTCCATCTCATTGGTTGCATTGATTACTAGTTGAAACCCCTCATATGCCACAAAGGTTACAGAGGAGACTAGCAGTATACTCATTATAGGTGTAGTATGCATATCTTTAGCTATCATCTCTCCAAAAGTCTGAATATCAACTTCGGCAAAGGCGATAAGTACAACAGAGATAATAAAGAGAATCATGATTTTTCCATATACCATCAGATCTTCTAATTTCCCCATCCCTTTTACACTCCAGATATTGATCATAGCAAAAAGAGCAATAATAGCAAAGGCTAAGAGTTTACGTATCCACTCATTTTGAGCAAATTCGAACCCACTAATGACATAGGAAGAGAAGGTATAGGCATAGAGAGCAAGGGTACTAATATACCCAAAAATAGTGTACCATCCAATAAATGAAGCAGCGAGATGAGAAGAAGGGTAGGTTCGTTTAAAGAAACTATATGTTGCTCCCTCATCTTTGTAGTAAGTACCCAATTTGACATAGGCATAAGCTGCAAACCATGCCACTATCCCACCCAATGCAATTGCAAAGGGAGCTAATGCTCCCACCATAGAGACCGAGATACCCAAAATAGTAAAAATCCCACCTCCTACCATGCCTCCAATCGCGATAGCTAGTAGCTCTTTGAATCCTAAATTTTTATTCATATTTTTTCACTAAAAAGGATAAATTGTTTTGTTGAAACTCAAAGACTCCCTCTCCCTCTTCTAAAAACTTAAAGAGCTTCTCTATCTTACTCTTTTTATATCCATCCTCACTCCATGAGATACTCTCTATCTTGGCTATAGCTTGTATATTCTCTTTTTTAGGAGAGAGAAGTAGCCATCTACTAGACTCCTCTATCTCTTGGCATTGAAATCTATCTCTATATAGATCAAGATCTTCAGTTGCTTCATCCACTAGACCTATGAGTACCTCTTTGCCATTTTTGACATCGACAAAGGCTTGGGGTAGAGCCGATTCAAATCTATCTACAAAGAGAGTTTTGCCTTTTATATTAAAGTGTTTGGCTACATAGAAGAGAGTAGATACATTGACCCCGTTTAAAAAGGTAAATGGCATTGGAAGCTGTCTATTTATAAATATATCTTTAAATATCTTAACTGAACTGTTCAGATTGCCATTGTCACTCGCCACATAGAGGTTGCTATCAGGATCTATGGTTATATCAGCTAGGCACTTCTCCGCACCCAATAGAGTTAGATTGATATAGTTATCTGCTCTATTGACTCTCTTTTTGAGGTGGATTTTTTTGTTACTAATCTTATCCGTTACCTCTTCTGTGTAGTTTGAGAATGCGTAAATATACATATTAAACTCCTCCCTTGTATCTAAGTACTAATGAGCTATTGTTCCCACCAAAACCAAAGTAGTTGAGTAGATAGTAGCCCTCTTTGGCTTCTATATCCTCTTGTATAGGAGTGATATTGCACTCACTATCTCCCTCTGAAAAGTTTATAGTTTTGGGGATAAATCCCTGTCTCATAGACTCTATGAGAAGTACTAACTCAGTCGTTCCACAAGCTCCCATAGTGTGTCCCATATATGGCTTTAGACCTGTTATCTTTGGGATAGAGTCAAATACCATATGAATCGCTTTTGACTCTGCATCATCATTTTGTCTTGTTGATGTTGAGTGGGTTTTGATTAGGTTGATCTCTTTATGGTCTATATTAGCCTTGGACATCGCTTCTCGCATCACCTCTGCTAGATTGGCTGGAGTAGGGCTAGTTATAGAGCTAGTATCAACCTTGATAGAGCCTGATATAACCTCAAAATCTCCCTCTTTTTTGCCAAGTACTATAGCAGAGAGAGCCTCTCCTAGTATTACTCCATCTCGATTTGTATCAAATGGTCTCATTTTATCTTTTGATAGAAGCATAAAGGATTCAAACCCTTTGAGTGTGACATCATTATATAGTTCTACCCCTACTACAATCGCTTTTTCGACCAATCCACTCTCGATCATCTCTTTTGCTTGGAGTAGGGCATTGGAGCTAGAGGTACAGGCTGTAGAGATAACAGAGTTGAATCCTGTAATTCCTAGACGTTGACTAATATTACTATTGATCTCGGATATGTTTATCTCTCTTAGAGCATCTCCATTGATCCTTGCATGGGCTTCGTTGAGAGGAAGTTTGGCAGAGCATGTCCCTAAAAAAAGAGCTATATTTTTTAGATCGTCTGGTGCTAGATTGGCACTATCTATCGCCTCTTTGGTAATCCGTTCGATGAGGTCATAGTAGTCACCCTCTTTACGATTTTGGATATTGTAAAATCGGTTTCCATCTTCTAATATGATGGGTTCTATGTGGCTGTTCTGTGTGGCTTTGGCTGAGTTTTCTGCACTCTCCCCTAAAGAGCTTATAAGAGAGTATCCTTCTATATATATCATCAATTTTCTTTCTTAAAATATTTGAATTATATCAAAAAGTTACTTTTTTCTAATATATTGTGATAAAATCCCAAACAAAACAGCCATGTGAGGATGATGAATGAAAAAAAGAGAAGAGATTTCAGCGTTAGATGCTCAGCTAGAGGCTCTAAAGATAGCTTTTGCTCCTGTGATATTTCAGGTGGTACGAACTATGAGAGAGTTTGGGATATTGACACTTTTAGATAAAAATAAGCAGGGTTTGACTCTTGACGAGATTGCAAAAGAGTCAGATATAAGCTCTTATGGTGCAAAGGTACTATTAGAGAGTGCTTTGAGTGCCTCAGTAGTGAGAGAAGAGGAGGGGAGATATCGACTCTCAAAGATTGGTTACTTCTTGGAAAATGATACAATGGTCAAGACTAATATGGCATTTAATCATGATGTCAATTATAAAGGACTTTTTGATCTAGACAGATCTATCAAAGAGGATAGACCTGTAGGTCTAAAGGTATTTGGTGATGATTGGGATACTATCTATCCTCATCTAGGAGTGCTTCCTGAACGAGCCAAAAAGGCGTGGTTTGATTTTGACCACTTCTACTCAGACTCGGCATTTGATAGCTCAATAGAGAAGCTAAAATCTTTTAACCCTAAAACAGTATTAGATATTGGGGGTAATACAGGTAAATTCTCTATTCGATTTGCCAAAAAATCTGAAAATATCAACTTAACTATACTTGACCTTCCTGGACAGATAGAGATGGCTCAAAAAAATATCAAAGAGAATGGATTGGAGGAGCGAGTTAACTTCTATCCACTAGATATACTCGATCATGAAGCCAAAATTCCACAAGGTTTTGACATTATATGGATGAGTCAGTTTATCGACTGTTTTTCAGAAGAGGATGCGATTAAGATTTTGAGTAGAGTTGCTGAATCGATGGATGAAAACTCACGATTATGTATCTTAGAGCCTCTTTGGGACAAGCAACGGTTTGAGTCTGCATCCTACTGTATTATCAATACTTCACCCTATTTTACAGCTATGGCAAATGGGTGTAGCAAGATGTTTAACTCTACTGATCTTTTTGATTATATCCAAAGAGCAGGGCTTGAAATCGAAGAGACAATTGATAATCTAGGGGTATCTCCACATACGCTTGTCAAGTGCAAAAAGTCGTTATGATGAGTGAGATTGTGTTGAAATTTTGCTTTTTTATATTAACTATTAGATATAATCATTAAATTTTTTTTAGAGTAGGTTAGATAGATGATAACAACAGAAGATGTAAAGAACAAGTTAATTTCAGGGTTGAACCTAGAAGATATCACAGCAGATGAGATAGATGATAACGATGTATTATTTAATGATGGTATAGGATTAGACTCAGTAGATGCTATAGAGCTTATTGTTATCTTAGACAATGAGTATGGTGTTAAATTTGAAAATATGGAGAAGGTAAAAGATATATTTGCGACCGTGCAGACGCTAACAAATTATATTAATAGCAATGTCAAAAACTAAAGATATATATATTCAACAGATGGGTGCAAGTTGTTGTGCTGGACTGAACAGAGATGAGATTTTCGACTCTCTACTCAAAAGTAAGAGTGGGATAAAAAAGCATGAAGGGTTCTTGATAGATGGAACTCTGAGTGCAATTGGCAAGATAGATTCATTCAAAAGTTTTGAGACACTTATGTTTGAACAGGTAGATGAGGTTTTGAACAACTCCTCATTGGCAAATTTTAGTGATACTTTTTTGGTTGTGGGTACATCAGTTGGAGGGATGAGTTGGTCTGAGGATCAATTTATCCAAAGTGGTGGCTCTTGTGTTGGTATTGATCTCAACAGACAATCTATCTACTCTATTTCACATACTCTTAATCAAAAATATAATTTCAAAGACTCTATTACCTTCTCTACAGCTTGTACCTCTAGCTCTAATGCTATTGTTTTTGCCAAAGAGTTATTGGAAGCTGGTGCTTGTGAGCATGTTTTGGTAGTAGGTGCAGACTCTATTAGTCTAACCACTGTCAATGGATTTAATGCGTTAGGTGTACTCTCTAGTGAACCCTCTACCCCTTTTGATAGTGATAGAACAGGGATGAATGTAGCCGAGGGTGTTGGTGTGCTACTTCTTGGTAATACCCCTAGTGATATTCGGCTTTTGGGAGTAGGGTGTAGCTCTGATGCACACAATATAACCCACCCCCACCCAGAGGGTAATGGAGCAAAACTTGCAATACAAAATGCTCTTGATGATGCAGGAATCGAGGCGAATGTTATTGATTATATAAATGCTCATGGGACAGGTACTATAGCCAATGATAGTGCAGAGGGTAGAGCGATTGTTTCTCTTTTCCCTCATGCTCCTTTGGTTGGCTCTACCAAGTCAATTACAGGTCATACTCTAGGTGCATGTGGTGCTATTGAGTTGGTTATCTCTGCGATGGCTCTGAAAAAGGGGTTAGTCCCTCAAAACTTCCAGCTCAAAAATCCTGAGATATTGGAGTTGAATTTAGCTCAAAAGAACCACTCCGTTGAGATGGAGTTTGCTCTATCAAATGCTTTTGCTTTTGGTGGAAACAACGTCTCTATAGTTTTACAAAAGGTCTATGATGAAAATTAATCTAAAAATTATAGGCTCGGCTTTTGTCTCTGCTACAAGTAAGTGTGAAGATTTGCAAGAGAAGGTGTTGGTAAAAAAGATGATGCTTCGTCGGAGACTAACTAGAAGTTCCCGAATCGCTATCTATTTGGCATCAGAGGTTGACTACAGTAGCCAAAAGATTGTATTTGGAACAGCCTATGGAGAGGTAACTGCTACAGCAGATATTATAGAGTCGATCTATAACAAGACGCTCATAAGTCCAACAGCATTTCAAAACTCTGTACACAATACACCTGTCTCCTATCTCTCTATGATCTCTGAAAATATGGGAGAGGTGACAACCGTGTCTGATCTTTTTGATACCTCTTTGAGTGTACTAAAGACGGGAGCGATCAAGGCTCTAAAAGGAGAACAAATTCTTCTTCTTAATGTCGATGCCTTTAATTTTAAGTTTATAGAGGAGATGAACCGTTGTGGAGTCTCCAAACTAGAGAGTGGTGTGGCTCTGATGGTTGAGGTGACACAAGAGGAGGCAAATATTTTTATTGAAAATGAAAAATATAGCGATATTTCCCCCTCTTTATGGCAGATGTTGGAGATCTTCAATAGTGCAAAAAAGTTAGAAAATCCGATAGTGGAGGTAGAGATATAGTGAATGTAATAGATAAAAAACTACCTCATAAAGTACCTGTAAGATTTATAAAAGAGGTTGAGATAGAAGGAGATGATGATGCTACCTCTCTAGTTGAATTTTTGGAGAAGCCTACACTATCTGCTGTAGTTGAGGCTGCTGCTCAAAATGTTATCTTTATCCTATCCTTATATAAAGATTATGATGGTGGGGTATTGACAGGTATGAAAAATATCGAACTTCTAGGAGAGCTAAAGGAAGGTATCTATAGAGTAGAGAGCAAAATATCAACACAGCTAGAGAGCTTTTGTATAATTGCATTTAGACTCTCTCGTGGAGAAGATAGTGTGGTAACAGGTGAGATCAGTATTGTGATGAAAGAGCGAGATGAGAAGATTAACTAAAGATTTATACTCCGCCAAGAGGCTTGATGATCAGAGTTGGGAGGTTCTCCTTTGTGATGAGTCTCACCCTGTATTCAAGGCTCACTTTGAGGGAAACCCACTAGTTCCTGCTTTTTTGCAGATTGATATTTTGAGTGAGCTTTTGGATAGAGAGTTGATTGGAATTACTAAAAGTAAGTTTAAACAACCTGTTTTACCTAATGACAGAGTTGTATACAAGGTTGTCAAACAGATAGAAAATGCCTATAGTGTCAAGATATTTAAAGATGACAAAGTGGCTAGTGAGATAAAAGTAAAATATGCGTAAAAGCCTAGGAGAGATAGATTGAAAAGAGTTTTAGTGTTGTACTATTCCCAAACTGGGCAGTTGACAAGTGTTGTCAACTCCTTTACAGACCCTCTACTCAAGAGTGATGAGGTAGAGGTTGTCTATCAGAAGGTAGAACCCAAAACTCCTTATCCTTTTCCTTGGAAAAATAAGATTGAATTTTTTGATATTTTTCCTGAATCGGTATATATGGATGGGTGTGAGATCAAAGATTTTGAGATTAGCGAAGATGAGGAGTTTGATCTAGTTATATTGGCATATACGATATGGTTTCTATCTCCCTCTATCCCTATCACGGGATTTTTGAACTCAAAATACTCCAAACTTCTAAAAGATAAACCAGTTATCACTCTGATAGCTTGTCGAAATATGTGGATTATGGCTCAGGAGAAGCTCAAAAAGAGACTAAACGAGCTAGGTGCAACCTTGATTGACAATGTGGTATTGATCGATCAGGGGAGTAGTATGGCTACTTTTATCACTACACCTAGATGGATGTGGACAGGTAAAAAAGATACTTTTTTAGGTTTTCCTAGAGCAGGGATATCTCCTGATGAGATTACAAGAGCTTCGAGATTTGGGTATGCTCTAAAAGATGCATTGAGTAGTGATTTGGAAAAAGAGAAAAAGAGTCTGCTCTATGGATTGGAGGCTGTCAAGATAGATGAGAAGACAATCTCTGTAGAAAAAGTAGGACACAGAAGCTTTTTGATATGGGGCAAACTAGTACGCCTCTTTGGTACAACAGGAGATAAGATGAGGTTGCCTATTTTGGGTCTCTATTTTCTCTTTTTGTTAACAGCTATTGGGACAATTGTGCCTATTTTGATGTTGGTAAAGCCGATTATTCGAGCAGTCAACAGAAAAAATGTGATCAAGGAGAGGGAGTTCTTTGAGAGACCATCAGGAAGAGGATCAGAGAGATTAAAGGAGTATAATGAATAGCGTCTATATTAATAAGATTACAAAATTTTTGCCAAATGAGCCAATCAGCAATGATGAGATGGAGCTTGTCTTGGGCAAGATAGGGGGCAAACCCTCCAAAGCAAGACGCATTATTCTCAGAAGTAATGGGATCAAACAGCGATACTATGTGATAGATAAAGAGCAGAATATCTGCTACAACAATGCTCAGATAACAGCCAATGCGATTAGAGATTTGGGGATTGATCTAGATGATATTGAGTGTCTAGTCTGTGGAACAACTATGGCAGATCAGATCATGCCAAACCACGCTGTGATGGTACATGGTGAGCTAAAATCTCAGCCATGTGAGGTAGTAGCTACTGCTGGTATTTGTCTCTCAGGGATCACTGCTCTAAAGTACGCCTATCAGAGTATCAAGTCGGGAGATAGCTCTTTGGCAGTCTCTACAGGTTCAGAGGTAGCTTCTACTATCCTTCATGCCAAAAACTTTGAAAAAGAGAGTGAGTTTTTGGAGGATGAGTTCAAAAACAGACCAGAGATAGCTTTTGAAAAAGATTTTTTGCGATGGATGCTTAGTGATGGGGCAGGAGCGATGCTTTTACAAGATAGACCTAATCCTGATGGGCTTTCTCTTCGGATTGAGTGGATAGATATACTCTCTTTTGCCAATGAGTTGGATGCTTGTATGTATGCAGGGGCGATCAAAGAGGATGGTAGACTCAAAGGGTACAAAGAGTTTACTCAAGATGAGTGGATAGAGAACTCTATATTTACAGTCAAGCAGGATGTACGACTGCTCAACAATATGGTCTCTGTTGGGGTGAAGAGTATGAAATCCATTATGGAAAAGAGAGGATTAAAGTCAGAGGATGTAGATTGGTTTCTCTCTCACTACTCCTCCAACTATTTCAAAGATAAAAGTTATGATGCTCTATATAAAGCAGGAGTCAAAATTCCTAAAGAGAGATGGTTTAGTAATCTAACCACTTGTGGAAATACTGGTTCAGCCTCTATCTATATTATGCTTGAAGAGTTAGTCAACGGAGGCAAAGTATCTAAAGGAGATAAGATTCTATGTTATGTTCCTGAGAGTGGGAGGTTCTCAAGCTCTTTAACTCTACTGGAGGTTGTTTGATATGAGAGAAGAGGAAGTTCCACAAGAGCAAAATAGTACTCTAAATGGTAATCGAAAAGCTGTTTATGCTTTAGACTCAGATGGAAAATATAGAACAGTAGCGTCAGAAGGTTGGAGTGCAGAGGAGATTGTTACATCCCAAGCTGTAGAGGAGTTTGATCGATTGGCAAAAGATGCACTAGAGAGAGCTAAAAAGGGACTCTGTTCTATATTGGAGTATCAGATGTACCACAATAGAATGGATCTATCTCTTTTGTCTCAGACAACAGGTTTTTTCAGATGGACTATCAAACGGGATTTTGATATAAAATATTTTGAGAAGATGAAGCTCAATCGAGCAGAAAAGTATGCTTTTGTGCTTGGGATTGGGGTTGAGGAGTTTAAGAGTATGCCCTCTTAGTTTTTGACTTAGTGGGCCTCTCTTCCTATTTTAGTCTCTACTGATTGGATACTGAATGTTCTTTGTATCAATCTGCTTTCCTCTTTTACTGTTTGCAATTACGAATAGTAAAAGAGCAGTAGTTCCGATGGTAAGTAGTAGTTCCATAATTTAATTCCCCTTGTTAAATTATTAGATTTTTTGCTGTCAAAAAATCTATCAGTTCTCCCTTATAGACCTACTTGTGTATAGTCTATTAGGTACGAGTATGTGTTTGCCAAATTTATACTAGAAGTATATTATATATTTAAGTTTTAGTGAAGTTTTTTATTTAAAAAGTGATCTATTCGTCACAAGTGTTTAGATTTGTATCATCTTTTCGATATAATCTTATAAATTTATCTATTTAAAGTCTTTTTATGAAAAAACAGTTATTTTTATTATCATTATCAATTAACTTGATTAGTGCTTCAGAGTTAGATATAGGTATAGGGGTAGGAGTTATGGAGTACCCAGACTATTTGGGTTCAGAAAATAGCAACACTCTTGCAATCCCATATCCTTTTTTTTGGTATCGTAGTGAGAACCTAAATATCGATGGAAATGGTCTCAAAAAGAGGCTCTTTTCCATTAATAATCTAAGTCTGAGACTATCTATGAGTGGCTCTCTCCCTGTCAAGAGTTCAGGAGCTAGAGATGGGATGGCTGATCTCGATCCAGCAGGAGAGATTGGCCCTGCTTTGGTCTATACCTTTTATGATAAAGATGGACTGGATATAAAGTTTGATCTACCTATTCGTGCTGTAGTCTCTAGTGATTTTCAATCTACTATAGACTATAGAGGTTATCTCTCCGATCCAAAGATAGCAGTTGATTATGATTTTGGAGAGAAGTATCTATTTCAGT
>Ga0256827_10000962_pt1 | contig 18194 bp, 19 predicted proteins | sample CV84metaG_FD_185977 | JGI IMG/M metagenome (GOLD analysis project Ga0256827, IMG submission 185977) | Hydrothermal vent microbial communities from East Pacific Rise, Pacific Ocean - CV84 | ecosystem: Environmental > Aquatic > Marine > Hydrothermal vents | place: Pacific Ocean: East Pacific Rise... | reverse complement strand
AATAATCTAAATCATCTTCTTCAAATGTTTTCTTAACATCTTTTACTTTTTTTGGCTTCTCTCTTCTTTTCATTTTTTATCCTTAATCAATCGTACATAAACTCTAGCTGGAGCAGGATATCCTTCGACTGTTTTACTACTATCTTGAGGGTCTAAAAAATCTTCTAACGATTGCCCCTCTATCCACTCTGTTTTTCTTTGTTCATTTAGTTCTGTTACCGAAGTTGCTAACACTTCAAATTCGTTAAATCCAGCTCGTAAACACCAATTTTTCAAAGCGTTTATTGTTGGTATAAAATAGATATTTGGTATTTTAGAATATGATGATTTTGGAGAAAGAGATATTTCATCTTCTCCTTCAATATAAAAAGTATCTAAGATAACTTCACCCTTTGTATCTAATCCTTTATATAACTGTTTTAACATTGCTACGGGGTCACTTCTATGATAAAGAACACCTAAACAAAAGATAGTATCAAATTTCTCTTCATAAAACTCAATATGTTCTACACCTAAAAGCTCGTATACTATATCACTTTTAATAAAATGGTTTATAAAATCAAATTGTGTCTTATAGATAGGTGAGGGGTCAAATCCTACTAAAGATTTTGGATTATCCTCTTGCATTCTAAAAAGATAATAACCATTGTTACACCCTATATCTGCGACTCTCTTATCTTTAAGATTAAAGTAGGGTCGTAAAAGATTATATTTAAGATTGCTTTTCCACTCTGTATCTATATATGTTGTACCTATCTCAAAAGGGCCTTTTCGCCATGGCATTAAGAGTTTTGCTGTTTTATAAAGTTGAGTATTATCTAAATTACCCTCTATCTTTATAACATCATTCAAGGTGACGTCAACAGCTACCTCTTTTAAGTCATTTATCGCTTTACGAAGTGGAGCAATATTTTTCCAACTCATCCATTTCTGTCTTTCTTCTCTTAATTGTTTTAAATTCATTTTATTCTTTTCTTTAAATTTTTATCACTTTTGTAAAGATTGAGAAATTATTTCTAATCTACCTTTTGGTTTTTTAATGGCAACTTTTTGCTCCTCTTTAACAGGAAGAATAAAAGCTAAAAGTATAAATATAAATGAAAATATCATACCACCTAAAATAGTTAAAACTATTTTTAAATTAAAATCTTGCAAACTACATATCCTTTCATCTCTATTAAGATTGATTATGTGTCATATAGACCCAAAACTCTTTATGAGAAAAACCTTTATTTAAGAAATAGATTTGTAAGATAGCTACCCTATAAAGTGTAATAAGCATTTTTGCAAAAGGGATAAAAAGACTTAAACTTACAAGAAGAGATTGTTTTTTATCTCCTTTTGAACTCATCATCTCTTGAATACCTATATTATTACTAAGATAAATACCAAATATTATTGAAAATGTAAAGTTGAGTAAAATACCAAATATTATGTATGCCATAAAATCTTGTTCATTCATTCCAGCTATCATCTGTTAAGTTTCCTATCATTGATTTTTTTCTATTTTATCTAAATATAACTTTAAAACTTTTATTTATAAGCACAAATTTTCTTCTTTGTATAGAAAGTTCCAAATGGAATAAGAGAAGCGATAAAGAAAAGAGCATTATCTTTCATAGAAAATTTAGCTTCTTTTGAAGCGATAGTAAATAAAATCACAAATGCTATAAAAAGTACACCGTGAAGCATACCTGCAATTTTAGTTGCGATAACTATACCTAACATATATTTTAAAGGCATAGCAATAAATAGTAGAATGAGATAAGAATATCCTTCCATTGTGTTAATAAGTCCAAAGTTTTTTACACTTTTCATAATTTGTCTCTCTTTTATTTTAAATTTTATAGAAGTATATAATCAAAAAGTAACAATCTCCTTACATATAAAAAATTTGCTTTAGAGCAAAAACTTTTTTTAAACATCTTTATACTATACTAAGCGAACAAATTATGAAAGAAAGGTAATTTTATGGAGACTAACCTCATACTCGAGGGGTTTAAATTTATGGGTTTAGGAATGGGAACAGTTTTTCTATTCTTAATCATTATGATAGGAAGCATGAATATCATGTCTTACATCATACATAAATTTTTCCCAGAACCAGAAATAAGTGAGAGCATTCCTTCTGCTCCTCAGCAAGATAATAGAAAGGTTATTGCCGCTATTACAGCAGCGATTGCACATCATAGACAAGGTTAAGGATTATTAATGGCTAAAAAATTTATAGATATAATGGATACAACTTTTAGAGATGGTTTTCAGTCAGTATATGGTGGTCGTGTACTGATGAAAGACTTTTTTCCAGCTGTTGAAGCTGCGAAAACAGCAGGAATAAACCACTTTGAATTTGGTGGTGGAGCAAGATTTCAATCTTTATACTTCTATTTAAGAGAAGATGCTTTTGAGATGATGGATGAGTTTAGAAAGATAGTTGGTCCAGATGCCAACCTTCAAACATTGGCTCGTGGTGTAAATACTGTTATGTTAGATACAGGTTCTAAAGAGCTTATCGACTTACATGCAAAGATGTTTAAAAAACATGGTACTACAACTATTCGTAACTTTGATGCTTTAAATGATATTGAGAATTTAAAATATTCAGGTGAAAGAATTGCGCATCATGGTTTAAAACATGAAGTTGTTGTAACTATGATGGACTTACCACCAGGATGTCAAGGTGCGCATAGTGTTGATTTTTATGAAAAAACTCTTCGAGATATACTAGATAGTGGTATCCCTTACGATAGTATCTGTTTTAAAGATGCAAGTGGTACTTCAAACCCACAAAAGGTTTTTCAAACTATTCAGATGGCTAGAAAGCTTGTAGGTGAAGATACTCATTTACGTTTACATACACACGAAACAGCTGGTGTTTCAGTTGCTGCATATATGGCTGCTCTTGAAGCTGGTATAGATGGTATAGATATGGCTGCTGCTCCAGTAAGTGGTGGAACTTCTCAACCAGATATATTAACTATGCTTCATGCAACAAAAGGTATGAATGTTGATTTAGGTGGATTAGAGATAGGTAAAATTTTAACTTACGAAAAAGAGTTACAATCTTGTCTTTCAGATTATTTTGTTCCACCAGAAGCAACTATGGTTTCTCCAATTATTCCTTTTTCTCCAATGCCAGGTGGTGCTTTAACAGCAAACACTCAAATGATGCGTGATAATGGAATTTTAGATAAATTTCCAGAAGTTATAGCTGCTATGCAAGAGGTAGTTGAAAAAGGTGGTTATGGTACATCTGTAACTCCAGTTTCTCAATTTTATTTTCAACAAGCATTGAATAATGTTATGCAAGGTCCGTGGAATGCAATAGCTCCAGGATATGGAAAAATGGTTCTTGGATATTTTGGAAAAACACCAGTAGCTCCAGATGCAGAGATTATTAAAATTGCTTCAGAAAAATTAGGTTTAGAGCCTACAACTGAAAAAGCACTTGATTTAGCAGATGCAGATGAAACAAAATCTCTTCAATATGCGATAGATGAGCTTAAAAAAGAGAATCTTGAGATAACTGAAGAAAATATATTTATTGCAGCAGCATGTCAAGAAAAAGGTATCTCGTTCTTAAAAGGCGAGGGTGAGTTAAATGTTCGTAAAATATCAGAGATGAAAAAAGATTGTGAAGGAGAAAATAATATGGGTAGTGGAAATTATACAGTAGTAGTAGATGGTCAAAAATTTAGTGTTCAAGTTGCAGAGGGTGATGCAGATATTCAAGTAACAGCAGTAAATGGAGAAAGTTCAGCTCCATCAGCATCAACTCCAGCACCAACAGCTTCAGGTAATGATACAGAAGTAAAAGCACTTCTTCCAGGTAGTGTATGGAAAATCGTAGCTAATCCAGGTCAAAGTGTAAATGAGGGTGATGTTATTATGATTTTAGAATCTATGAAAATGGAAATCGATGTTGTTGCTCCTAAAGGTGGAGTGATTAAATCTATCAACGTTGCTACAAATGACAAAGTTGTAGAAGGTCAAGTCGTAGCAGTAATAGGATAATTAAATGAAATTTTTTGTACTTAAACTATTAGCCCTTATGCTATTTAGTTTTGGTACGCTTCAAGCAAATGTTTCTGCACATGCAGAACCTGCTGAAGCTGTATCAACACATAAGGAAGAGACATATCATACGAAACCTTTTTCAGAGATGATAGGAGGGTTTTTAGCTTCAACAGGTATCAATGCTCTTATGCACCCAGACCCAGATGAATTAGATGCACATGGAAAAAAGATGAGTGATTTTCATAAATCTTGGGGTCGTGTTATTATGATTCTTGTGACTTTTTTTCTTTTTTGGTTAGCTATTAAGAAAGGGTTTGAACCACTTCTCCTATTGCCTATCGCCTTTGGTGGTCTTTTAGCAAATATTCCAGTTGCAGGTATCGCAGGAGAGCATGGTTTCTTAGGTGTTATCTATAATATGGGACTTTCAAATGAGATGTTTCCTATTATCATCTTTATGGGTGTTGGTGCTATGACAGATTTTGGTCCACTTTTATCAAACCCTAAAACAGCACTTCTTGGTGGAGCTGCACAGTTTGGTATCTTTGGAACACTTGTAGGTGCAGTTGCACTTTCTCAAGCTGGATTTGTTGATTTTACTCTTCAACAAGCAAGTGCTATCTCTATTATTGGTGGGGCTGATGGTCCAACATCTATCTTTATTGCTACGAAACTTGCACCAGAACTTTTAGGTGCTATTGCAGTTGCTTCATATAGTTATATGGCTATGGTACCTATTATTCAACCTCCAATTATGAAAATACTTACAACAGATGCTGAACGTAGAATTAAAATGACGACACTTCGTCATGTATCACGTTTAGAAAAATTAGTGTTTCCTGTTATGGTTTTAACTTTAGCTATTTTAGTTTTACCAGAATCAACTCCACTTATTGGTGCATTTATGTTTGGTAACTTTTTGAAAGAATCAGGTGTTGTTGAACGTCTTAATGATACTCTTCAAAATTCACTTATAAACACAGTTACTATCTTTTTAGGTTTAGGTGTTGGTTCTAAACTAGCAGCTGACCAATTTTTAGTTCCAGATACTATGTTTATTATGGCTCTTGGAATTATCGCATTTTCAGTTGGTACAGCAGCAGGTGTTCTTATGGCTAAACTTATGAATCTTTTCCCAGGACATAAAGTAAATCCATTAATTGGTTCAGCTGGTGTTTCAGCAGTTCCTATGGCAGCTCGTGTATCAAATAAAGTTGGTATGGAGTATGACCGTACAAATATGCTTTTAATGCATGCAATGGGTCCAAATGTTGCAGGTGTTATCGGTTCAGCTGTTGCAGCAGGTGTTCTTATCTCTCTATTTCAGTAGCTTTTTTGCTCTGAAATAGTCTTTGTTAGACTCTAAAGCTATTTTAGAGTCTAATATCTCTATTATATTTATAATAGAGATATAATTAAAGGTATAATATCGTGACTTTTAGTTTTATCTATAAATCCATCAGCACCCAATACTTCTGCTTCTCTTTTATTATTATGACCAGTCATTGAACTATTAACAATAATAGGAATATCTTTTGTTCTTGGGTCTGCTTTTAAGATTTGTACAACTGTAAAACCAGACATCTCAGGCATCTCAATATCAGTAATAATTGCACTAATAGAATCTAAATCATCTTTTAAATTATTAATAAAATCAACTAATTTTTTCCCATTATCAAATATATGAATATTGATATTAGCACGTTCAAATATCTGTAATAATGCACGTTGTGCAGTTCTTGAATCTTCAGCAATTAAAACTGTTCCATATTGTAATTTATCAGGGATTGTTAGCCCTTTTAAATCTGCAGTATCTTTTTCAACATTTACCATCGCTTGAGGTATAACTTCTGATAGAAATTTTTCATAATCCAAAATAAGACAAAGACTCCCATCATCAAGACGAGTATCGTTCATCACAACACCATCATTTTTAAGTCGATAGCTATCAGGTGCATGCATCTCATTCCAATTCTTCTTTACAACTCTATATGCAGACATAATACGAAGACCAATAGTAATGCCATTAAAATCACAAATGAGAATATTTGATTTTTTAATCTCTTCCCTTTGTAAAGTTACACCTAACCATAATGGAAGATTTAAGATAGGTATCTGAACACCTCTTAGGATTATAGTTCCCTCAAGTAAAGGATGAGATGAGGGAATAACAGTTAGAAAGTGATTTTTAAACTCAACAACTTCTCTAGTTTTAAAGACATTAATGGCATAGTATGAAGAGATATTACTATTTGAAACTCTAAAAACTAATAGTTGAAGTTCATTGTTTTTTGCTAAATTTGTGGCTGCATCAACGTTATCTAAAACAGACATAAAACCCCTTTGTTTAAATTTTTTTTAATAGTATCTAAAATAGAATGAAATATGCTTTAATGTTAATAATGAAATGGTAGAATAAATATATTTAAAACAAGGAAGAACCGTGAAAATTTTAACACTTTTAGTATCAACAGCTACACTTTTATTATCTCAAACATATTACTCTAAAGTTGAACCTTATGAATTTCGAAATATATCATCAAATGTTTCAGGATTAGTTTTAGTGAGTGATGAAAATATGGTGGGGCAACTTTTGAAAGATAGACCATATATTATAATTGATTCGGAGCTAAATAAAAAAGAGTTAAAAGCGATTAAAGATAAGATAGATTATTTAAGAGAAACCGTTATAAATAGTGAAAAAGTTTTAGATAATCTAAAAGTATCATTAGAGAAAAAACGTAAAAATTATAAAAGGATAGAAAAATTATCTATTAAATCAACAGTTGAAAAAGATGCAGAATTTTACAATCTTATGAATAGTGATAATAGCTATCTAAATATAAAAAAAGAGATAAATAGTTATAAAATTCAAATAACAGATTTAAAATATAGAAGAACACAATTAGAAAAGATGATAAAGGATAAAAAATTAAATGCGAAAAATTTTGTACTCTATTCTCTTTTAGTTAAAGTGGGTCAAATGGTAAATATAGCAACACCTTTAGCTCAAATTGCAGATATTTCAAAAGGAAAATTAACACTATTTTTGGATGATATTGATGTTTTAAATGCTAAAAAGAAAGTTGTTTATATTAATGATAAAAAGACAGACTATAAGATAACTAGGGTAATATATATTGCTGATAGTAAAAATATATCTAAATATAAAGCACAAATTATTATTGATGCCCCAAAACTATTCTCTAAACTTGTGCAGGTGGAACTTAAAGATGAATAGTATAAAAACAGCATGTCCTTTGGATTGTTATGATAGTTGTGAGATAGTTTTTCAAAATAATAGATTAAAAGCAAAAAAGGATGAGCATACTCAAGGTTTTTTATGTCCTCATTTAAATCATTATGAAAAATTTAAAACTATTCAATCTGCATCCTATAAAGGAAAAAATATCTCTCTTGAAAACTCTTTAGAGCTACTAAAAAGTATGTTACAAAAGAGTGCTAAAAATGAGATATTACATTATAGAGGAAATGGAAATTTTGGTTTGATGCAGGAGGTTACAGACCATTTTTTTAGCTCTTTTGGTGCTACTTTAACAGATGGTAATCTATGTGATGGAGCAGGGGAGTTTGGAATAGTTGCGGGCAGAGGTTCAAATAAAAATATGCCTTTAAGTGAGATAGAAAAATCGGAAGTGGTTATATTGTGGGGACGTAATCCACATACAACTTCTAGTCATCTTTTACCAATCCTAAAAGATAAAACTATCATTGTTATAGACCCTATTCAAACTGAGATAGCAAAAAAAGCAAAACTACATATCCAATTAAAACCACACGGAGATTATGCTTTAGCGATGTTGTTAAGCCGTTTTGCATTTCTAAATGGTTTTTGTGATGAAACCTATATGGCAAAGTATGCAAACGAATATGAGGAGTTCTATGAGCTTACACAAACTATCCGTATTAAAGCAACTACACAAGAGATAGATGTTACATTGGGAGAGATAGGAAAAGTTTTAGAGAGTATGAAAAATAAAAGAGTAGCCATTGTTTGTGGTGTAGGGATACAAAAATATTCAGATGGTGCAGATATTATGAGAGCGATAGATGCTTTTGCTATTTTTATGGGACTTTTTGGCAAAGAGGGTTCGGGTGTATCTTATCTTGGTAATTCAAAAGAGGGTATTGTCTCCCCATTTTATCAAACAAAAAAAAGGAAAGTTTCTAAAGTAGATACATCTTTCTCCTCTTATAGAACTGTTTTTATTCAAGGAGCAAATCCTCTTTCTCAGATGCCAAATAGCTTGAGAGTTCTAAGCTCAATAGAGAAAGTTGAAAATTTAATCTATTTTGGTTTATATGAGAATGAAACAAGTGAAAAAGCTGATTTAATTATTCCTGCAAAAAGTTTTCTCTATAAAAATGATATACGAACATCTTATTCGCATAATGCTATGATGATGATGAATATGTGTTTAGAGAGTGAAAATGGAATAAGTGAATATGAGTTAGCAAATTATCTTTGTAAAGCATTTGATATAGAGTTAGAGAGTGAAAGTTTTTATTTAAATCATTTTAAAAGTTTTGCTAAAAAAGATAAAAGTGGAAGTTTAGTTGTTCGTCAAAGAGAGCTTATCCCCTATATAAATAACTTTGATACAACTGACGGAGAGTTTCAGTTTTTAGAGGAGTATGATAATGATTTTGATATGAAAAATAAATTATTTTTAATAACTTCTAAAAGTAAAAATAGTTTAAACTCACAATTTAAGAGAGATGATAGTGTATACTTAAATAGCTCTTACGGATATAAAGAGAATGAAATAGTTACTATAATATCTATTAATGGAAAAATAATATTAAAAGTAAAAATTGATGATAGAATAAGGGAAGATAGTGTACTTATATATAGTGGAACAAAAGGTGTAAATATCTTAACATCTTCTAAACACTCTTTAGAGGGAAAAAATGCTATATATCAAGAGTTAAAAGTAGAGATTATCAAGGATTAAATTATGAAAATAATAAAACAGATTTTAAAAGAATTATATGGTTCAGGAATACTCTTTTTTTATTTTTTTAAATGGCCATTTTTTATAGGTTTTCCCTATCTTTATCTTAATGGTTTAAATACAAATTTTATTTTAAATGGATTGTGGTTTTATGTTGTTTTTCTTATTTTAAAAGATTTTTATAAAAAATTATCGTAATTAAAGAGATATTTGAGTATCATTCAAGGATTTTATAATAAAGGTATATCTATGACTAACAAACGTGTATTAGTTAAGTTTTCAGGTGAAGCTCTTGCTGGTGAGGCAGGTCATGGAATTGACACACAGATTCTAAAATATATCTCTCAAGAGATTAAATCTTTGGTAGATGCAGGTATCGAAGTAGGTATTGTAATCGGTGGTGGAAATATTATTCGTGGTGTAACTGCTGCACAAGATGGTATCATTAAAAGAACAAGTGGCGATTATATGGGTATGTTAGCAACTGTTATTAATGGTGTTGCTATGCAAGAGGCTTGTGAACATGCAGGACTTGAAGTTCGTATGCAAACAGCTATTAAAATGGAACAGATTGCAGAAGCTTATATAAACCGTAAAGCAACTCGCCATTTAGAGAAGGGTCGTGTTGTTATTTTTGCAGCTGGAACTGGTAATCCATTTTTCACAACAGATACAGCTGCAACTTTAAGAGCAGTTGAAATTGGTGCTGAAGTTATTATTAAAGCAACAAAAGTAGATGGTGTTTATGATAAAGACCCTGCAAAATTTGATGATGCTGTAAAACTCTCTCAACTAGGATATGACCAAGCATTGACAGAACATATCAAAGTGATGGATGATACATCAATAGCTCTTGCCAAAGAGAATAAACTTCCAATTATTGTTTGTGATATGTTTAAAAAGGGTAACCTATTAGATATATTAAATGGTAATATGGATAACTGTTCGATAGTTAAATAATTTTAAAGGAATTAAAAATATGAAAGTTGAAGTATTAACAGCTAAAATTTTAGATGAAAACCCTCAAGTAGACCGTTATCAATTAGCCTTAGCGATAGCTAAAAGAGCAGATGAACTAGCAGATGGTGCAACAAGTAAATTAAATATAGACCCTAAAACTATTAAATTTGCAGATTTAGCACTTATGGAAATTGCAGAAGGCCTTGTAGTAATTAAAGGTTTTGTAGCTTCTCAAAAGTAGTTATTTTGTCGCTGAGTCAAATAGATATAGAAAAAGTTAAACATCTCAAAGATGTTGGCTCGGCATCTTCCTATCTTTTTTCCCAAATCCAACAATCTGATTTATTAAATAAAGCATTAGCATATTCTATTGAAGCACATAAACACCAGTTTAGAAAAAGTGGTGAACCTTATGTTACTCATCCTATTTTAGTTGCAGGTGTTGTTGCATCTATCACAGCTGATGAGGCGATGGCTATTGCTGCACTTTTACATGATGTAGTGGAAGATACACCTACAACAATAGAAGAAATTTTAAAATTATTTGGTAAAGATGTTGCACATTTAGTAGAGGGTTTGACAAAAATAGATACGATTAGAGATGCAGAGTTAATCCCATCGTCATCCAATGAAAAATTAGTAGTATCGGCACTCTCTTTTCGAAAAATGCTTTTAGCAAGTATTGCAGATGTAAGAGTTTTAGTTGTTAAATTGTGTGACAGATTACACAATATGCTAACATTAGATGCAGTTCCAGAGGCAAAACAGATACGAATTTCGGAAGAAACATTAGTTGTATATGCTCCTATTGCTCATAGATTAGGTATCTCATTTTTAAAGAATATTTTGGAAGATTTAAGTTTTCAATATCTTTTTAAAGAGGATAAAAAGAGTATTGATAACTATCTTAATACAAACTATCATGAGATAGAGCGAAAGATGTTAGATTTTAAAGAATCTATTCAAAACCTTTTAATTAAAAATGGATTTTGTGAAGATGATTTTGAGATAATTTCTCGTGTAAAGCATAGATATTCTATCTATTTGAAGATGCAAAGAAAAGGTATATCCATAGATGAAGTATTAGACCTTTTAGCTATTAGGATATTAACCACTAATGCTGTGAAATGTTACAATATTTTAGGACTTATTCACCTAAATTTTCAACCTCTATCTTCCCGTTTCAAAGATTATATCGCCGTAGCAAAAGATAATGGCTATCAAACACTTCATACAACAGTTTTTTATAAAACAGCTATTTTAGAGGTTCAGATACGTACTTATGATATGCATAAAACTGCTGAATTGGGAATTGCTGCACATTGGAAATATAAAAGTGGTGGGAATAGTATCAAACTTGATTGGTTAAATAATTTACAATATCAAAATGAATCGATAGAGGATTTTTATGAGTTGATTAAAAATGACCTGTATTCAGAAGATATAGCTATATTTTCTCCAACAGGTGACCCTTTTACTCTTCCACGTGAAGCGGTTGTACTTGATTTTGCTTATGCAGTTCATAGTGAAGTTGGAAATAAAGCTTTTTCTGCATTGGTAAATAAAGAGAGAGTATCATTATTGAGTGAACTCAAAAATGGTGATATTGTAAAGATAATTACAGCAGATACTTTGATTACACGATGTAGTTGGATAGATGCTGTAAAAACTTCTCGTGCAAAAACAAATATGAGATTTAATTGTAATGCAAGAATTCGTGATATAAATACAAAATCAGCTATAAATATTGTTGCAACAGCTACAAAAAAAGATATAGCTTTCATCGAAGAGTGGTTTCAATCAAGTCAGTGTGATAGACAATCAACAATACCGTATGATATAGAACATTTTAAGAATGTTATACATAAATACAAAGATTGGTTTCATTTAGATGAAAAATTAAAATTAAAATCGATGGTTCATTCAAGTATAGAGATATTTAGTTCAATAGATGTTGAAAATGTTGTATTTGATTATTGTTGTCATCCTAAATCTGGTGATGAAATCATTGGCTTTTTAGAGGATAAAAAGGTTTATGTTCATCATAAAATGTGTGATAAAGCATTAAAAATGCTAGATGATAAACAGAAAATGGTTTTTGTTCGATGGGAAGAGCAGAAGATATATAAATATAATCTTATCGCATCGATGCAAAATGAGAAGGGTGCATTAGCAAATTTTTTAACATATTTAGCAAAATTAGATATAGATATTAACTCAATAGAGTTAGGAAAAGAGAAGAGTAATTATATAAAATATTGTGAAATAGAGTTTGAATCAAAAGTTTCTGATATGAATACTTTACGTTCAAAAATGGAACAAAAAATAAAAGTGATACATCTTGTTCGAACAGATGACGCATATAAAAATTAATGAGGATAATATAATGTTAGAGGAAGCTTTAAGAGAGATAAATAGAGGGTCTGCTGAGATAATAGATATGCCAAGAGTTGAAAAACTGTTAAAGGCATATTATGAAGAGGGTAAAACATATACAGTAAAATGTGGCTTTGACCCTACTGCACCTGATTTACATTTAGGACATACTGTTCTTTTACAAAAACTTGCAACATTCCAAAAATATGGTGGGGAAGTTCAGTTTTTAATAGGAAGTTTTACAGCAACAATAGGTGACCCAACAGGAAAAAGTGCTACAAGAAAAGTACTTACTCAAGAGGATGTAAAGAAAAATATTAAAAGTTATACTGACCAAGCTTTTAAAATTTTAGATGAGAGTAAAACAACAGTTGTTTACAATCACGAATGGCTAGAGAAACTGACTCCGATGAATTTTTTAGAGTTACTTGCTAAAAGAACAGTAGCTAGAATGTTAGAGAGAGATGATTTTAAAAAACGTTATAAAAACAATGATGATATAGCAATTCATGAATTTACTTATCCATTACTTCAAGGATATGATAGTGTTCATCTTCAAAGTGATATAGAGATAGGTGGAACTGACCAAAAGTTTAATCTTTTAATGGGTCGTCATCTTCAAAAATCTTATGAGATAAAAAAACAGCAAGCTGTTTTAATGATGCCTATTTTAGAGGGTCTTGACGGTGTTCAAAAGATGAGTAAATCTTTAGGAAACTATATAGGTGTAGCTGAAAATCCAAATGATATGTTTGGAAAAGTTTTAAGTATATCTGATGAACTTATGTGGAGATATTTTGAACTTTTAAGCACAAAATCTTTAGATGAGATAGCTTCTATGAAAAAAGAGGTTGAAGATGGTAGTTTACATCCTAAAAAAGTAAAAGAGTCTTTAGCTTTAGAGATAACAGAACGTTTTCATTCTAAAGAGTTAGCACAGAATGCTAAAAATGAATTTGATAAAATTCATTCTAAAAGTCAAATTCCAACAGATATAGCTGAATTTTCTTGTGATGGGGAGATATGGATAGCAAAAGCATTGGTAGATTGTAACATTGAGCCATCAACTTCTCAAGCTAGAAGAGATATTAAGCAAGGTGGTGTTAAAATAAACCAAGAAAAAATATCAGATATGCAGTTACAACTTTCAGCTGGAGAGTATCTCCTTCAAGTTGGAAAAAGAAAATTTGCAAAATTAAAGGTAAACTAATGAGCTTTAACTCTTTAAAAATCGGAAAATATATAATCGAAAAGCCTATTGTTCAAGGTGGAATGGGTGTAGGGATTAGTTGGGATAGACTTGCTGGTACTGTTTCAAAAGAGGGTGGACTAGGTGTGATTAGTTCGGTTGGAACAGGTTATTATCAAGATAAAAAATATTCTGAGAAATTGGTTTCAGATAGACCACTTTCAGAACTTAATTTTTATTCTAAAGATGGTTTGAAAGCGATTATCACAAATGCTAGAAAGATTTGTGGAGATAAACCTTTAGCTGTTAATATTTTATATGCTATGAGTGGTTATGGTGATGTTGTAAGAAATGCGTGTGAATTTGGTGCAGATATTATTATTACTGGTGCAGGACTTCCTACAAATATGCCAGAGTTTACAGAGGGTTACCCTGATGTTGCATTAGTGCCTATCGTTTCTTCTCCAAAGGCTTTGAAGATTATTTGTAAACGTTGGCAAAAAAGATATAACCGAATTCCTGATGCTGTTATAGTAGAGGGTCCTAAAAGTGGAGGACATCAAGGTTTTAGTTATGAGCAGTGTAAACTTCCTGAAAATCAGTTAGAAAATATCGTTGCACCAGTTGTTGAAGAGGCTAAAAAATGGGGAGATATTCCTGTTATTGCTGCTGGTGGTGTTTGGGATAAATCGGATATAGAAGAGATGTTTGCATTAGGCGCTAGTGCTGTTCAGATGGGGACTCGTTTTATTGGTACACACGAATGTGATGCTCATGACAATCTTAAACAGGTAGTTATTGATGCAAAAAAAGAGGATATTCAGTTGATGAAATCTCCTGTTGGTTACCCTGCACAAGGTGTTGTTACAAATCTTACACATCTTGTAGAGAAGAGAGAGGGTCCAGCTATTAAATGTATCTCTAACTGTGTTGCACCTTGTAACCGTGGTGTAGAGGCTAAAGAGGTTGGGTTTTGTATAGCAGATAGATTGAGTGATGCTTATTTAGGTAAGTTAGATACAGGGCTTTTCTTTTCAGGCACAAATGGATATAGACTTAAAGAGATAATTTCTGTTAAAGAGCTTTTAACAAAACTTGTTGAAGGTGAATAGTTAAGAGATGATACGCTATCTTTTTCTATTTTTTATATCTGTTTTAACTCTTTATGCCTTAAATAATAGTGATATATTACATCGTGCAAATACTCTTATCAAGTCAGATGATAAGAGTAAGCAATTTAGGGCATATAACGATTATAAAAACCTCTATTTACGTTCAATTATGGGTGATGATAAAACACTTAAATTGGATGCGCTTCAAGGGATAGTTAAGAGTGGAAAGAAACTTCATATTGATGTAAAACGTTACTCTTATGAACTCTCTCGTTCAGAATTAAAAAAAGAAAAAAAACATAAATTTCGTGTTAAATCTTCCTATATGCTACAATCTACAAGATGGCAAGATAATGTCTTAATCCTCTCTTTTGATAAAAGGTTAGACCCGAGTAAAGTGAACTATTTTACTATCTTTGATAAAAAAAAGCAGAGATATAAATATGTTTTTGATATTACAACAGCTATGATACATAGCGCTCATACTATTGGTAATGCAAATGTTTTAAAGGTTCGAATAGCTCAATTTAAGACAGATGTTTTACGATTGGTCATTGAAAATGATAAACTTCTTACAATAAAATATAATGTTTATTCAAATAGATTACGTGTAACGGTAAACTCCTCAAAAAAAACTCATAAAGTAAAAAAATCAAAAATAGTAGATAATTATATCTCAAAATATACAACACCTAAACGTTTAGATAGAAATAAAATCATAGTAATAGATGCTGGACATGGTGGAAAAGACCCTGGAGCGATAGGATATAAAAAATATAGAGAAAAAACAGTAGTAGTAGCAGTGGCAAAAAAACTAAGAAATATTTTAAAATCTCGAGGATATAAAATTTATATGACAAGAGATGGTGATAATTTTGTAAAATTAAGTCATAGAACACAATATGCGAATAAGAGAGGGGCTGATATTTTTATCAGTATTCATGCAAATGCAGTCTCCTCTAAAACAGCAAATAAGGTTCACGGTGTTGAGTGTTATTTTTTATCAAAATCACGTACAAATAGAGCTAAAAGAGTAGCAGCTAAAGAGAATTCAGCTGATATTAGTGATATGAATTTTTATGGAAAAGAGAGTTTTTTAAATACATTGGGTTCTCATAATATAGTAGCGTCTAATAAGTTAGCGATAGATTTACAACGAAGTATGTTAGCAACATTGAAAAAAAGTTATAAAAATATTTATGATGGTGGTGTACGTGAAGGACCATTTTGGGTATTGGTTGGAGCACAGATGCCTTCTGTATTGGTAGAGATAGGTTTCATCACTCATCCAATGGAAGCAAGAAGATTAGTAAATAGTAGATACCAAAAAAAGTTAGCTATTGGACTTGCTAATGGGATAGAACGATATTTTTTAAATAATTAAGCTCTACATTTCCAATGAGGTTGGAGTGATAGACAAAATAGAGGGAGAATATCAAATAATAATGAGTAAAACTTTACAAAATATAAAGCAAAATTTATATGAGATAGAAACTATTGTATCTACGGATATAATAGTTCAACTTTTAAAAAAATATCATATTGATACTGCTAATTTAAAAAAAATCATCTCTTTATATCAACAAGAGTTTCATTTTTTAGAAAAATATGAAGATGATATAATAGTTAAAATTCTTGATAAAAAATTGGAATATTTTGTTAAAAATACAATAGATGAAACTAAAATCTCTTTATATCATACTCAAATATTAATAGCGATGACTTTTATAGAAGACAAAGCAAAAGATATTTTAGAACTTAAAAATCAAAATATAGAAAAAGCTTATCAAGCAAATATAAATTATATTAACTCTTTAGAGATAGAAAACTTTTATAGTATCAAAAAATTAGAATTAAATAGTTTACAAGATAAAAAAGAGATATATATAGTTGGTGAAAATGGTGATGGAAAAACACTATTTTTACAATCATTGGTTATCGCACTTAAAGGTGTAACTGAGGGTGATATATTTAATATCACAAAACTTCAAAAAGAGATGCACACAAAAGTTTTTTTTGATAATGATATACGATTTTTTATAGAAGATGGAGAATATCAAAATCTGTTTGCTTATGGAAGTAATAGAAACAATAGTTGTAAAATGGAAGTGGATAAAATAGGTTATTTGACACTTTTTAATAGCTCTCTTGACTTAAATAATCCTATAAACTGGCTTATTAATCTTTATAATGCCACAAAAGATAATCAAAAATTAACTATCAATTTAGAAAAAGCAAAAGAGATTATACAAAAACTTTTAAATTGTGATATAGAGATAGAGGTTTCTTATGATAGAGTAGAGTTTCAGGAAAAAGGGACAGTAGTTTCATTTGAACAACTATCGGCAGGTTATAAAAGTGTTATTATCATAATATGTGATATGTTAAAAAGATTGTCTAAAAATCAAACTGATATTAAAAATATAGCAGATTTTAAAGGTATTGTGCTTATAGATGAGGTAGAGTTACATCTTCATCCGAAGTGGAAATATGAGTTTATCACTACACTGAGGAATATTTTTCCAAATATTCAGTTTATAGTAACTACACATAGCCCAACAGTTATATTGGGAGCGAGTAAAGAAGCAGTTTTTTATAAGATATATAAAGAGAATACAGAGGTCAAAATATCTCAACAGATAGCAAATAAGGGTTATACAAATAATACTATTATATCATCTCCACTTTTTGATTTGGGAACTATGGCATCGAGAGATTTTGATAACTCTAAATTTACTAGTGATGATTTTATCTATGAGAAAATACATAAGATAGTAGCAAAAAAAATATCTACTCAAAATATTATGGATGATAGAGAGATTATAAAATTGATAGAGGCAGAGATGGCTAAATATGATAAAAGTTGAGAAAGATTTTGATAATGTTCCATCTATTTTACAAAAAAAGAAGAGAGAAGAAGCTTTTAATAAAAATATAGATGCTAAAAAGTTTTTGTATGGTAAAACTCTTTATAAACCATCAGAGGTCAAATTAAGATTATCTAAAATTTATTATAATAAATGTGCCTATTGTGAGAAGAATATCTCAGATGAACCTAAAAATATAGAGCATTATCGACCAAAAGATATATATTATTGGTTGGGTTATAGTTGGGATAATTTACTATTTTGTTGTACCCGATGTAATAGTACAAAAAATGAAAAATTTCAAACAGAAAACTTAAAAATAGTCTATAATGATGAAAAATATAAAGATATTCACAATCTTGGAGCAGGTTATAGTGCCTTAGAAAAGCCCATGTTTATAAATCCAGAGCAAGAAGATATTTTAAAAGATATAAGTTTTAAGCTAGATGGGACTATATATTCAACAAATCATAGAGTCCAATATACCATAGAAAACTGTAATTTAAATAGAGATGCTTTAGTACAGCATAGAGTAGCAATATTAAATGACTTTAGAAACAATTTAAAATTAGTTTTAAATGATAGTAAAATACGAAATGAATTTATTAAAAATTTTATTTTAGATTGTAAAGTTGAAAATGAATATTTTGCATTTAGACGATATATTATAGATAATATTGCATCGTTGTTTTAAGTG
>Ga0256827_10000960_pt1 | contig 18211 bp, 23 predicted proteins | sample CV84metaG_FD_185977 | JGI IMG/M metagenome (GOLD analysis project Ga0256827, IMG submission 185977) | Hydrothermal vent microbial communities from East Pacific Rise, Pacific Ocean - CV84 | ecosystem: Environmental > Aquatic > Marine > Hydrothermal vents | place: Pacific Ocean: East Pacific Rise... | reverse complement strand
GAGTTTCCAACTTGGAAGCATATGGTTCATTGATGATATCTGATAGTGCTATATTGTATCTTTTGGCATAGGCATAGCCAACATTTGCCATAAATGAAGGTACAGATAATGTAGGGGCTTTAAGAACTTCCACAGCCAATCCATCCATAATATAGGGGCCTGCCATAGGCATCGCCATAGTAACTTTTGGTCCCCCCTCTTGCTCAATTTTCTGTAGTGTAGCCAATGCCGCATACCCACCCTCGCTATAGCCTGTCAAAAATAACTGATCATTCAAAGTGATATTATTCTCCTTGGCAAACTCTTTAGCAGCCTCAATAAAGTCTACAGTAGCATTAGCCAATGATTTTTTCAAGACAAAGGGATGGTAATGATCATTCGAGTCACCAAATCCAATATAGTCTGGCTCTAGCGTCACAAACCCAGCCATCGCTGTCATGATGACAGGTGCACCATCTGGTGCACCAGCAATGACATCTGCGTAGACACTGGGCGATTCTCTATTAGCAAATATTGTTCCATGATCATTGCTAACTACTGACAATGGTGTTCCCTCTGGTAAACCTAGAGGTACCACCATCAAGCCTGAAACTGCTACCTCTTGATCATTCTCATCTGTTGTTACGTAAGGAATTTTATATGCTTCGTATCCGAATACTGGACGTGATGTATCATCTGCCGCGATGACACCTTTAGCTACCAAAATAGCACGCATATCTTTTTGGCTAATTTTGACAACAACTTTTCCACCTTTTATAGTATCTTTGATGGGCGCATCCAAATCGCCACATCCCGTCACTATAAGTACTGCTAAAGTTAGCAGACCTTTCAATATGTACCTCATATCCTCTCTCCTCAATAATATAAAAGTCTTACATATTACCATGATTAGTTTAAAAGTGTCACAAATGTTGCGGTTTTCTCTTGCTTATTTCATCAATGTGTATAATTCTCTAATCTCTTCCGCCCAGATACTCTCATCGATCGTCTCCAGTACCATAGGGATATCCTCCATACGTGGATCATTCATGATAAAACCAAAGGCATCCCAGCCTATCTTACCTTTTCCCAGAGAGTCATGTCGATCGACTCTGGAGCCTAACTCTGGTTTAGAGTCATTGAGATGCAACCCTGCAAGATACTGAGCCCCTACGATACTGTCAAAATCTGACATTGTTTTATCGTACGCTTCTCTCGTACGCAGGTCGTAACCTGCGGTAAAGGTATGACAGGTGTCGAGACAGACTCCCATACGACTTTTATCCTCTGTTTTGGCAATGATATGTGCTAAGTGTTCAAACTTGTATCCCAGGTTGCTGCCTTGGCCTGCGGTATTTTCGATAACAAGTTGCACCCCTGAGTCTCTGGTCGCTTCGATAATGATATTCATAGACTCTGCTACCACATCCAGACAGGCGTGCTCTGCCTCAGCAATCTTTATCTCATAGTCTGGGTCTTTTTTACTGATCTTGACCAGATGGCTTCCCGGGTGAAAGTTGAGTTTAACCAATCCCAAAAGCCGACATCGCTCTATCTCATCGATAAATGCCTCTCTGGATTTTTCCAGTTTCTCCTTTTCAGGATGTCCAAGGTTGATCAGATAGCTGTCATGGGGGAGTACATGTTTAGGCAAAATACCACTCTGTTCTAGATTTTTTCGAAAAGCCTCGATCGTCTTTCTCTCCAGCGGCTTGGCAGTCCACTGTCTCTGGTTTTTGACAAAAAGGGCAAATGCTTTCGCCCCTATTTTCATCGCATTGAGCGGTGCATTATCTACCCCGCCACTGGCACTTACATGTGCCCCTACAAATTTACTCATCTGTTTTCCTTTACCTTGATCAAAATGTTGGAGAGTGTATCACGGAAAACTATGCTTCCGTTTAAAACAGAATAGTGGATAGCATACTCTCCTGTTTTTTTGATCGTTTGGGTAAATCCTCCACTATTTGCCTGTACTCCTACCCCACCAAAAACCTTCTTCCCTCTAAAGATATTTTCCATGATATCATCAGGATAATGCATAGAGAGGAATCGTGTATTGAACTCTTTTTTACTCAAGCAACTGAAGAGTCCGCTTCCATTACAGATCTGTGCCTTCATGATCTTCAGTTTCATCACAGCAACCCCATTGGCATAGATCTCTACTGCTACCTGATCAGCGCCTCTGGAGACGAACCCCTGGTCTGCATAGCGAAGTACCGGTGTCTTCATAACGATGAACACACTTTTCTGCGTGGCAGGCAATGAAGGGCTCATGCACCCCGACAGGATAGCAACCAATACTGTACTGATAGTTGCTTTGTTAAAAAATTTCATTTTCTCTCTTTTTTAATATTTATTTAAGGGTTGGATATGTATAATTGCACCCACCAATTATTAGTGGCCCCATCGTCTAGCGGTTAGGATCCATGGTTTTCATCCATGTTACCGGAGTTCGAGTCTCCGTGGGGTCACCACTTCATTTACTTTTCATTCAAAGCATTATTTTACAACTTATTTCTTAGAATAGAGTTATGCTATAATTCTTGATCACACAATCTACTATAAAGTATAAAAATGAGCACATTGACTATCGCCAAAGAGGTATTTGACATAGAGGCGGATGCCATCAAAAACTTGGGGGCACAGCTGACGCATGATTTTGAAGAAGCGGTCTCTGCCATCCAACACTCCAAGGGCAAACTGATCCTCTCCGGTATGGGCAAGTCCGGACTGATCGGCCAAAAGATCGCCGCCACCTTCGCCAGTACCGGTACACCCAGTTTTTTCATGCATCCGGGAGAGGCTTACCATGGCGACCTAGGAATGATAGAGCCTGAGGATATCGTACTCCTCATCTCCTATTCTGGAGAGACAGATGAGATACTCAGACTCCTGCCTTTTTTTAAGTCCCAACACAATATCATTATTGCCATGAGTGGTAATCCCCACTCAACACTTGCCACGAATAGTCACTACCACCTCCTTATCGCTGTAGAGAAAGAGGCCTGCCCTCTCTATCTGGCACCTACCAGTTCTACCACTGCCACATTGGTAATGGGAGATGCCTTGGCGATCGCCTTGATGCAACGCAAAGCATTCAAAGAAGCACATTTTGCCAAGTTCCACCCCGGTGGTACACTGGGACGAAGGCTCCTGACTACTGCCCAAGATGTGATGCGTACCGAAGCCCTGCCCATTTGTCCCCCTGAAGCTACGATCAAAGAGATAGTCTCTCAGATTAGCCTGGGCAAACTGGGTATCGTGGTTGTCATGGATAAGGAGCAGATCATAGGTATCATCACCGATGGAGATATCCGTAGAGCTATGGATGATCATGAAGACAAATTCTTCGACCTAAGTACCGCTGATCTTCTCACAGCTAATCCTAAGACGATTACCCCTCGGACCAAGTTGACACAAGTCAGTGATATCATGACAGCAAACAAGATCAATACGCTGCTCGTCACCAATGAGCAGACACGTCTGGTAGGGATCATACAGATGTATGATCTGGGTATCTAGTATGCAAAAGATCGTGATGATCCCTGCACGGCTAGCGTCCAGCAGGCTTCCGGGAAAACTCCTTCTCGATCTTGGGGGGAAAAGTGTATTGGCACATGTCTATGCGCAGAGTCTACTGGCAGAGGGTATCGATGCTGTCTATATCGCGACAGACAGCGAAGAGATTGCCACACATTGTCAACAGTTTACAGACCATATCATCTTCACTGACACAGTACACCAATCAGGTACAGATAGGATCGCAGAGGCAGTACAGGGACTTGATTGTGATATCATTGTCAATGTACAGGGAGATGAACCCTTCATCGATCCCAAACTTATCTCCAAAGTAGCTAACGGTGTGAACAGCCATATCCCTATGAGCAGTGCGATGCAGCGTATCCAAAATACCTCTGAGCTCCATGACCCTAACGTGGTCAAAGTGGTTGTCAATAGCAAAGCAGAAGCCCTTTACTTCTCCCGCTCCCTCATCCCTCACCCCCGTGATATGTGGGACTCCCTAAGAAGCGCAGGGGGAGAGATACCCGAAGCACTCTCTTTCTATCGGCATATCGGCATCTATGGCTATACCAGAGATTTCCTACTCACTTATAGTCAGATGGAGCCAAGCACACTGGAGAAGATAGAGAGACTTGAACAACTACGCGTACTGGAGAACGGCTATACCATACAGATGATCGAGACCACAGAGGATGCCTTCGGGATTGATACCATGGAGGACTATATTAAAGCACAAGAGAGGATCCAACACATATGACGAGCACAGATACACTATACCGACAACTACAAGAGGAAAAATTTATCATCTCCGGCCCCTGTGTCATAGAGAGCGAGAAGATGATTATGTCGTTGGCAGAATCCATCAAAAAGTTGACAGAAAAATTGTCATTTCCATACATATTCAAAGCCTCTTTTGACAAAGCCAACCGCACCTCCCTCTCTAGCTATAGAGGGCCAGGACTCGAAGAGGGGCTGAGGATACTAGAGCGTGTCAAGACAGAGTTTGGTCTGCCTATCACCACCGATATCCACGAGAGTTCTCAGGCCTCTGCGATCGCTGAAGTAGCAGATATCATCCAGATACCCGCCTTTCTCTGCCGCCAAACTGACCTACTTATCGCCACAGCCAAAACAGACAAGATCGTCAATATCAAAAAAGCCCAATTCTTAGACGGTAAAGATATGATCCACCCCGCCACCAAAGTCAAAGAGAGTGGCAATAACAAGATCATGTTGACAGAACGCGGCAGTATGTTTGGACTGGGCAATCTGGTCGTAGACTTCAGGCAGCTTATTGACATGAAGGCATTTGGCTATCCACTAGTCATGGATGTCACCCACTCCACCCAAAAGCCCTCTGCCCTAGGAGGCAAAAGTGGCGGAGACCGCAAATACGCTCCCTACATGGCAAAGCTCGCCGATGCAGTGGGTGTCAACGGCTTCTTCTTTGAGGTACATCCTGATCCAGAAAAAGCACTCAGCGACGGACCCAACATGGTCTACCTGAGAGATTTTGAAGGCATACTACAAAGTATCCGTTAAGCCCGGATTTACACTACTCTTTAGGTCGATCGATCATGTACCCGATCGATCGTACATTGAGGATGATATCCTCTTTGAGTGATTTTTTGAGGCGGTTTACCTCTGCACGGATCGTGGCATCATCCACATAACTGTCACTCCATACAAGCTCTCGGAACATATCATAGCTCACCACACGGCTACGGTTGGAGACCAGTAGACGAATGATCTGCTGCCGTCTACTGGAGAGGATCTGTACCTCTCCTTGAAAACGTAGGATAGACTCTTCCATATGGTAGTTATAGTTCTCAGAGAGACGCAAATGCTCGGTAGGCATATGTCTGCCTTGCAGAATCTTATCGATCTTGATCACCAGCTCTTTGAGGTGAAAGGGTTTCTTTAGATAGTCATAACATCCTAGATCATAGGCACGGGAGATATCCTCGATATCTACCAATGCGGAGATAAAGATCGTAGGGGTTTGGATCTTGAGTGCATGAAGTTTTTCCAGCAAGGTCAGCCCATCCAGCCCCGGTACATTGATATCCAAGACCAGAAGATCATACCTGGTATGCTGGAGCACCGCATAGGCCTTATCGCCATGCTTACAAAGCTCCACTAGATGACCCGTTACGGTTAGGTATTTTTCGATCGCCTCCCCCAATAACACATCATCTTCTAGTAACAGTATTTTCACCTCTCCTCCTCCTTGGAAAAATAGTAGCAAAACCGCGTCTCATCCTTATCAGAGTCAACCATGATCCTTACCCCCTCTTCATCACAGATCCTTTTGACCAGATTTAGCCCTAGCCCCAGACCATCCTCTAGCTCACTTTCGCGATAATATGCTTCAAAGACACTGTCTATATCTCGGATCGGTAAAGACCTACTGATAAAGCAGAGAACCACACCTGCTTCTTCTTCATATACATCGATAGATACATGCTCCGCATCCTCTGTATACTTGATCGCATTGGAGAGGTTGTTGTCTATGATTCTCTGCAGTTTGGTCTCATTAAAGAAGACCATACTACACTCTTCTCCTGCAAGAAGATTCAGTATGATATGAGACCGCTTGGCAATACTATCAAAAAAATCCAGTCTGCTTCTAAGGAAATCGATCAGGTCAATCTTTTTCTTTGGATACTTCACCTGCTCTTTTTTGATCAGATAGCTGAGATCTTCATAGATATTATGGATACTTTTTGCTGCAATCTCTATATTGACCATATTGGGATGCTTCCCATAGTAAAGTTCAAAAAGTTCGATATTTGCCATGATCACGGAGAGCGGTGTATTAGTCTCATGGATCGCATGCCGGATAAAGGTCTTCTGTGCTTCAAGTAGATGCTGAGAATAGAGTTTCTCCTTTTCCAGCTCCCTTGCCTGCTGCTCATAATCCTCTGTAGAGCGGTTGATCAAGTGGGTCAATGCTTCGATCGTAGTACTGTACCCACTCGTATCCCCAAAAGGCTTTTCCCTGTGCTTTTTTTGCCCACTGTATTGGGCATCAGATGATTCTGAAAGCGCCACCACCGTAAATGTCTGATTCAAGAGTTCGTTATGATCCCCATGATGATAAAACTCTCCATACGTAAAGAAACCAACCGTGACAGCAGTCCGTGCGAACGGCTTGATCTCCACCTGTATAAAGTCTGGCATATAACGCCTCCTTGCCATGCAGGAGTAGACAAAAAAGCTCTCTATTGGGTATTGATAGCTCTCTGCAAGAGAGGTAAAAGACTCTTTCATGATCATTTTTGCATTGCCAAATCCCAGTCTCACTTTATCCCCTGAATGTAGATTACCCGCAAATGAGAGTGAATCATCTTCATGCCTTGCGATTACTGCTCTGGCAACATCAATTCCCTCTTTTTTTGTGATCAGGGGGAACTCGATCCCGGTAGCCGGCAATGCTTCGGAGACCTGTTCTCCCAGATATTTAGTATAGAAATCTACAGGACTCATATGGTCGATACTATAGACCCTGTTATGCTCTGCATGATCTATCGTATGCTCCACACCAATAGGGGACCAATTAAAACTAAAATCATTATAGACATGCAAAGCATCCGAATTCAGTGCTACACCAACAGCTCCCTGCTCCAGAAGTTCTTCTCCATGGGATACATAGGTTTGTATAAACTGCCCATTGTCTCCTGCCATACCCCCTGCGATCACTACCTCTTTGGCAACAGACTCTACCCCCTTGAGAAAGGCCTCGCCATTGGTGGTGGTACCATCACTAAAGAGTATCAACAATCTTGTATTCTCTTCGACTAAAGACCTGGCTAAATATACACCATTCTCAAATGCATCCTCACCTCTAATGTGTGCACTGTGCAGTGCTGTTTGTACAAAAGATGAAAAAGAGATCACCGTGTGCTCTGTAGTGATATGCTCTTGTGCGATCTCACCGTCTGTGGTCGTACCGATGATATGTGCAAAAGGAAGATGCTCCGATAGATAGGTAGATATCTGTTTCAAAAAGTGCTTCTCTTGTCCACAAAATATCTGCACCAAGAGCTGTGTTTCTCTTTCAAATAGTGATAAGTCTATGCGCTCTAAGGCACATGTGTCCGTGACGGTATAGGTATCTGTTCTCATGAATAGAGACAGTATATCAAATTTACTTTAGAATATAAAAGAGGAAAATCAAGAAGTAGTGTAAGGATAGAAAGATTTGCAACACAGATCAAGGCAAAAAGCCTTGCAGTGTTCGCAATAAAACAGTGGAGATCAGAACTTAGACAAGTTCAATGATCGCCATTGGGGTTGCATCACCTTTACGGATACGGGTTTTGATGATACGTGTATATCCACCGTTTCTCTCCGCATATTGAGGTGCAACTTCATTGACCAGCTTGTTGGTAGATACTTTACACTGGAGCATTGCAAAGATTGCTCTGTGTGCATTTGAATCCCCAGGTGCTGCTTTAGTAATGAGCTTCTCATAATACTTTCTAAGCTCTTTGGCTTTGGCAACTGTTGTTTCGATCTTACCATGCTCTGTCATAGCAATAGCAAGGTTTTTGAGCAGTGCCGCTCTATGTGCTGATGTTCTATTCAGCTTACGATATCCATGTCTATGTCTCATGGGTGTCCTTTATGCTTTTAGTTGTTCTAATTTTTTAACAAGATTCACTCTTACAGTATCTTCTAGCTCAGAATCTTTTCCGAAACCATGCTCTGTAAGGCATTCTTGTATCTCATCTAGCGATTTTTTACCAAGATTTTTGATATTTTTTAGCTCATTTGAACTCATCAATACCAGCTCTCCCAGGTACTTAATACCGGCACGATCCAGTGAGTTAAAGCTTCTGGCGCTGAGTCCAAGTGCATCTACACTGACCAGATACGCTTTGAGCTCATTGCTGTTAGAGGCTTTTCTTACCGGAGCACTATCAAGATCGATATCCAAGACACCATTAAAGACAGAAAGCTGTTTGCTCATCGTCTCCAAAGCATTGGTAAATGCCTCTACTGGTGTAATCTGTCCATCTGTCTCAATATCAAAAATGATCTTCTCATAGTTAGGGTTATCCTCTACAAGTACATTCTCGATCTTATAGTTTGCTTTTCTTACCGGAGTAAAGAAAGCATCCAGTGCGATCGCTTCGCTGTCTACATCCTCTCTGAGGTTCTCACTCGGTACATATCCGATACCCTTGGCGATCTCTACAGTAAAGTTAAGCTCCGCATCCTCATTGAGAGTAGCGAGTAAAACATCACCATTGATTACCTCGATCTGATCATTGTTCAAATCTGAAGCAACGATCTCTCTAGGTCCCTGGAAACTATAGTTTACAGTCACTCTATCGAGCTCATCCTTGATCTTAAATCGGATACTTTTAAGGTTGATGATAAAGACAGCGACGTCTTCATGCATCCCTCTTACCGAATCAAACTCATGTGCAGCACCCTCAATCTTGAGAGAGATAGGTGCATACCCTATAGAGCTACCCAGTACCAATCTTCTTAGTGGGTGTGCCAATGTCACCGCATAGCCATCCTCGAAAGGATAAGCGATTACCTCAGCTCTTGTCTCACTAATTTCGTTAACCTCTACCTCGCTAGGCAAAAACGGCGCGACTTTTATTTTCTTCATGTGCTAGCCCTTTGCTTTATAAATTATTTGGAGTAAAGTTCGACAATCAAACGCTCTTCAACTGGGATCGATACCTCATCTCTCTCTGGAATACGGGTAAAGAGTCCGAAAAGTTTCTCTTTTTCAACATCTACCCACTCAACCATACCTGTTTGATTTGTCAGCTCCATCGCTCTGACAATCTGCACATTGTTCTTGCTTTTTTCACGCACTTCTACTTTATCTCCCGCTTTGACACGGAAAGAAGGGATATCCACTCTCATCCCGTTCACAAGGATATGTCCGTGGTTGACAAGCTGTCTTGCAAATGCTCTCGTACTTGCAAATCCCATTCTGTATACCACATTGTCAAGTCTCTGCTCAAGCAACTGGATCAGAACAGAACCGGTATTACCTTCTCTTCTGTTCGCCTCTTTGTACAATGCTCTAAACTGCTTTTCACCCACACCATACATAAATCTAGCCTTCTGCTTCTCTTGAAGCTGCTGACCATACTCACTTAGTTTCGTTCTTCTCTGTCCGTGTTGACCTGGTGCATAAGGACGCTTCTCTAGCGCACTTTTACCAGCCAATCTTCTTTCACCTTTGAGACCAAGGTCTACACCTAGTCGTCTCTCAAGTTTCTCTACGGGCCCTGTATATCTTGACATCTTATTACCTTTTATACTCTATGTTCTATATTATAAAAGCATTGCCATGCAATGCAACCCGCAATTACTAATATCTCATTACTAATTACTAATTTATACTCTTCTCTTCTTAGGAGGTCTACATCCATTGTGAGGAAGCGGTGTGATATCTTTAAGGAAATAGACTCTGATTCCCTCTATCGCACCGATCGCCTTGACAGCAGTATCCCTACCGGAACCAGGTCCCTGTACTTTGATACCTACCTCTTTGATGCCATGCTCTTTGGCTTTTGCCATTGCATCCTCTACAGCCTCTTGTGCTGCAAACGGTGTGGATTTCTTACTTCCTTTGAAGCCTAGTGCACCGGCACTGCTCCATGCAAGGACATTTCCCATCTCATCGGTAACTGTGATTACAGTATTGTTAAAGGTAGCAGCAACATACACTACACCTTTAGCAATATTCTTTTTTGATTTTTTCTTAGCCATCTGATTCTACTCCCTTACGCCGCGCCGACTGTTTTACGCTTACCTTTTCTGGTACGCGCATTTGTCTTCGTTTTTTGACCACGAACAGGAAGTCCTCTTCTGTGTCTAAGTCCTCTATAACTACCAAGGTCCATCAATGATTTGATATCCAACATTACTTTCTTTCTGAGGTCTCCCTCCACCATAAAGTTTTCTTGGATCTCATTACGGATCGTTGCCGCTTCCGCATCTGTGAGCTCATGGACTCTTTTGTTATAATCAACGCCAGTTGCATCAAGAATCTTTCTTGAACTATGCAGACCGATACCAAAAATATAAGTCAGTGCATACTCCATTCTCTTTTTCTTAGGCAAATCAACACCTGCTATACGTGCCATACTTATCCTTGTCTCTGTTTATGTTTTGGATTTTTACAAATCACTCTGACGATACCCTTGCGCTTGATCACTTGACAATCATCGCACATTTTTTTAACTGATGGTCTAACCTTCATGGTTACTCCTGTATATTTTTGCACCTAAGACTTCAAATAAAGTCTGTATTTTTGCGTGGTATGACGATGTGTTGTCCTACCAATCCTTGAGTAATCAGTGCTACTTAATCAAAGATTCTTCACGCAGTTTTCCACTACCTTTTTGCGATAGGGAGGAGGATTATATCGAAATAGTGATTAATTTTATCTGATGAGATAGTTTTTTTTATCTATGGTGCCCATTGTCGGCTCCTTTAAACTACGATAGCTATAATACTCTATGGAAACCAACAACACACTCTTTGCCACATTTATCAACAGCTATGAAACATATAAAGACCATACAGCCTTCATCTACAAGGTAGAGGGTCAACAGTTTGAGGTAAGCTATGAGAAGCTTTTTGAAGATGTACTGATCCTCTCCCGTGCATTTAAAGCAAGAGGTGTCAAAAAAGCCAGCAAAGTCATGTTCCTCTGTGACAATCGCTATGCATGGATCGTTACGGATCTGGCACTCATCTCTCTGGGAGCAATCAGTATCCCCAGAGGTAGTGATACTCCCACGCAGGAGTTGGAGTTTATCCTCACCCATGCGGAAGCAGACTTTCTCATATTGGAGAGTGAAGTACTCTACGGTGAGCACAAAGAGATGCTGGAGACACTCAAGCTCAAAGGGATCTTTGTCATCGAAGCAGAGAAACTACATACCCTTTTTGCCAATATCTACTCTTACCAAGACCTACTCAAGCACCGAGAGATCTATGAAAATGAGATCACAGAATTCTATGCCCTGAGAGAAAACCTGACCACAGAAGACACCTTTACGATCATCTATACTTCCGGCACCACCGGTAAACCCAAAGGGGTGATCCTCACCCACAAAAACATCATGCACAATCTTAAGGTCATCCCAGATCTCATCGATCTCAAACCTGATGATCTCTGGGTCTCTATCCTCCCCTCCTGGCATATCTTTGAGAGGGCAGTAGAGTATGTGGCGATCGCACAGGGCTGCTGTACAGTCTACTCTACTATCAAAACTTTTGCCAAGGATCTGGAAGAGTACAAACCTACACTGGTAGCCACCGTACCCAGACTCTGGGAGTCCATGCATACCAAGATCAACAACACTCTGCAGAAACAAAACCCAAAAAAAGCCAAGATCTTCAAAAAACTTGTAGCGATCTCTGCAAAATACAATACGCTCATGCGGGTACTCAATGATGAGCTACCCAGATTCAAAGAAGAGCACTTTTTCTCTTCTCGGCTCAAGCGTTTTACGACTATTCTTCAGCTTATTCCTCTCTACCCGCTCAATCTCTTTGCCAAGAAGAAACTTCAGGCAGTGCAGGAGAAGTTTGGCGGGAGACTACGTCTGGCAATCAGCGGAGGAGGCTCACTGCCTGAGTTTATCGATGAGTGGATCGATGCAATCGGTATCCGTATCGTCAATGCCTACGGCATGACTGAGTGTGCTCCCGCCATCGCAGGACGTGCACTAAACTGCAATACCTTTGGTACACTGGGACCAGCTGTAGAAGGTACCGATCTGCGTATCGTTAATGATGCAGGAGAAGACCTCTCTCCAGGAGAAGTAGGAGAGATACTCGTCAAAGGAGATCAGGTCACCCCCGGCTACTATCTCAATGAAGAGGAGAATGAAAAAGCATTCACAGATGATGGCTATCTCAAGACTGGAGATCTGGGCAAGTTTACTGTACGCAAAGAGTTGGTCATCACAGGTCGCTCCAAGGAGATCATCGTACTGGCCAATGGTGAAAATGTGGATCCCAGCCGTATCGAATCTACGATCTCTATGTTGCCCTTCGTCTCAGATGCTATGTTGGTAGGACAGGACAAAAAAGGTCTCGGTGCCCTCATCGTTCCAGATCTAGATAGCCTCAAAGCTTATGTCCAGGAACACTTCCAGAAAGCGATACACTCTATAGATGGTATTAAAGAGGATAAAAAAATCGTAGCAAAGATTAAAAAAGACATGAATGAGCTACTTGATTATAAAAAGGGATTCAAGCCTTTTGAAAAGCTTCAGAATATTCATTTCTTGGACGAAGAATTTAAAATAGGTACGGAATTGACCAATACTTTCAAGAAAAAACGGCATGTGATTGAGAAAAAATATCGAGAAGTAATCGATAGATTATTAAAATAAGCAGTACAACCCTGAGCACATGTCTCAGCCAAAGGGCACATACCCTCAAGGTTGCTAAGTACTATTTGTATCTAAAGGTGATACGTCCCTTATCAAGACTATAAGGTGTCAGTTCTACTTTGACTTTATCTCCTGGAAGGATCTTGATATAGTGCATACGCATCTTACCTGCAATATGGCAGAGGATTACGTGTCCATTCTCAAGCTCTACCCTAAAAGTGGCATTCGGTAATGCCTCCACCACTTTGCCATCGATCTCAATTACATCATCTTTTGCCATTGTGTTCCTTTTTTAAATGTTATATCCACATATTGTGTATCTATCGTGAAGCTATGCTTCTGTCAAGATCACTGCTCTGCCGTTTACTACAGCCACTTGATGTTCATAATGACTCGTTCTAAGGCCGTCATCGCTCAGTACAGACCACTTATCCTCCAGCAATAGAGGAGTACCACTCTTTTGGCAGACCATCGGCTCCAGGCAGAAGACCATACCATTTTTAATCTTGGGACCTTGCTTAGGTTTGCCCTCAAGATAATTAGGAATATTGGGCTCATCATGTGGCTTTGTACCGATACCATGCCCACAGTAGTCACGAAGCGGGATAAAGCCTCTGTCAGTGATAAAGTCCTCCAGTACCTTGGTAAGCTCCTTGAATCGCATACCTTCACGAATACTCTCTATCGCATGATAGAGTGCATCTTTGGAGCAAGCGATCAGTGCCTCATCTCCCGCAGAGATCTTACCCACTGCCATCGTGATCGCAGCATCCCCATAGTAGCCATCCAGTTTGGTACCGATATCCAATCCCAGAATATCCCCTTCTTGCACAACTGTTTCATCCGGTACCCCATGAATACAGACTTCATTCAGTGAAGTACATACCGAGCCTGTAAACCCATAAAGTCCTAAAAAAGAGGGCTCAGCGCCAAGGTCTCTCAGAAATGCTTCACCTATGCTGTCTATCTCTTTAAGGGTCATACCGGGCTTGACAATAGTGTGTAGATGATTGAGTGTTTTGCCAACGATCGAGCCAGCTGCACGCAGCTTCTCGATTTCGTCGGGCTTGCGAAGTGCAATCGCCATTAGAGACCTACATTTCCTAGGACTTCATATTGGTTCATGGTACGCTGTGCTTCGATCTTACGCATAGTATCAAGTGCTACCTGCACAATGATCAGTACTGCTGTTCCACCGAAGTAAAAAGAGGCACCCATGCCATTGATCATAGCAAATGGTATTGTCGAGATAATGGCCAAATAGATGGCACCGGTCACGGTCAATCTACTGGCTACCTCATTGAGGAATTCTTTGGTATGTTCACCTGGGCGTACACCCGGAATGAATCCACCCTGACGCTTAAGGTTGTCTGCGATGTCCTTCGCATTGAACTGGATCGATGCGTAAAAGAATGCAAAGAAAATGATCATAAGGAATGTCGCCACATTAAAGACGATACCACCAGGAGCCAGCAAGTCTGCAATAGCAGTGACTGTACTGTTGGTGCTTGCCTGTAGCATTGTCAGTGGGAACATCAAAACAGCACTTGCAAAGATCGGAGGAATAACCCCTGAGATATTCACACGTACAGGAATATAGTTCATCACTCTTTTGTTTTGATTTTGCATGATCGTTTTACGTGAGTAACTGATAGGTACCCTACGCTCTCCAAGCTCCACATAGATAATCGCCAGGATCGTTACGAGCATGATCGCAGCGATCGCTACTACCGAAAGGAAGCTCATTGTTCCTGCATTTACAGACGTAATCGTATTACCTATTGCTCTTGGTATCCCAGAGACAATACCAGCAAAGATGATGAGAGAGATACCATTACCTATACCTTTTTGCGTGATCTGTTCACCGATCCACATCAACAGCATTGTGCCTGTCAGCATCGAGAAGGTTGCCAGAATGGTAAAGGTGGTCTGATCAATCATGATCGCACCCTGCCCTCCTGAGCCCATAGAACGGAGACCAATAGAGACACCAATTGCCTGTACTACAGTAATGAAAATCGTAAAGTATCGGATGATCTGCATATATTTCTGCATACCGTCACGCTCTTTTTTCATCTGACCCAATGCAGGGAATGTTGCTGCAAGAAGCTCCATGACAATAGAGGCAGTAATATAAGGCATAATACCGAGGGAGATCACAGAAAATCGTTGTACCGCACCACCACTAAACATGTTGGCGAGTCCCAAACCATTGTTTGAGTTTTGATCAAAAAAGCTTTTGATCACATCCAGGTCAACGCCTGGAACAGGGATATAGGCTAAAACTCTATAGGCAAAAAGGAACCCCAAAGTGATGAGGATTTTTTGAGTTAGCGCATTTCCCATGATTAGTTACCGCTTGTGGTTACTGCGTCGTCTTTGATTTTGGCAGCAAGTGCTTTAGCACTGGCACCGATCAATTTTACACGCTTCACAGTCTTAGCAAGCTTGTGTACAGTAGCGATACTCTCTAGAGTGATCTCTTCCAACTCAGCAACTGCTTTGATCTTCTCTACGTTAATGACGTAAGGCTTGATCACTCTTGAGGTAAATCCAACTTTTGGCACTCTTTTGATGAGTGGCATTTGTCCACCTTCAAAACCTCTTTTTTGGCTGTAACCAGATCTAGATTTCTGACCTTTGTTACCACGTCCTGCAGTTTTACCTGTTCCTGAACCCTGACCACGACCTACTCTTTTTCTGTTGCGAGTAGAGCCTGGTGCTGGTTGTAAATTATGCAAACCCATAACTGCTCCTTAACCTTTGATTCTAGTAAGTGCTTCAACCGTACATCTTACTAGGTTATTTGGATTGTTAGATCCGATTGATTTGGCAATCACATCTTTGATCCCTGCCAATTCGATCACTGGTCTGGCTGCACCACCTGCGATAGTACCTGTACCTTCGCTGGCTGGCTTGAGAATGATACGGCTGGCATTGAACTTGTGCTCGATGTCATGTGCGATCGTTGTCCCTTTGATATTTACTTTTACAAGTTGCTTAAAGGCATCATCTACTGCTTTTTTAATCGCATCAGGTACCTCTTTTGCTTTACCAAAACCATAGCCTACTGTACCGTTCTTGTCACCGACAACCACAAGTGCAGTAAATCTAAATCGTCTACCACCCTTGACAACTTTGGTAACACGGCCAATATTTACGATTGCTTCTTCGAAGTCTTCTCTGTTTATATTTTCCATTTAGCTTCCCTTAAAACTTGATGCCGGATTCTCTAAGCGCATCCGCAAATGACGCTACGATACCGTGATAGAGGTAACCGTTTCTGTCAAAAACAACCGTCTCTATCTTTGCTGCTTTTAGCTTCTCTGCCATATCAGCAGCCACTTTTTTGACATCTTCTCTTGTTGCTTTTAGACCAAGCTTGTTACCATCTGCATATACGATAGTATTGCCAGCGTCATCATTGATCGCCTGTGCATAGAAATGCTTGTTCGATCTGAAAACGGTGAGTCTTGGAAGCTCTGCTGTGCCATGAATCTTTGCTCTTACTCTCTTTTTACGTTGAGCAGCGACTCTGTTTTTTCTTTTCTGAATACTTTTTAACATCTAGGCTCCTTAACTCGCTGTTTTACCGGCTTTTCTGATGATCGTCTCATCTGTGTACTTCACACCCTTGCCTTTGTATGGCTCTGGTGGTCTGAACGCTCTGATCTCAGCTGCAACTTGACCGACAACTTGCTTGTCTGTGCCGCTGATATGGATCAGGTTTTTATCTACCGCAATCGTAATACCTTCTGGAATAGAGAAGTGTACAGGATGAGAAAACCCAAGCTGTAGCTCAAGTACCTTGCCATTCACTGCAGCTCTATACCCGACACCATTGATCTCCAAAGACTTTTTAAAGCCCTTGTCTAGACCTTCCATGATGTTTGCGAGCAGTGCTCTATAGGTTCCCCAATAAGCAGAAGACTGCTTGTCTTCGCCTGCTCTTGTCAGTACTACTTCATTCTCTTTGATCTCGATACTCACTCTACCGTGTGTATCCAGTCTTTTTTCATTGTTGCCTTTTTTGGCTACGATGACCGCACCGTCTACAGATACCTCGATACCGCTAGGGATAGCGACAGGGTTTTTTCCAACTCTTGACATATTCTACCCCTTTACCAGATACTGCAAAGCACTTCGCCGCCTGTGCCCAGTTTGTATGCTTCATCATTTGGAAGTACACCTTTACTGGTAGACACGATGAGTGTTCCGTAGTTGTTTTTGAATGATCTGATCTCATCTTTGCCTTTATAGACTCTACGTCCTGGCTTGGAAATCTTTTTCATCTCATTAATTACTGTAAAGCCTTTCTCGTCGTACTTTAGTACCACTTTGATCGTCTTTTTATTACCGTCTTCTTTCACGCTATAACTCTCAAGGTAACCCTTGTCTACAAGAATAGAAACCATTGCCTCAATTGTTTTTGAGTGAAGAAGAACCGTAGTATCGAGTCTTCTTGTCGCAGCATTTCTTATTCGAGTAAGAGAGTCTGCAATTATGTCTGTCATCATCTTTTACTCCTTTATTACCAGCTTGCTTTTCGCATGCCGGGGATAAGACCTTCTGAGGCCATTTTTCTTAAACATATTCTGCACAGACCAAAATCTCTATAGACAGAGTGGGGTCTTCCGCAAATGTTACATCTGGTATACGCTCTTACTGCGAACTTAGGTTTTCTCTGCTGCTTGTTGATCATTGACTTCTTAGCCATTATTTTCTCCCTTTAGCAAATGGCATACCCAACTTCTCGAGAAGTGCAAATGCCTCTTTGTCACTGTCACTGCTTGTGACGATCGTAATATTCATACCGTGTGTCTTGAGGATATCGTCAAAAACAACTTCTGGGAACATCAACTGCTCATCCAGACCGAAGTTATAGTTACCACGACCATCAAAGCCTTTTCTTGGTGTTCCTCTAAAGTCTTTCACTCTTGGGAGTGCAATAGAGACAAGCTTATCAAAGAAGTTAAGCATATTTGCACCTCTGAGTGTCACTTTGATACCACTGGGGGCACCCTCTCTGGCTTTAAATCCAGCCACAGACTTCTTTGCCATCACAATCACTGCTTTTTGACCAGCAATGAGCGAGATAGTATCTGCCATATTCTGGATCAACTTGTTGTCTCTACCCTCTTCACCAGCACCTACAGAGATGACGATCTTCTCTAGCTTTGGTGTCTCCATCACATTAGTGATCTCTAGCTCTTCACGAAGGGCAGGAACGATGTCATTATATTTCTGCTTCATTCTGCTCATGATATTAGCCCTCTACTTTTTTTACATTTGAGATATGGATAGGCATTTCAACATTC
>Ga0256827_10000959_pt1 | contig 18219 bp, 23 predicted proteins | sample CV84metaG_FD_185977 | JGI IMG/M metagenome (GOLD analysis project Ga0256827, IMG submission 185977) | Hydrothermal vent microbial communities from East Pacific Rise, Pacific Ocean - CV84 | ecosystem: Environmental > Aquatic > Marine > Hydrothermal vents | place: Pacific Ocean: East Pacific Rise... | reverse complement strand
TGCCTCGTATTTAGTTCCTGTTTCCCGATAGTAATCGGGACAGGCTGTCAGTACCGACTTTTGTAGGCTCGCTTCCTTCACTGCATTCCTCACGAAAAACCAGCTTGCGTCTTACTAGTGGTTAGGAACGCTAATTCCTCCCACAAGGGACTTTCACCCTCTTGAATAAATTTACACACTTTTCATTGCTTTTATTATCAAAAATTTGTATTTTTGACACTTTTATGAAGCTTTGAGTTAGTGTGTAGCTTCTGCTTATGCAGGGCACACATAAAGGCTATACCCAATAAGGGTTTTAGTAGTAAATTGAATTGAAAGTGCTTTGGAATCCCTTACTAGGCATAGCCCAAACGTTATGGGCAAATAAACCTGTAAAAAATGAATTTAATAATTAAACTTTTTAAAAAATGAAAAGATTAAAATTTAATAATCGTAGAGAAATTACAACATTTCTTTTTATTGGAGTGATATTTTTATCATTAAATACTACTGCACAAGATACTATTTATCTTAAATCAAAAGAACCTGTAATAATTGTAAAGATAATAGAAGTCAATCCTAGTAATTTAAAGTATAAAAAGTATTCAAATATTGATGGTCCTACTTATACAATCGAAAAGGATAAGATAGAAAAAGTTATATACAAAAATGGAGAAGTTGAACGATACACCTCTCTGCCTATAAATAATAAGAGAATTGAACGACAAATTTCACTGGACTTGATGCCTGGCTCAAAGATTTTTTTAACATATTCTTTAACAGAAGGAGAAGATAATGTTAATGAAAATGATGCCACACAAATGTTAAAAAGTTATATTGAAGGAAAAACAAGATGTGTTATTGTAAATTCAATTGATGAAGCGGATTTTATGATAGAATTACGTGTTATCAAAACAGCAATGGCTAAAAGAAGTGCTAAAATCGTAATCAAACATCTATTAACTGATAAGATAGTCTTTGAAACAAAGTGGGTAAGAGGTTCATCAAATGCTTTTTATGGATACTCTTGTTCAAGAGCTGCAATTGGAAAAATAGTAAAAAAATATTTATTAAAGAATTATCCTAGTATTGAACGTTAAAGACATACGTAACATCAATTTTAGAATCTGAATTAAAAAACTATACAACAAAAAATCAGCCCATAATCGAGTAGATGGCTGACTACCGAATGGTAGCCAGTGCACCTCTCACACCACCGTTCGTACGGTCCTCCCCGAATCAAGTTCGGGGCAGGCAGTACACGGCGGTTCATTAAGCGAAACTAAACTTTAATTGTAATTCTGGCACGCTTCTGCGTGATGTTGAGTAGTAATAACTAAAGGATTTATATCCTTTTTGTTCCAAACGTGATATTGTTACTGTGGTTTTCATTATTGGACTTTGGGCTGTTGCCCAACCTCCCATTCGTGTACGTGACCAAGCATAAGCCTGTCCTTGTTTTATTCCTAATCGAATAAAACTTCGCATTCGTTTGTTGGGCTTTTTCAAATCGTGCCAATAAACCACTCGCAGATTATTACGACACAAACGATTATTTAGTTAAGCAAATAATTTCTGATAATACTATTATTGTTATTGGTGAAACATACAGTAATATAAATGCCCATAGAACATATGGAAATATGTTAATAAATGAGTTTGAAAACGAAGAAATATCATGGGTTAATATAATTCCAAAATATCAACTTGAGGAAAATCCTTTTAAATTATTATTAATTAATAATTCTATGCATATTATATTTAAAGATGATGAGGGAAATTATAATTTATATGAAAATAAATTTCTTAAACCAATTGTATATGGAAAAGGCATAATTACTGATTATATTATCAATGAAATTGGCGAAATGAGAAGAAAAGGTATTATTAAACACTGGTAAATTTGAAAAGCCACTAAAAATAAGTAAGTTTTCTACTCGAAGTGTTATAAAAACAGAAAATGGTTTTGCTTTCGAAATGTATAAAAAAGGGAAAGAAGATATATTCATTTATGTTGATTATAAGTAAGCAAATATGAAAATGCTATTATTGATATTTGTATTTTTTGTAGTATCATTTAACTCTTTTTCACAACACGGATTAAGGCTAAGTTACTATATGCCAATTAATGATTTTGTATATATTTTAAAACCTAATATTGGGTTTAAATATACTAATCTTATAACCAAAAATACAGTTTGTAATTTTAAGCATAGCTACGCTTAAAAATTTAAACGACTAAAAAAGAAAACTAAAAAATCTATGTAGTTTAAGTATAAATATCATTAAAATTTATTACTTCTTTTACTTCTGGGATTTTTTGCTGTAAATAATTTTCAACACCCATTTTAAGTGTAATTACACTTGTAGGACATGTACCACATGCCCCGAGTAATTTAACAATTACTGTATAATCGTCTGTTATTTCTACCAATTCAATATCGCCACCATCATTTTGCAAAAATGGTCGAACATTCTCTAACTCTGCTTTTATTCTCTGTTTTATTTCTTCTATTTTACTCATTTTATTTTCCTAAAACAAATTCTTTAACTAAACTATCTGTAATAAAATCCTCATCATGATGCCCTAAATACAACTCTGAAACCATATTTTTTTCACTTATTACGTAATCTATTGATGGTAAAAATGGTTTTATATCTATAATTGGGGTTCTATCGAAAAGGTCAACTCCGCTAACGTAAATTTTATTGCCAATTAATGTATCTATTTTTATTAAAGATAAACTAATTGGATTTGGACGACGGGGCGAACGTGTTGCAAATACCCCATACTGATGGTCACTCTCAGGAGGAGTAACAATACTTTCCCAACCCTTTGCTTTATCAAAATGAGCTATTATCCAAATATACTCAAATTCATCTAAATAACTTAATCCTTGCGTGTAATTTGCATTTAAAATAATTACTCCTTTAGTTTCTGGTTTTAAAACTCCTTGACGTGGAGCTCCTGTTTTAAGCGTATATATTGAAGAGAAATATCCTATTGGGTTATATTCAATAGTTTTTTCTTTATTAGTACAACTAACTATTAAAAATTGCAACATAAATATCACAATTAATTTAACAAGTAAACACACCCTGCAAATACTCGAAGTATTACCCTGAAATACAGTTCTTTTACACATCATAAGGAACGAAAATTATACCCAAACATACAAAATTAAAATCTTAAATAACCTCTAGCCTCTCCTTTATTCAACTCTGCAACAATATTATCAAAATTATTTTGAATATTACTAATTGCCTCATCAATAATAAGTGTATTACTTAAAATAACTACAAATTTTTGTTGTTGATGAACTATATTTTTACCAAAAGCTTTACTAATTAAAACTTTCACATTTAACGGTTTAAGTAAACTTGCAACGCCTTTTGCTTTGTTTGGGTCGCCGTGCATTTTTTCTTCGGGACTTACATTTGCAATAGTTTTAATTAACTTATTATCTGTTTTTGATATTTCGTAAATTAAGTATTCTTTTGCTTCGCCAAAATGTTCTTTTGTAAAATTATTTTTATCGTCTGTTGCAAATGCTATTATTAGTTTTTCCATTTTTTTTTATTATAATATAAATTTAATGAATCTCCTCACTACAAACAAGCGAGGTATCGTTTTGGAATAATACAGATTAGCTAATCGATATAAAATCATAATTATGCTTATAAATGTAAATGAATTAAAAAGGGAAAAGAAGAAACAAAAAACCAGAAGCTATGTAGTTTGAGTATATAACCAGCCCTTTTAAATTTCAAATTAGCAACTACAAGCAGCTGAGCCACCCTTCCAATTAGCATGTTCTACTTCTAAAAAATGCTTTTTCTCGTCTTCACTCATTAGTCGTTCGGTAAATAAAAACTTAAAGCCAAACGATTCTGCTATAATTTGTACCGAGCCAATCATATCTCCTTTAATAGGGATATTTGGAAAAGGTAGTGCAAATTCTGCTTTAAGAACCTCTCCTGTTATTTCTATTTTACTTAAAATCCCTAAATCTTTTAATGTTGAGTTTATTGCAGGATGCTCTACGTAATCTACCGCTTTTAAAACTATTTCTGTATCCATTATTTATATTTTAATAAATCTAATAATTTGTGTTTCGCTTTCAAATTTCAAAATTACAAAATATATTCCATTTTGTAGTTTTGATACATTAATTAACATATTGTTTGATTGCATGCTTATAATACACTTAATAGGCTTGCCCAAAATATCAATAACTGTAATATTTCTCTCATCACACACCTTATTAACAGAAATATACAAGTTTACAGGATTAGGATACAACTCAATTTGTTCATTATTTATATACTCAATATTACTATAATTTTCATCGTATTTAAATGAATACAATTTGGGTTCAAAATTAATATTTTGATAAAGCACTTTTTCCCGAGATAAAAATAAATTATTATTACTAAAACATATACCTTCTGTTTGACTTATTCCAATACTGTTTGTAATGTCAATTTTATTAATATCACCAGAAAAGACATCCGACTCATCGAAATTACTAATATTTACAATAAAAGGGGCTAAACTCTCGGTATAACCACAGAGCATAAAAATATTTTGGCTAGAGTTGTAACTACTTCCTGTAATTAATCCATTAATATTATATGAATTTCGTTCAAAGGCTATGTACGTACCTGGATTTTTTGATAATGTATAAGTTCTAGTTGTGTTATTCACCCAGTCTTTCATAAATATAATTAGCGAATCATTGTATACAGATAATGCTTCGGCATCAAACTCTGTATTTCTATTATTACTAGTAAAGTCAGTTTGATTATTATATGAAAACAAAATCGTATCTGCTAATATAAAATCGTTTGTTAAATATTCTGATTTTAAAATTCTATAAATTTTTAAATCGGTTCTATTGCCATGGTTATTTCCTATATCAGCAATATATATGTAAAGCGAATCTTGTGTAATATCTTCCCAATCGGTATTAGATGCGTTTTCTATTGTTACTGTTCGCAAAATATTACCATTTATTGTATCTATTTCGTAAAGGCATGAGGGATTTCCAGAGTCGTTAATAGTAATTAATCTTCCATCAAAAAAAATTAAACCTGATGTTTCTTTAATTTGATAATTTAACACTGTTAGCTCTGATATTGTTATATATTGAGCATTTATACTATTTAATAATAGTAAAAGAAATAAGCTAAAAATAGTTCTCATGTAACAAATATACTCATTTTATATTCTTTACTTCATTAATTGTATCATCAACAATATTATTCATTATTTTTATTACATGTTTAGATAATGGGGCAACATCTAATTCAGGAAACATTAAACTAACCATCCAAGGTTTCATTTTCATAAATCGCATACTTGTTTTCCCATTTTCTTGTGCAACAATTATACTTTTTGGCATCATTACGCCCATGTCAAAACTCATATCTTGTAATGCTTTATGCGATTTTGGAGCATTACATATTTGTACAATTTTGTACTCAAAATCATCAGGTAATTTTAATTCATTTTTTTTGTATGTTTCTTTCAAATCATGAACTGCCTGTATTCCAAAATCATACTTTTTTACCGCTTTTTCAAGCGACTCAACAACTTTATCGAATGGTGCATCAATAAAAACTTTTTGTACAACATCTCCTACTAATAGTTTTGCAATAAATTTTTTCATTTTGTTTTTTTTTACAAATATCTATATATTTAGATATGTACGCAATACCTATATATTGGTATTTTTTTTCTCACAGCGTTTATAAAAAACGCCACGCTCCAAAATTTCTTTGTCAATTTTATTTTCATTTTCAAGAACTCCCAAATATTTATTTATCTCGTTAATATGAACCCCTAAGAAATTATGTAAATCATATAAAGTACACGGACGGCGAGCAATTGTTCTCAAAATTGCAGTTTCAATATCGCCTTTATATGAATCAATATTTGTACGTTTTTGTGGCGAGGCAATAATTTCTACATTTGGCAAATCCCAAAAGTCAATAATTTCTTGTAATTCTATTGTAGAAAGTGGTAATAAACCACCTATTGTTCCTGGACGGTCTAATGTATTTAATTGAATTTTATTAGGGTTTATTTGCAAAATAGCCTTTTTAATTTTATTTAATTCAATCCAACTATCATTAAAGTTTTTTAAAATTAAAATTTCTAACCAAATTTCGCCTTTAAAATCATTACGTAAAGCAACAATTCCATTTATGTATGTTTCAATATTAAGGTTTAACTCAGGTCTATCTATTTTCTTAAAAACATCTTGACTTACAGCATCTAACGATGGTAGAATAACATCAGCAGGTAATAATTCTTCTCTTACTGTTTTGTTAAATAATAGTGTTCCGTTAGTTAAAACAGCGGTTTTAATTTTAGGGTAATTTTTTTTCACAAATTGAAGCACATCACCAATTCTACTATTTAATGTTGGTTCGCCCGAACCCGAAAAAGTAATATAATCTACTTTAGGATTGCAAGACATAAACTGCTGTAATTCAGATACAACATTGTCGTATAAAATATATTCTTTACGTTCTAATGTTAGCTTTGTAGTTTCTCCAACTTCGCAATACACACAGTTTAACGAACATACTTTTTTAGGAACCAAATCAATTCCTAACGACATTCCTAATCTACGAGATGGTACAGGACCAAATAAATATTTATACATAATCTATTATACTTTAATCTCATTTTTTCATCACAAATTGTGAGTTTAATATTTCCTCTCCACTCTTTTGTATTCCGTGTATTTAAATTTGTATGAATATACTCAATCCACATAGTTTTTCTACTTTTCCATTTTTCATTTTCCATTTTTATTCGTTTAAATTTGTAAGCGTAACAAGCTATGCTTAAATTTTTAAAATTTAAAAAAGAAAAAATAAATCCTTACAAATTCCCAAAAAGCTAAATGAATTGAGTATATCTATCACAAATTATTATTCCTATTTTCATAATTTCTTAATTACTAAATTATATTTTTTTAATTCCTCATCATTCATTTTACGAAAATCGTACTCAAACTTATAGCCAAACGACTCTGCCATAATCCTCACAGAGTTAGCTATATCCTTTCTGTTAGGCATATTTAAATATGGTAAGGCAAAAATTACAATAATTATACTTTCTTCTATTTTTAAATAACTTAACACACCTAATTCCTTTATTGTTAAAGGAATTTCAGGGTGTTCTATCAAGTTTATTATTTTAACTAAATCTTGCTCATTCATATTTGTTAATTAGAATTTCTTCAAACTACCTGCTTTGTAGGCATAATAAGCTTCTTCAATTGTCATATCGCCTGCACCAATATAACACTCAGTACCAAGTTTTTGCAATACTGTTGCCGCATTTCCACCTGGTCCGTTACCTGTTATTAGCACTTTAGCTTTTAGTTCAGCTAATTTTTGAGCGGCCTTTGGTCCTGCTCCGTGAGCTTCACCCTCAACATCTTTATTACTTACCGATGTTAATTCTTTTGTTTCTTCGTTGTAAACAACAAAGTATTCTGTTCTTCCGAAACGTGGATCTATTTTAGATTCCCATTCTGTTCCTTTTGTAGTAAATGCTATATTCATAATTTGCGTCTCCCACCCCTCTCTAAAAGAGAGGGCTTTAAAATTATTATTTAATTAATTCTTTTATTTTATCCCAAGTTTGTACTAATGTTTCTTTTATATTATTTTCTTCAAACTCTACAATAGTCTGGCAATTTGTCATTGCTTTTGTAAAACTTTCATCATATGGTAAATTAGCCAAATGTACTATTTCCTCCTCCCTTAAAAACTCTTTTATTTCATTTGTTTTATCGTTGTTTAAATCAGATTTATTAATAATACAGCCTGCTTTTATATGAAACTTTTTAACTAATTCATATACTCTTTTTAAATCGTGCAAGCCCGATACTGTTGGCTCGGTAACTAACACCACAAAATTTGCTCCTGATAAAGACGAAACAACAGGGCAACCAACACCTGGCGAACCATCTACTAAAACATAAGGGCGATTGTACTCATCGGCAATTTCTTTTGCTACATTTTTAACATGAGCTACTAATTTACCCGAATTATCGGCTCCAATTCCAAGTTTTGCATGAACAAATGGTTGATTAAAACGGGTATTAGCAATATGCCACGTCCCCACATTTAAGGGTACATTTGTAATTGCACCAACAGGGCAAACTCTTGCACAATAGCCACAACCCTCACACGAAAGCTCATCAACCGTATGTATTCCATTAGTTACATCAATAGCATCAAACCTACAAACATCGAAACATTTACCGCATTGTGTGCAAATATTTTGGTCTATTACAGCAAGTTCTCCACTATAAAAATCTTCTGTTTTTGCATTCTCTGGTTGTAAAAGTATGTGCATATCAGCAGCATCTACATCGCAATCTGCAATAACCACATTTTTACCACCAAGTGCAGCAAACGATGCTGTTATCGAAGTTTTTCCCGTTCCTCCTTTTCCTGATATTACTACTATTTCTTTCATTTTTTTTCTTCTGTTGGTTATTCTTCCTACCTGCTGACAGGCAAATTGCTATTCTGTTAGTTATTCTTTTTAAATTTCCAATTGATGAACAAAGAATTTCCAATTATCAATTTATTCAATCTCATTATACCTATTTTACAAAAGAAAATGTTTTTGTTTTCAAAAATTTCACAATTTTAAGTAGTTCTTCTTTTACCTCTGGTATTTTATCCCATAATAATTCGCCTTTAGAATACAACTCTGCTATTTCACGTTTATTAGGTATTTTTGCTAAGATTGGTATATTCTTCTCTTTACAATATTTTTCAATATCGTTATTTCCTATTCCATAACGATTTATAACTACACCAAATTCTTTTTTTAACTCTTGCATTGTTTCTATGGCAAGTATTAAATCGTTATAACCAAAAGGTGTTGGCTCTGTTATTAGTATTATAAAATCGGCATCTTTTGTAGCCTCCATCACGGGGCAAGATGTTCCGGGAGGAGAATCGAATAGTTTTATAATTTCTTTATTCCCAAATTTTTCTTCAATATATTTTAATGTTTGCTTAATAAGTGGAACAGCTTGCTCTTCACCAATAGTAAGACGACTTTCAACAAAATCAAAATTATCAGTTTTAAAGTGCTTTAACTCGCCCATTTTTTTTGCTATCATTGGCAACGAGCTTGTAGGACAAAGCTCTGAGCATGCATAACACGAATGACACAATTCTGGAAAAACCATTATCATATCAACAATTTTTATTACTGCATGATAATTACATACATTTTGACAATTTCCACAAAGTGTACAATCAATTTTATTCCACTCAGGAATCATTTTAAACTTATCCTCAGCATGTACCAATTCTGTTTTTAGAAATAATGCCGAATTTGGTTCCTCTACATCTAAATCGGTTAGTACTACCTTATTGGTTTGTGCCAAAAAGGAGGCTAAGTTTGTAGAAAGTGTTGTCTTTCCAGTACCTCCTTTTCCACTTGCTATTGCTATTTTCATAAAATAGTTTATATAGTTTGTAAAGCAGAAATTTATAAAACTTTTGTGTGCTTTCCACTTTAATCATTTTACTTTTTACTAAGTAATTCTTCTCTAATCATTATATGACTGCATGCAGGACACCTAACATCTGTACATTTTACACCTTGCTGATGTGGTACTTTTTCGCCACATTTTGCACAAACACAAAAACCACCATTTCCGAAACCACCGCCATTGTTTCTTCCTTGTCCTCCACCGCGTCCAAGTCCCTTACCTTGTCCACGACCAGCTCCTTTTCCTTGTCCGTTCATAATTTAAAGTTCTTTAAGTCGTTTTTCTAAATTTTCTAATTGGTCTTTTAAAATATTAATTTGATTTTGAACCAAAGTTTTTTCCTTAACTCCATCATCTATTATATTTACTAAACCAAACCTCATCCCTCTACCATAGCCATTTCCATTATGGTTTCGTCTCCCAAAACCATTTCCTTTACCATAAGTAGTTGTATTATTCTCAAATCCGGGAAGATTATTACCTGTGCAATAACCCAACCTTCTTCCTGTTTCAGAACCTTTTCCGTTAGGTCCTGTTTTGTCACCTCTTGGCATTTTTACCTCCTATTTTAATATTAATTATTCCCTCTTTTTCTATGTTGTTTACGTCCATTATGCTCAACACAACATCTACCATGCCCATAGTTACCTGCAATATTTATCAAATTATTCGATTTGCACGCAGGGCAATCAGAAAAATGTTCATCAATTTTTATATTGAACATATACCCACAATCAAAACATTTTATTATATTATTAACAAAATGAATATTACCACCTTCAATAGCTAACATTTTTCCTGTAATAATAAATTCAGCTATTTTTTTCCTTGCACTTTCTATTAACCGCGAAAATGTTGAACGTGAAACATTCATCTCTTTTGAAGCATTAAGATGCGATAACCCTAGTTTATCGGCTAATCTTATGGCTTCATACTCATCTAACGATATATATATTTTATGCAATTCACGACCAGCAACTCCTACAGGTTTAAACTCGTTAAATAAAGGAGGATTATTTACAATTCTATTATTTTGTGGTCGAGCCATATTATTATATTTATTAAATATTATTTTGCAAATATAATGCACATATGTGCATTATGCAAATTTTTTAATGATTTTTAATAATCAAACTATAATTTTACAATTAAAAACTTATTTTTACTAAAAAAAAGAATATGATATTTGATAAATATTTTAGATATAAACTAAACAAAGTATTAAAGTTTGGAGTTTTTAGTTTCTTTGTTTTTTTCTTCATTATTAAATTTATTATTAGTGCGGATTTTGGGGTTCAAAAAATGTTTTTTAGTTTTCTTTATGGTGTTAGCATTGGTTTAATATATGAATATACTAACACAAAAAAATTCTATTCACTATCCTTATTTTTTCGCAATATTATTAGAATATCATTATTATTGTTATCAATATTTATTTTAATATTTGTTTTTAAATATCTTGACTCAATATATAATTTAAAAGATATAAAAATAACAAAACTTGGTTTTGATAAAGATTTTATTTTTCTACTAATAAACATTTTTATTGTTACTGCTGTAATAGTTCTTTTTATTGAATTGGAGAAACATTTAGGTAATAATTTTATATTAAATTTTATAGTTTCTAAATACAATAGACCTATTGAACAAGAAAGAGTTATAATGTTTTTAGATTTAAAAGATTCTACCACTATTGCCGAAAAGATTGGAAACAATAAGTTTGTTGAATTTATAAATATGTGTTATGATATAATGTCGAAATCAATAATAAATACTGATGCCCAAATATTAAAATATGTAGGCGATGAGGTAATATTAACTTGGGAAAAATCAAAAGGAATAAAAAATTCTAATTGCATAAACTTTTATTTTAATTACTATAACGACTTGCAAGAAAACAAATCAGAATTTATCGAAAAATTTGGTTTTTTTCCTGTTTTTAAAGCAGGCTCGCATGTAGGTTTTGTAACAGCAGCTTTTTTAGGCTCAATAAAAAAACAGATGGATTATAGTGGCGACGTAATGAATACAACGGCACGAATAGAATCTATTTGCAATAAACATGATGCAAGTTTTTTAATTTCTGGAGATTTATTTAATTCGTTACCTAATAGTACCGAGTTTAAATATACAGATTTAGGAAATATGGATTTAAAAGGAAAACTAACTCAAACAAAGGTATATAAAGCAGACAAAAATTAATAATATATACTCAAACAAAATAGCTTTTCGGTTTTTCTACTTTTTCTTTTTCCATTTTTATTTGCTTAAAATTGTAAGCGTAACAAGCTATGCTTAAAATTTTAAACTCTAAAAAAGAAAAAATAAATCCGTATAAATTCCCAAAAAGCTAAATGGATTGAGTATACTCAAACTACAAATTATTTAAACTAGCTCAGGGTAATGTTTTTCTTTAAATTCCTTTATACTATCTTTACCATAATCATCAACTTGTTTTGCAAAATCGTTTAACCAATTATTTATCTGTTCTTTTGTGTAAACATTATCTAAAATTTCTTTCCCACTTACAAGAGTTGTAAAAATAAAAGGGACTCCGTATTGTCCTAAAAAATTATCGTCGTGTTGTTTTATACCTGCATAGTATTTTTTTAATACTATTAACTGTTCATGTGCCTTATTATATTCCTTAATATCTTTTAATGCAATCATATATTGATATAAAACATTTGCTTGGGTAAGCATTCCGTTTTCGCCTTTTATTGAGCTTTCGTTCATAAATTCATAGAATGCTTTATCGGCAAGCTTTAAATCTTTGCTACGAGTTGCCGAAGTGCAAAGATTAAACCAATCGTCTTTTATATTTGTTTTTTCAGCAATTTCCACAAAAATAAGTTTTGCTGACTCAAATCTTCTAATTTTATAATTTGCTAAACCAATTATTCGTTTCACATCAGTATTATGAGGCTCTTTTGAGAGTATTATTTCGGCCTTTTTAATAGTTTCTTTATATTTACCACTATAAAAAACATCTAACAACAACTCATTATTAGATTTATTTGGTTTCTTTTTAAAAATAGATTTAAGCATTTTGATATGTTTAGGTTTAATTAATCGTTAGTTAAAACGTATAATACCAAAAATGAAACAAAATTGCCAATATAAATCGTTTCTATTTCCCGTATTTTTCATTAAAAATTATTTCCATAACTTATGCTATGCTAAGATTTTTTGCCTTAAATACAAAAAATATATTCCAATTTATTTATCGGCAGTTTTGAATCACATTTATATAAATTATTATATTGAAAATAATAATAAATATTTGCTACAAACCTAAAACTGAAACCCCTTGTTTAAACCTAAGGTCTATAGGAATTCCTGCTTCTTGAATTTTATTTAAATCTTTTTTAAGTTCATCTTTAATATATCCATTATTTTTTACTAGCTCTTTTGCTTTAGCATAATCGCCATTTTCCTCTATCGAATAAATTAATGTAGTTAGTTCAATTACAAATTTTTTCATATTTGTTGCATCTACTTTATACAGTCCTTCTTCTGTTCTTATAATAGCTTTATTATCCTGTAGGTAATTAAATATAATCATATCTGCTTTGGCCTGAGTCTCGGCATCACCTAAACGAACTATTCTAAATAGATTTGAAACATAAGTTATATAGTGTTTCTTAATATCTTCTTCTGTTATTTGTCCTGCCTTATAAAGCTCTGACACTAGTAGTAAACGAACAATATCTGATCGTGTTTTTTCTATTATTGTATAATAATCTTTTAACTCGTCTTTAATATTTTTACTTGATAATGTTTTATGAAAACCAAGTTGTTCTGCAATTTCGTATAGCATGGTACTTTCAAAGAAAATATCAGCATTTATAAGTTTTACTTGCGAAGCTTCTATCATTATGTTAGCAATAGGCAACAATATATTATCAAATTTTGCCTCCATTACATTCTTAAATTGTAATTTTTTACTCCCATACTCTTTTAAAACCTGTAAATCGTAAGGACGATTAATTGAAATATTTTTACCTCCAACATTTGCATAACCTGAGTAATTTAAAATATAATAAACACCAAACTCAGCATTTATAGCTTTCTGTGCCTTTTTATACGACTCATCGCATGGGATACACTGTTGAAACGCATCAACCAACTCAGCATAATGCTGCATTTTATCACTTAACTCATTATCTTTCAGTAAAATATAAGACTCAAAAGCGGCTTTAATTTGCAAAAAATTATCTTCGTAAGTCTCAACAGGACCTATTAAAAAATCAATATTACTATTTTTAATATCCATCCAAGCTACTTCGCTATCAAAATATTTATTCGATATAAGAGCATCAGCTCTAGATATTAGATATTTAGAAAATGACTTATTATCTGATAGTTCGGCAGCTTTTTTTAACAAAACAGATATCTTATTAAGCTCTTGCTCGTATGCTCTATTATATGGCTCAACAAATAAATCTCCATTATCATCGCGACGAATAAGAGTATACGCACTTAATTTACCTTCTGATTGATAACTTATAAACGGTAAATATTTTATATCTTGAGGATAAAAATTTGCTCCGAGAGGTTTTCTATTAAAATTTTTAATAAAAGAATTACGACCGTCTAGTCTATCCCAAGGCCCGTAATTAATACTGGCATATAATTGTGTATCAGCATCAGTTATACTACTTAAAAACTCGTCTTTATTACCATAAAAAGCTTGCTTCCAAAATATATTGTCAATAATATTAGATGCTTGCAAAAATAAACGAATCATTTCTTTTTCATTATCGTTTAATAATGACAAATCAGCTTTAAGTTCAATCTCTTTCCATTGAGAAATTTTATCATTTATAGATTTTTCAACTATAACCGCCTTGTCTTTTTCGACAATTGTTTCAGATTTATTTATATTATTACAAGCAATAAATATTGTACTTGAAATAAAAAATAACCAAAATATTTTTAGTGTGTTTATCATTAGTAAATTAGATTTAAAACAGTTTTCTCAGTCAACAAATATAGTATTTAAACTATAAAACAACAAGTTAATTGTAAAATAAGATATAAATAAAAAAGTTAACATTGTAGGTATAAATAAGTCTCCTCACCACAAGCAAGCAAGGTGTCATTTTAGAATAATATTCTTTTATACGTCACAAGGAACGGGGAATTATACCAAATATCATACATGAAAACAAAATATTTTTTCTTTGTTTGAATATAAAACTCATTGCATATCATTAGATACGGAATTATTTTTATATAATAAAGAAAGGTGAAAGATAAAGTTTTTATATGTCATTTGGTAACGTTATTGGTATTATACCCAAACATATTAAATAATATAATTCAAAAGAAACTACTTTATATTAAAATGACATATCAAGTAAAAGCTTAAGGTTATTTACGTACATATTTAGGGTCTGCTGAAAAGCTCTGCTATGTGATTTGAGTATATACTTATATTGACCTACCTATAACGTTCAAGCTACTTTAAACTAGACTGTAATACCGCCACCTAGCAATAAATTACCATAATAAAAAACTACTGGCTGGCCAGGTGCTGGAGCCCATGCATTATCGTTAAAAGTTACTTTTAACAACTTAGAATTCACAAAATTAACAGTGCATTTTTTCTCAGGATTTAGTCCATAACCACGAACTTTTACAGTAAGCTCCCCATTATAAGTGTGCAAATCTTTAATATTTATAAACGATAAATTATTTACCAAAATTTCTCGTTTGTTTAACTCTTGTTTTGTTGAAACTATTAACGAATTATTTTTAGCATCAATTTCTTTTACATAAAACGTTTCTTGTGCTGTAATATTTAAACCATTTTTTTGTCCTATTGTATAATATGCAATTCCGTTATGTGTCCCAATTTCTGCACCTTGTGTATTATATATCTTACCTTTTTTAATCAGAGTTTTATCTATAATATTATTATTAATAAATGTTCTATAATCAGTATTTTGCAAAAAACACACGCTCATACTTTCTTTTTTGTTAAAAATATCGTTTAGATTATAATTTGAGGCTAGTCTTCTTACCTCTGTTTTATTTAAATTCCCCAATGGAGTTAAACTTCTTTTTAAAATATTGTTAGTTAATTCCCATAAAAAATACGATTGGTCTTTTACCTGATCAATACCTTTCTTAATATAATAAAACCCATCAATATGCTCTATACTAACATAATGACCTGTTGCAATAAAATCGTAATTATTTTTATCGGCAATATCGGCAAGTAGTTTCCATTTTATTTGATTATTGCATAAAGTGCAAGGACTCGGAGTTCTACCATTCAAATATTCGTTAATAAATTGTTTTACTACCGTTTGTTTAAATTCTTTCTGAGCATCTACAACTATATGTTCAATCTCAATTCTTTTTGCAATATTTTCAGCCTCAACAATATACGATTCATCTTGAAACTTACCTGTTTTTTGCCAAAGTTTTAATGTTACACCAATTACATTATAACCATGCTCTTTGAGTAATACAGCGGCTACCGAACTATCAACTCCCCCACTTAACCCTATTACAACCGATTTATTTTTCACTTTACAAAAGTAATAATAAATCTAACAAGCCAAGTTAAAGTTAGATTTATACTTTGCTCACAGTTTATAATATACTCAAACCAAATAGCTTTTCGGTTTTTCTACTTTTTCTTTTTCCATTTTTATTTGCTTAAAATTTTAAACTCTAAAAAAGAAAAGATAAATCCGTATAAATTCCCTAAAAGCTAAATGGATTGAGTATAATTAGCTAATATTCGAGTCTAATTTTAAAGTTTTATGGGATAATATGAGAGAAAATATGAGTTAATTATTGAAATATACACTAAAAGAACCAATAATAAACAATTTTACACTAAAAGACAATTTGCAATAAACAGCTATTACTTACTGATTATCAGCAATAAACTTATAGTATTTTTGTCTATATGTGAGCTAAATTATTAATCTAACTCGGGTTAATATGTTTTGTTTGTAGTTATTCATATATTTGCATTACCAAATATAAATTTTTTATACAATGAATAACGATATTTCAAACGAAAAACTAGAACAGGCTAGCGAAATGCTTAAAGCAATAGCACACCCAACTAGAATTAGTATTTTAAATAAACTTAAAGATGGTAAAAAACATAATGTAACAGAGTTATATACAATGTTGTGCTGTGGACAAGCAACAATATCTCATCATTTAGGGATTCTTAAAAATAAAGGTATATTAATTTCGAAACGTGATGGTAAAAATACTTATTATGAAATTAAAAAAGATATATTTGTAGAATGCATTAATAATAAGATTATTAGTCAAATATTATAATGTAAATAACCATTTAAAATTTTGGACAAGGTACTATAACAGTTCTGTGTCGTCTACGTATTTTACGATTTTGATTAAACAAAAGTATAATTGAAATTTCATGCGAACCAGCAGTTTTACCAACTAATTTTGACAGAGTAAAATCATAACTATAAGCAAGTTTTAATCCGAGAGATTTAAATTCGTAACCACCTAGTACAGCTATCATATCATGATTTTGATGACCTGGCGCATATTTTTTAAATCCTGGAATACCTCTATACCAAAGCCCCACAACAAACTGATATTTTGTCCAATATGCTCCAATATCAATTTGATCGAACTTACCCTGAGCTCTGTAATTATAAGCAATATTAATGCTTTCTTCGGCATAACTACCCAACTTCCCTTGTAACATAATTTTATAACCTCCAAAAAAGATAAATCTAATAGGCACTTTACTAATTGTGTTTTTTAATGATTGATTTGGTGTTGCTAGATGATCAATAGTAAATCCATACCACTGTGTACTTGAATAAGCCAATGCTGATAATGCAAAATCGAAATAACCTACTTTATTTTGCGATGGTATTTCAATTGTAGAACTTGTTTGTCCACTTTGTGTAAGCTGGTCGTTAAAAACTAAAGCCGAAAAATCTATTGAACGTTGCGTATAATAAAACTGTACTCCAGGTCTAATATTCCACTTTCTAAATAAGCTTATATTATAAGTATATTGATAAGCAAAATTTGTTGTAGCTAAATGCCCAGACCCTGCTTGGTCTCTAAAAATAGAAATACCCATTCCACTATTCATTCGAGGAAAATAATGGTCTGCTGATATTGAATATGTTACAAAAGCTCCTGGTATAGAAGGCCACTGATCTCTAAAATTAACAACAATCCTATCACCAGCAGTGCTTCCTGCAAAAGAAGGACTTAAATATATAGGAGCTGCATAGAACTGCGTAAAATGGGCATCTTGTGCAAAAGAAACTCTTACAAAAATAATTAGAAATAATATTGTTATATAAAACTTATTCATTAGCTATACTTTTCATTCTAATACTCTTAAATAAATCTTGCACCCTTAACTTTTCTGTCATATCAATATCATCAATATAGCTATGATAGTTTTCGGCCTCTACAATTAACTTATAGTGCCTTTTAGGAAGTAAAATCATTATAAATTTGCCTGTTACTTTGTTTGTTCTATATATTCCTTGCAATTCTTTAGTGTCGTAATCAACTATTGTTATTGTGGCTTTTAAAGGTAGGTTTGTTGTATCTGAAACAATACGCCCTTTTAATAATAAATTCTCGGTAAAAATATCAGGAAATTCTGTTTTGTAAATATCACTTGTACCAAAACCGCCTTCTCTATTGCTTGAGAAATAACCTG
>Ga0256827_10000958_pt1 | contig 18222 bp, 20 predicted proteins | sample CV84metaG_FD_185977 | JGI IMG/M metagenome (GOLD analysis project Ga0256827, IMG submission 185977) | Hydrothermal vent microbial communities from East Pacific Rise, Pacific Ocean - CV84 | ecosystem: Environmental > Aquatic > Marine > Hydrothermal vents | place: Pacific Ocean: East Pacific Rise... | reverse complement strand
TGCTTGTAGGTGTAAATGTTAATGTTGGTGGATTTGGTGCCGTTGTATCTATAATAGGTAAAGGAATATTCTCTTCAGGGTTACTATTTTCATCTATGGGAAGAGTAGCATTGTCTTCAGGGTTACTATTTTCATCTACAGGAAGAGTAGCATTGTCTTCAGGGTTACTATTTTCATCTACAGGAAGAGGTGCATTATCTTCGGGGTTACTATTTTCATCTGCAGGAAGAGGTGCATTGTCTTCGGGGTTACTATTTTCATCTGCAGGAAGAGGTGCATTGTCTTCAGGGTTACTATTTTCATCTGCAGGAAGAGGTGCATTGTCTTCAGGGTTACTGTTTTCATCTGCAGGAAGAGGTGCATTGTCTTCAGGGTTACTATTTTCATCTGCAGGAAGAGTAGTATTGTCTTCTGAGCTACTATTTTCATCTTCGCCTAGAGGTAAAGTAGTATTGTTTTCAGAATTACTATCTATTCCAACAGAGAAGGAGAGGTGTTCTACTACATTGCCTATCTCTTCAAAAACAATAGCCTCATGTTGTGCTTTTATTGTTGCTTTTAACTCTTCTAAAGATAGGTTTTCTAAAATAACCTCTTGTGTAAAGTGGCTTGCAATACTCTCTTCAATAATAATACCATTCGAGGCATTATGGTCATTGTCTAACGATTGTAAAAGTAGTGCCAAATTGACTACTTCGCTATTATTAACTTCTGAACGGTTAACATCTATAATGTCCTGAGGGAAAACTTGTTTATCTATAGGAAGGGTTGCAATTGTTCCTAGTTGTATCTTACCAATATAAAAAGATACAGGAAGTGTTGAACAGTAAAAAGTTCCATTACTATCTGTAACACCTCTTGTCTCTCCACATCGATACTCTACCCCTTGAACGATTGAATCGATAAGTTTTCCAATAAATGGTTGCTCTTCTATCTCTTCTGATTGGGATTGATTGGTATTATTTCCACATGCAGAAAAAAATAGACCAATAACTAATATCGTTATGGGTATTATTTTGTTAATTTTGACTACTCTTATCACTATTACACCTTGATTTATTTTTAATAATATTGTATCAATTAAAATTAAGCTTATAGGGATATATATTTTTTATAAATAGAAAGGAAGAGTAGTTGTAGCGGTTTTAACCAGAAAAGTCTAAAAATAAACAGAGTTTATTTTTAGATGTTAAATAAATAGAGTTAAGCTTTGTACTCAATAGTAGAACCTTGACTATAATTGGGAACATTATCATAGGTAAATACAGCAAAATATTTGTCCATTTTGATAGAACCAAAGTTATCAAAGGTAAAGTTATCTAAACCTGCATAGAGTTTAACCCCATCAAATGGATTTTTAGGAGTATGCCAACGATTTCGTACTACATAGTAGCCCACCAAGTCATCATCTGTTATTTTATCCCAGCTAATTTTAATAAGTTTATTCTCTATTGTGGTTTTAAGATTAACGACTGCTGGTAGAGGAAATTTTCGTCGTTTAATATATTTAACCGTAAGTTTTGCTGCTTTTTTCCCTTTGTATGCCCATTTAATAACGTGGTCTCGGCTTAGTACTGAGGTTGGGCGTATAATAAATTTTGCCTCATCCCCGTTTCTCTGTTGCTCTTCGAGTGCTAATCTTGAGTATTGATCAAAGATAAAGTGGTGTTCTCTTTTGCTTCCCAGTTCAGCAGAACTTACCTCGTATCCAATAAACTCAATTCGTTCTCTATCTTTAATATCTTGATAGCTAAACTCCTCTAAGTCAATAAACTCAACGTTATATCTAATGTCAACAGATTTTTTAACAGTGGATGTATTTGAAATCTCTATCCATGCATCGGTAATAACAGACTCATCTGGGTCAGGAAGTGCAGAGAGATCAAATGACATATAGGCGTAAATCTTCTCATCATCTTTGTTAAAACCACAGGCAAGAGATTCATGAATAATATCCTCTGGTGTGATAGTCATAGAGTTTTGTAGTTTGATACTGACTTCATTGCTTGGAACAGTATACTTTATATCTATAGAGGGGCGATAATGTAGCCCTCCACCACCATTACCATAGCCTAAGTCAAATACCATTATTTGCGAATCTCGACCTACAGGAAGGGTTGTTGGTCCCTCCAGTTTTAATGTCATTTTACCCTTTTTTAGCTCTTGCTGAATAATCTTCTTTTCAAAATCATTACAGTCCCAATGTGACCAGATTCCTTGAGTTAACTTCTCTGAAGGAATACTTGTACCAATAGTTTTAATATGTTTGGCACGATGGACTTGGTCAAAATCACGAATATTGACTATAGACTTTTGGTCAATAATAGAGAGTGACCACTCGCCATATTTCTCAATTTTAGCAGAGACACGGTTAAGAGGATAGAGTGAGACTTTAGCATCTAAGATAATCGCATCTTTAGGAATACTGCTTAAATCAAAAGTCATTACTCCATAGCTTATTCCTAGACCTCTACTTACCCCTACTTTAAGAGAACGTATTCCGAAGTTTCCATGATTTGCCTCAGGCGATCGCTCTGCTACATAGCCTACATCTGAAGAGTGTGGAAAAATACTTCTAGAGAACTCATCTTCGCCAAGAAGTGTTTTTAGTTTAACTTTTGGTGGATAAGCTGATTTTATTTTAGAGAGTTTATGTACGGCTCTAACGTAGTAAAAATACATCGTACCACTCTTAAGGTTTTTGTCTATAAACTCTCTATTACAGGTAGTGGCAATAAGTGAAGATTGGTTACATGCCTTTTTATTATTAAGATTTCTATAAATTTCAAAATAGACATTGGCATCCTCTTTGTACTCCCATACTAGATGACAGCTATTTGAAGAGAAGGATTCAATATTAAAATTTTCAATACGTTTAGGAGCAGAGGAGCTATAGTTTCGAGCCTCATTTAGTGCAAAGAGAAGAGCGGGTATGTTCTCATCAACCGATTCACTCATATTTTGAATATAATCAGGGATATTTCGTGTACCTACTTCAACTACAATAGCTAAAATACCTTTTTCATAATAGTATTCTCTTCCTGATCCTGAGATGAGTTTTGTAGGTGGCTTTCCTCTATTAATTCCATATTTACGTCCTGTAATTTTATGGATATGATAATTCATGTTGGCACATAGAGAGTTCATGTCTGTACCTTCAATTTCACTCTCATGGTTAAATTTATGTGCAGGAAAGAAAACATTTCCTTGAGAGTGGTAGTCTAGAGCAATAGTAATATTATTATGCGTATCTACAAATTTTTTAATAGCTAATGTCTCAGGCTCTGAAAATGGATGGGGACCTCCATACGTATTACTAGAGGTATTGGTTGATTTCCGATAACCTACTGAAAAGTTTCTATTGAGGTCAACCCCATAAGTTCCATCGCCATTATCTCGTCTATTTTTTCTCCAGAATGAGAAGTGTTTACGGCTATATTCGAAACCATCAGGATTAAGACAAGGAACAATATATAGCGTATTATGTGTCAATGTCTCAACGATTTCGGGGTTGTTTTGATAGTTACTTAATAGATAATCGATAAAGTCTACTGCTAACTCATGCCCAATCCATTCACGTGCATGAGCTGTTCCTGTATAGAGTAGAGCAGGTTTCAGGTTAGCATACGCAACATGTAGAGAGATAGTTGCCAAGAGAATAGGTCTCTCTTCCCATGTTGTTCCAATATTTTCGACAGTTATTAAGTCTGGATATTTTTGAACACATGCCTTAAGAAAGGCACAGCTCTCTTCATAAGATTTATATTGTTGTTTCATAGATATTTCCCCCATGATAAATTGTTTAAAATTCTAACAAATTGTTGCCTCTATAGAGGTTAATAAGGCAAATTAGATATAATCTCGAAATTATAACTTAGATACAAAAGGTAACATTTATGGCAATTAATACAGTTAATTCAACAGAAGAGTTTAAAGCACTAGTAGCAGAAGTTGAGGCACAAGAGGGTTATAGAAAACCTATTGCATTTGGTATTGCTAGAGTTGATAGAGGTCAAAAGAATGCAGAGAAGGTTTTGCAAGCAAACTATGCACTTATTAACTGGAATGAAAACTTTGGCTCATCTGCTGTATTTATTAAATCAATTCAAGAGGCAAATCATGAGGTTGATTTTTCAGGTTCAGAGTGTGTTGTCACTCTGAATGAGAATATGATTAACAATGCAATGTCTGCCTTTGCTCCTTATATTGGCGAAGCGATAGGCGAGGCACACAAAAATGTTCAGGTGGTAAAAACACTGGCAAATTTAGAAGATATGGCAAAAGATTTTAGAATTTGTTTTCTGTTTGAAGATGCTCCTGCTCAAAGTGTTGAGGCGGTATATCTCAAACTTTATGCACTCTCTCAAAGTAAAGCTCCACTACGAAGCCTTAATCTTGATGGTGCCTTTGGTATTCTTAGTAACGTGGCATGGGTGGGAAATACCCCTTATGAGCTAGAGTATTTAAGAGAGAATGAGATTGAGATGAAATTGAATGGTACATTCCCTATAATTGACTCTGTAGATAAGTTCCCAAGATACCTACAGCATATTATCCCTGCTGATAATACAAGAGTGTTAGAGTCATCAAAAGTAAGAATGGGTGCACAACTTGCAGGTGGAACAACAGTTATGCCAGGTGCATCATACATTAACTTTAACGCAGGAACATTGGGTGCAGTAATGGTAGAGGGAAGAATCTCATCTTCTGCTATTGTTGGTGCGGGTTCTGATGTTGGTGGAGGAGCAAGTATTTTAGGTGTACTAAGTGGTACAGATGGGAACCCAATCTCTATAGGAGAAAATACACTATTGGGTGCAAACTCAACTTGTGGTATTCCATTAGGAGATGCTTGTATTTTAGATGGTGGTATTGCTATCTTTGCTGGAACAAAGGTAAAAATTACATCAGAGCAGTTAGCCTTAATCAAGGAAGCAAACCCTGATGCAACCCTAGCAGATACAACACTCTTTAGAGCTGATGCACTTCAAGGACTTAATGGTCTGCACTTTAGACAAGACTCAACAACAGGAGAGATTGTTGTAAGAAGAAGTACAAGAGAAGTTAAACTTAACGCAGAACTTCACTAGGACTGTTTATGGAAGAGTTAGATATTATAAAGCGTGTTTTTCTTTTGGCTGTGGCTAAACAAGAAAAGGGCGAAACTATGAAAGAGACAATGATTTCTTTGGTTAATGCAGGCATGTTTGAGATGAAAGAGGCAAAACAGGTTCTATCTGAACTTCGTGATGCTAAATATATTGTAGGCGATAATCTCTCTATGACAGGTGTCATAGAAGCAGATAAAGCCGAAAAAGAGTTTAAACAATAATATTTCCTCTAGTTCCCACGTTCAACGTGGAAACTAGGAAAGGTAAAGAATATGAGAATAGATAAATGGCTATCAGCAGTCAATGTAGTTAAACGAAGAACTGTAGCCTCGGATATGGTTAAGAGTGATGTGGTTTTTATAAATGGTATAAAAGCCAAAGCGAGTAAAAATGTGGCTATTGGAGATAAGATTACTATTGAGTACTTAAAAGGTGCTAAAGAGTATGAGGTACTACAGATACCAACAACAAAGACCATTCCTAAGAGTAAAAAAGATGAGTACGTAAAAGAGCTGTAGGTTCGATTTCATCGAACATTATAAATAAAAGAGTATAAAATGACAAAAACAGAAGAACAATTTGAACAACTATTTAATAATGAACTCTCCACAGATGAAGCAAGACAATTTTTAATTAATCTATATAAAAAAGGCGAGACCTTTGATGATATTGCTGATGCGTCAAGAGTAATGAGACGATACTCTATCAAGCTTCCTATTTCTGAAATTTTGCAAGAGCAGGCAATTGATGTGGTTGGAACAGGTGGGGACAAGAGTGGAAGTTTTAATATATCGACTACTGTCTCACTCCTTTTAGCCTCGTTAGAGTGTGTTGTAGCTAAACATGGAAACCGAAGTATTACTTCGAACTCTGGTTCGGCTGATGCTTTGGAGTCTTTAGGGATTAATCTTAATCTAGAGCCAACCAAACAGGTTAAGATGCTTAAAGAGACAGGTTTCTGTTTTATCTTTGCCATGAACCATCATCCTGCAATGAAGCATATTATGCCTATCCGTAAAAGTATCGACCATCGAACAATTTTTAATCTTTTAGGTCCTTTAACTAATCCATCAGGAGCTAAAAAGTATCTTTTAGGTGTTTTTGACCCAGAGTATATTACAAAGATGGCAAAAGCATTAGTAGCTCTTGATATTAAAAATAGAGCCTTCGTCGTTAGTTCAGATGATGGCATGGATGAAATCTCACTAGCGACAACAACACAGTTTGCTTATGTAGAGGAGGGAACAATTTCTCCAGGTATTATTGATCCTGAATCTTATGGCTTTAAGAAAGCTCCTAAAGAGGCGATATTAGGTGGAACAGCAGAAGATAATGCCAAAATAACACGGGCTATATTTGAAAATAGAGCTACTGAGGCTCAAAGAGATATTGTTCTGTTAAATGCAGGGTTCGCTCTTTTTGTTGATGGTAAAGCACGAGATATAAAAGAGGCATTTGAGATGGCAAGAGAGGCTTTAGAGAGTGGTAAGGCAAAAGAACATTTATCACAAATAGCTAAAGTTTCAAACCAACTCTAAAAGAGAGAAAAATGAAAGAGATAATTGTATCAGAAGATGAATTAGAGAGTGTCGTTAATTATTTAAATGAGATAGTTCCTCCTAATGCTATTGTTTTTTTAGTAGGAAATCTTGCCTCGGGTAAAACAACACTTACTGCAAAAATAGCTAAAATAAGAGGAATAGAGGAAGAGATTACCTCGCCTACCTTCTCTTTACAACAGTGCTACTCTGAAAATCTTTATCATTACGATTTATATCGAATAGAGAACTCTGAATTTATGGAGCTTGGACTTTTTGAAGAGTTTGATAAAGAGGGGTGGCATCTGCTTGAGTGGGGCGATGAGGCTTTAAAATCCTTTCTACTCAATGCAGGGTATGAAATTTTTACTGTGACAATAACCCCTTATAGAGATAGACGAAAATACATTATTTCAAAAAATTAATATAAAAGAGTAAGCATGAATGATATACATACACTTGAAGCGAAACATCTGTCAAAAGCGATTAAGAAGACGAAAATTGTACATGATGTCTCTGTGAAGGTTTCATCACGAGAGATTGTAGGTTTACTCGGTCCCAATGGTGCAGGAAAAACGACCTCTTTTTATATGATTTGTGGATTGACAGATGTTACTTCGGGAAATGTCTATATCGATGAGGTTGATGTGACAAAAATGCCTCTGAGTACGCGTGCTAGAATGGGGATTGGTTATCTTCCACAAGAGTCAAGTATTTTTAAAGATTTATCTGTCGAGAATAATCTACTTATGGCAGCTGAAGCGATGAAAATAGATAGAAAAGTAGCTGAAGAACGGATTGAAGACCTTCTCTCTCTCTTTAATATTCAACCTATTCGTAACCGTTTAGGTATTCAGCTGAGTGGTGGAGAGAGACGACGTGTAGAGATAGCACGAGCATTAGTAGCACAACCAAAATTTTTGTTACTAGATGAACCATTTGCAGGAGTTGATCCCTTAGCAGTAGAGGATATTCAAGGTATTGTTCGAGAGTTAATTAAGCTTGATATGGGTGTTTTAATTACCGATCATAACGTTAGAGAGACCCTTGGAATTTGTGATAGAGCCTATGTTATGAAGAGTGGCGAGATGTTAGCTTCTGGAACCAGTGATGAGATTAAGAGTGATCCTAATGTTATTAAATACTATTTAGGAGAGAATTTTCATTTCTAAACTCAAGTGAAGGTTTGATGAAACTGAACCTCTATATTGTAACTAATATACACAATTTAGGAGTGATTCTCTCTCTCTCTGAGCTTAAGCCTTATTTATAACTATTATAAACGTAAAACAAAGAGTATCTTCGGTATAATCCCCCAAAATATTTCGTAATACAGGATGGTTAAATGGAAGGTGTATGGACTTTTTTAGGTGTCATTACAGGACACGGAACAGCGATGGTTGTAGCTCACTTAATTTTAGTGACAATCATTATCTTAGCGTTGGCTAAAATGGCATCAGCAACAATGAGAGCGGTACCAGCAGGTACTCAAAACTTTATGGAAGCGTACCTTGAAGGTGCTATCTCTATGGGTAAAGACACAATCGGAGAAGAGAAAGCACGACAATACTTACCACTTGTTGCAACAGTAGGTCTTTTCGTACTTATTTCAAACCTTGTAGGTATTATCCCTGGTTTTGAATCTCCAACTTCAAATATTAATGTAACTTTACCGTTGGCTTTAGTTGTATTTATCTACTATAACTACGAAGGTATTCGTGTAAATGGTGCGAAAAAATACTTTGCTCACTTTATGGGACCAGTACCTGTACTTGCTCCATTAATGTTCCCAATTGAGATTGTTTCACATATTTCAAGAATTATCTCACTATCATTCAGACTTTTTGGTAACATCAAAGGGGATGACCTCTTCTTATGGGTACTTTTAATGCTAGTTCCACTATTTGCACCACTACCTGCATATTTGTTACTTTCATTCTCGGCACTGTTACAAACATTTGTATTTATGATTCTTATCTATGTTTACCTTGCAGGTGCTGTAGCTATTGAGGATCACTAGGTCTTATTTGATGAAGAGAGTAAAGCAGTTAATATGAAGTTGTCTATCTCCTCTTTATCAATCCTGATAAACTTTCTACTGGGTGTATCTTGGGCTTTTGCTCTTATTGGTGCATCCACTCTCTTTTTTACTCTTATTAAAATAGGTCTTTTTTATGCACTTATTGGTTCTCTCTTAGGTGCTTTACCTGGGCTCTTTTTTGTTTTGTTTATTGAGTATTTTTTAATGCGACAAGAGAAATTAGAAGAGTTAAAAAAGCAGACAAAGCTTCTTGAAGAGCTTATTAAAAAATAGTCTATGATTGCTTATGCCATCACAGACCCCTCAACACTTCATTTTAAAACCCTACATTCTGATTTAAAGCGTTTTTCTACCAAAGCTAATATTATTCTCTATCGAGATAAAGTTACTTCTTATTATGCTTCTAATGCAGAGCTATTTATTACTCAAGCTAAAAAATACAATTTTGATAAAGTTCTTTTACATACAGAGTATCTCTTGGCTCATAAAATAAAAGCTGATGGAGTTCATTTGAGGTCAACCCAGTTTAATGATGTTGAAAAAGCAAAGGCTTTGGGGCTTTTTGTTGTCATTAGTACACATTCTTTAGAAGAGGCTCAATATGCTGAAAAACTAGGAGTAGACATGGTAACATTTAGTCCTATTTTTGCTACTCCTAATAAGGGAGAACCTAAAGGTATTAAAGCATTACAGAGGGTAGTAGATAGGCTCTCTATTCCAGTTATTGCTCTAGGAGGAATGGTCTCTTTGGAGCATATTAGACTCTCCAAAGAGAGTGGTGCAAAAGGGTTTGCTTCAATTCGTTGGTTTCAATAAAAATTACAACAGTTAAGTAATATATCTATAGATAAAATTTCTCTAAAATTTGACTCAATATAAATAAGATAGGAATAAAGAGAAGTGTACTTGACATAATGAGTGCTGTTACATCTTGTGGTCGGCAGTTGTAGAGAGAGGCTAGGTTAATATTGGCAACAGCTAAGGGTACGGACATCTCCATAATTAAAATGCCTTGTATAAAAAGAGAGAGTTCTGTAAAGCTTAGAATGATTGCCGATGCAAGAGGAATAAGGATAAACTTTTGAGAGATAACTGTCAAGAAAATAGATTTCTTTATATTAAATAGTTTGATTCCATAGAGAAAAGTACCCAAAAGAAAAAGCTGTAGAACAATACCTGCATAGGCTCCCATTTTTAAAAATTCTTGAATTTGTGGATGAATCTCGACCCCATTAATATTGATGAATATTGCTAAAAATGATGCAGGTATAATAGGAATTTTTATAATATTAAAGAGGGATTTTTTAATTGAAAATGAGCCTCTTGAGTAGATGTAGACACCTAAAATATAGACCACAAAAATATTAGCTAGATTAATAAGTGTTGTATAGATAACTGACTCTATTCCAAAAAGGGCAATACCCAAAGGGATGCCAATATTTCCTGTATTTCCTACAAACCCTGCTATTGTGATGATGGCTCTCTCTTTGGGCTCAGGAATAAGCTTTTTTGTTAAAATCATAGTGGGAATAAGAAGAAGAAAAATAATACCAACATAGTAAAGAGGCACAATAAAGTGTTCACTGGAGAGTTTTGCTGTAGAGAATCCCCACACTGTTACAAATCCTTGTAGAAAATAGACTGAAAATAGGGTTAATGTTTTTGAGTCCATCTCCTCTTTAAAGATGCGTTTGGCAATGTAGCCAAGTAGAATAAAAATATAGACAAAAATAATCGAGAGTAGTGTTTCAAACATAGTAATATAGACCTAATTTTTAAAGAAATCATACTATAATCTTTTCAAAAATTAAAGGTTTTATTTGAAAGATACAGATATAGCGATGAAAGATTTATTGATATTTATACCTATAGTTATTATAGGTGGACTGCTCTATTGGGTTACAAAAGATATAGATGGGCTTGATGGAATTTTACTTTTTATAAAAGAGTGGCAGATTGTGGCATATATGCTATTGGCTTTCTTCTCTTTTGGAGGTTCATTAGTCTGGACTGCTGCAGCAGGAATGGCTGCTGCATTGGGTGCAATGAATATCTATGTGGCTTTTGCTGTAGGGGTTACCTTTAACTATATAGGCGATATGTTTCTTTTTTATTTAGGACGATACCATAAAGAGGATATTCAACCCTATTTTGAAAAACATAAGCGTAAAATAGCTCTCTCTACTCTAATTATGCGAAAATATGGTATTTTAGCTATTTTTATACAAAAATTTCTTTATGGAATAAAAACATTGGTTCCTATCTCTATGGCACTCTCTCGTTATGATTTTAAAAAATTTGGATTTTATAATATTTTTGCCAGTATCTTCTTTGTCTCGGTTATTCTGTTTGGTAGTTACTTTTCAGCAGAGTCTATTAAGTCTTTTTTTGAATATTTTTCTGATCATAAATGGGTTCCACTTCTTCTCTTAGCTGTGTTTATTGGATTAATTTGGTACGCTATGGAACACCTTACAAAGAAACGGTAAATATGAAGCTTCCTACAATTATATTAATACGACATGGTCAAACAGAGTGGAATGTGGAGGGACGATACCAAGGACAGTTAAACTCAAATTTAACCTTATTGGGACAAGAACAAGCCAGAGAGAGTGCTTTAAAAATAAAAAAAAATATTAAGCTAAGAGAACCTTTCTCTTTTTTTTCCTCGCCTTTAGGACGAGCTAGAGAGACCACTTCTATCATTTGTAATGAGTTGGGTATTGATTTAAACTCTGTTGTTTTTGACGAAAATATTAAAGAGATTAACTACGGTATTTTTGAAGGAAAAACAAAAGTTTCTTGTCAAACAGAGCATGCAACAGCTTTTAATGCACGAGAATCGGATAAGTGGTTCTATCAGCTAGAGGGAGGAGGGGAGTCTTATGAAACTGTCTCAAAACGTCTCTACCAGTGGTTAGAATCGATAAAAAATGAGTCAGTTGTGGTTGTGGTTGCTCATGAGATGATTAATCGAGCATTACGAGGAATTTGTATGAATTATTCTCATGATAGGACATTAAATCTTCGTCAACCGAACAATATGGTACTAAAATTGGAAAATTACCAAGAATTTATTATTGAGTAAAAATCCTTTTAAAAACCTAAATATAGAGATTTAAAAGAGAATTAAATAAAATATAATTTTTTTTGGGTATAATCCACATAAATTATACTTATTAACAATCACTACAATTATTTAACAAGGAGTCTTCCTCTTGGCCACAAAAGACATCAACAATAGATTAGAAGAGATATTTCAGAGCTGTAAAAAAGGTGATCTTATTACCTTTGAAAATCTTGCAAAAGAGTTTGAGAAGCAACCGACTCTTGTACAATCCCGTAAAATTTTAAAACTTTCTAAAGATAGTAAAATCAATATCGTAACCTCTTCAGAATATGCTAAATTTCTCTCTGCTTCAGAGAAGAAAAAAAGAGCATTAGCACGGGAACAACAGGCACTGAATGCCGATGAAGAGGGTTTCGACTTTTTAAAAGAGAAAGAGCTTCTAGAGTGGAGCCGTTCGGATAGCCCTGTTCGAATGTACCTTCGTGAAATGGGTAAAATTCCCCTCTTAACCAAAGATGAAGAGATTTATCTGAGTCGAGAGATAGAGTCGGGAGAAGATGTTATCTTAGATGCTATCTGTTCTGTTCCTTATCTTATAGACTATATTTTAAATTACAAAGAACCTCTTCTTAATCGAGAACGACGTGTTAAAGAGTTGTTTAAAAGTTTTGAAGATGAGAAAGAGAGTACGGATGATAAATCAGACGATACTACAGACAATGAGGGTGCAGGAAAAGATGCTACCAAAGGTGTTGATAAGCGAGTTAAGCAAGTTGTTAACTCCTTTAAAGCATTAGATAAAGCTAAAAAAGATTGGTTGAAAAGCCATGAAGAGTTAGAGCTAATTCTAGAAAGCGATGAGAGTGACGAAAAAAAGCTTCATGAGCAGATGAAAGTTGCTTTCAAGAAAGAACAAGTTAAAAAAGCACTGATTGACCTTGGACCAACCTCTAAGTTAATTAATGAACTTGTAAAAGCGATGGAGACAGCACTGAGAAGCGATGATGGTTTTGATAAAGAGCTTAAAAGATTAGAGTACAAACTACCTCTTTTTAACGACACCTTAAAAGCAAATCATGAAGCGATTTTATCAAATATCCTAGAGATGGATAAAGAGGATATAACCGATGCTGTTCCAGAGACAACAATGGTTAGTACTTATGTTGAGATTAAGAAGCTCTATGAAACGCGTGAAGCGAGTAAGGATAGCTTTAATCTTGATCCTGAAAAGCTGGCAGAGATTTTGGGTCAGATTCGTCGAGGTAAAGCCCGTTCTGAGATTGCAAAAACCCGAATGGCAAAATCAAACCTTCGATTGGTTGTCTCTATTGCTAAACGTTATACTAACCGTGGATTACCATTTCTTGACCTTATTCAAGAGGGAAATATCGGTTTAATGAAAGCCGTTGATAAGTTTGAGTATCAAAAAGGGTACAAGTTTTCTACTTATGCAACATGGTGGATTCGTCAAGCTATTTCACGTGCTATTGCTGATCAAGCAAGAACCATTCGTATTCCAATTCACATGATTGAGACAATTAATCGAATTAATAAAATTATTCGTAAAAATCTTCAGGAGACAGGAAAAGAACCTGATTTAGATACTATTGCTAGAGAGGTTGGACTTTCGGTTGATAAGGTTAAGAATGTTATTAAAATTACTAAAGAGCCTGTCAGTTTGGAGACTCCTGTAGGAGATGAAGATGATGGACGATTTGGAGACTTTATTGAAGATAAAGCAACTGTGAGTCCTTCAGATGCGGTACTTAAAGATGATTTAAATAATCAAATTGATGAGGTTCTTGATCAACTGAATGAGAGAGAGAAAGCTGTTATTAGAATGCGTTTTGGTCTTTTGAGTGATGAGAGTGATAGAACACTTGAAGAGATTGGAAAAGAACTATCTGTAACTAGAGAGCGTGTAAGACAGATTGAATCATCTGCTATTAAAAAATTAAAACACCCAAGAGTAGGGCGTAAACTTAAAAACTATATAGAGGGCTAAGACCTCTCTATAGACACATCTCTTGTTTTAACTTCTCTTGATTAAGCTTTTTAATTAATTTTAGAGATAACTCTCCATAACGATCTTCATCTATAGTTAGTTTTTCAAGTAGTGGTTCAAGAGGTTCGTTTAATGCCCAATTTTTTAATACTTTAAACTCTTTTTTTGTAAGTTTTACTTTTAATACTTTCTCTAACTCATCCTCTTTTTTTAAAGGACTAACTAGTATCCGTACATGTTTTTCAACTTCATCCATTAGTGGTGTTTTTTGGTCTATCATTTATCGTTCTCTTCCATATTTAATTTTTTCTTCATCTATTTTTGATTGCATCTGTTGTTGAAGTTTTTCATACCACTCTTTATCTTGATTATCTACTGTAAACGTATTAAGATAGGTAATGTGTACTGTAGCCGAGTGAGCTGTTTTAACATGCTCATTGAGCAGAAGTTTGCTATTGGTTATAATAATGGGTTGAATAGATAGTTTGAGTTTATTTGAGATAATACGTGTGCCACCTTTAAATTTTAGTAAAGATTGTTTATCAGTTCTTGTACCTTCTGGAAAGATAGCAATAACTCTATCGCCACCATCTTTGGTCTCCTTGGCATCACGTAAAAGTTTAATTAATCCACTCTTATTCTCTCTATCTACTTCTATCATTTTGGGTAGTTGCAGTAAAAAACCAAACCATGGTGCATCAAAGAGTTGCTTTTTCGCTACCCATCGTAAATCTGTATTCTCTGCGGCTTCTATAGAGATTATATCTATAATGCCTTGATGATTCATAACAAACATATTGGCACTATTATCTCTTGTTCCATGAGTAATGATTTTACCACCAAGGCAGAACATAATAACTCTGTTCCAATGGTGTAAAATATCGCTACGTCTCTTTTTGAATAGCATCATTAGAGGTACCATAATGCCTGCAGCTATAAAAGATATAGTTGCTGCACCATAGTAAAATCTAATTTTTGCAAAGATCTTCATTTTTTATCCATCCTATAGTTCCATTGATATATTTAATCTTTACAAACTCATTTCGTTCTGCAAGTTTTGTAGTGGTGTAACTTCTATCAATGTGAATACTGGTTGTACTTGTGGCTGTAGGTACAATATAGAGTGGTGCACCCTCTTTAATACAGACAGTTGTCAAAGCTGTATAGAAGGTCAAAAGAACAGCAGCTGAAATAACGGCTAAAATAAGGTAGAAGAAATCTCTTTTCCAAAGAAAAAGAAGTACAAATAGTATGCTTAGTGCAATTAATGTATATTTTTTAAGTGCTTCAAAACTATCATCTTTTGGATTCAAGTCGGTTTGTGCAGCGACTTCTCCATCATGTACTTGTATGGGTATAGATTTCTCTACAAAAGTCTCTTTAATTGTGTCAAAGTATGAAAAAGTTAAAATTCTTGTCTTTACAGGTAATACAATATAGTAGTCTATTTCCATCTTAGAACCTGTACGTTTTGCATTTTCACTACCATCTTTGAGTGCAGATGGAATATAAATATCTTCCAAGTTTGCATCATGTGCTTCTAGTGAGAGTGCGATAAGATTAGAAGTTTCATCAAAAGTTGAAACTTGATGGTTTTTAACCTTCAATCCTGATGCGATAACACCTGAGAAACCTTTATGTTTAGGTAGTTTTTTTACGGGTATTTTTACTCCGTTAAGCGTTTTTCCTTTTCCATTTACAATAACTTCTATTCTTGGGATAATAAAGAGTTCATCAATAGTTTTAAAGTAAAAGGTATAGAAAGTTTTTGTTCCATTCTTAATCACTTCAGGTTTTTTCAGAATGGGGCTCTCGTCTCCTATAAAATTAAAATTAATCTTCTCATTTTCTCCTGAGTTTGTAATTAGAAAACTAATAGGAAAAATCTGCTTCTCATAAACTTTTTTAGGAACGTAGGAGAAGGCTACATCATTGGCATGAAGTAGCGAAAAAAATATTGATAAGAAGAGAGTAAGAGGTAAGAAGGATAATTTTAAATTTTGCATTAAGCGATAAGACCCTCAAGCATCTTAACCCCGTCATCTGAACCTAAAATATCTTCTAATGCACGCTCAGGGTGGGGCATAAGACCAAAGACATTTTTAGATGAGTTACAGATACCTGCTATAGATGTAACCGAACCATTAACTACTATTGGCTCTCCTTGCTCATCACAGTAACGTACCAAAATCTGTTCATTGGCTTCTAACTCTTTATATCCAGCATCATCAATATAGTAGTTACCATCTGCATGGGCAATTGGAATATTCAATACCTCATTCTTGTCACATTTTTGTAAAAAGTTATTAGAATTATTGACTACTTTTAGTGTTTGAAATTTTGAAATAAAGTGAAGCCCAATATTTCTCTTTAATGCACCAGGAAGAAGCCCAACTTCGGTTAATATTTGGAATCCATTACAGATGCCTAATACTTTTCCTCCGTTATTGGCATACTTAATAACAGATTTCATTATAGGAGAAAATTGTGCAATCGCACCAGAGCGTAAATAGTCCCCATACGAGAATCCTCCAGGAACAACAACTAAATCTGTTCCTTCTGGTAGTTCATTCTCTTTATGCCATACTACGGTTGTGGTACAACCTAGTTTCTCAAAGGCATACTTGGTATCAAGGTCACAGTTTGTTCCTGGAAATTGTAATACAGCTATATGTTTCATTATACTAACTCAATTGTATAGTCTTCAATAACGGTATTTGCCAAAATGTCTTCTGCCATTTGTTCTACCTCTTTTAAGGCATCTTCTCTATTTTCTGAAGTGAGTTTTAAGACAATTTGTTTTCCCATACGAACATCTTCTACACCTTCGAAATTCATAGCATCAAGTGCATGATGAATTGCTTTTCCCTGTGGGTCAAGAACACCCTCTTTTAAAAAAATATTTACAATTGCAGTCATTATTTATTCTCCCCTAAAATTCTATTTAAAACCTCTTCATACGCTACTTTAAGTCCACCTAGACCTTTTCTAAATCGGTCTTTATCCATACTCTCTCCTGTATTGGCATCCCAGAATCTAAAGTTGTCAGGACTTAACTCGTCAATTAAAATAATGTTTCCATCTGTATCTCGACCAAACTCTAATTTAAAATCAACAACAGTCATCTCTTTATCTGAAAAGAAATCTTGCATAATAGTGTTGATTCTTCTTGCCATGAAACGAATATAATCCAACTCATCTGTATTGTTGACTAACTCTAAAATAAGACAGTGTTGGTCATTCAATTTTGGATCGCCAAGTTCATCATTTTTATAATCAAACTCTACAAGTGTAAAGGGTAATTTTTTTCCATCTTCAATTCCAAGGTTTCTACTTAGAGAACCTGTGGCAATATTTCTAACAATTACTTCAATAAGAATAACATCACATTTTTTATGTAACATATTATTGTCATCTAACATCTCTACAAAGTGTGTAGGCACTCCCTTGTTATTAAGTACTCTAAAAAGTTCTGTAGAAATTTTATTGTTTAGTGCACCTTTTCCCTCTTCACTTGACTTTTTCTCTCCATTAAATGCAGTTAAATCATCTTTGAACTCTGAAATAAGAAGAGAATCATCTTCTGTATACCAGATTTTTTTTGCTTTACCTTCATAGAGTAATGCTGTTTTTTCCATTATAGATTGTCCTTATATGTTGTTTGTAATCATAAGTGCTTTAAGAATATCTACGGCACTTTTTAATTGAGCATCTTTATATAGTTGCTCTTCTGTAATAATTTTTTTGTTTTTTGTATCACTCTTCTTAATCTTAACACCATCCACTTTTTCAAGTTCACTTTCAAGGTGTTTCTGAAGATCTTTCTCTTTAATTGAGATACCCTCTTCAGCTTTTTTAATCTCTCCATAAGAGACTTCTACATCAGGAGTTACACCTACCGCTTGAATTGTTCTTCCGCTTGGTAGATAGTATCGAGCAATAGTTAATCTTAAAGCTTCATCTTGGTTAATAGGCATAACCACTTGTACAGAACCTTTACCAAATGTCTTTTTTCCTACAACAACGGCACGTTTATGGTCTTGCAGTGCTCCTGATACAATTTCACTGGCTGAAGCAGATCCTCCATTAACTAAAATCACAAGAGGTGTTTTGGTATCGGTATTATTTATGGTTGCATTGTAGACCAAGTTCTCTTCAGGGATTTTACCCTTTTGGCTTACAATAACACCTTTTTTAACAAACATATCAACTACCCCTATCGCTTGGTTAAGTAGTCCTCCTGGGTTGTTTCTTAAATCTAAAACAATACCTTTTGCTTTTGGATGTTTTTTTACCGCTTTTTTCATTCCCGAAACCACTTTTTGGTCAAAAGAGGTAATTCTTAGATATAAAATTTCATCGCCAATAGTCTTACTATAAACAGATTGGATTTCAATAATGTCTCTAATGATTTGAATTTTTAATGGTTTATTTTCTGCTCTTCTTACGATGGTTAA
>Ga0256827_10000957_pt1 | contig 18224 bp, 21 predicted proteins | sample CV84metaG_FD_185977 | JGI IMG/M metagenome (GOLD analysis project Ga0256827, IMG submission 185977) | Hydrothermal vent microbial communities from East Pacific Rise, Pacific Ocean - CV84 | ecosystem: Environmental > Aquatic > Marine > Hydrothermal vents | place: Pacific Ocean: East Pacific Rise... | reverse complement strand
ACCTATATTACCTATAAAAATTTTGATGACCCTAGCAATAGAGATATTAGATTTCATAGGAGGACATTACAAAAATTATAGAAACAATAGTTTAATTTAAACTATTGTTTTAGATGTACATATTTACCTTTCATTTACTAATACTTGGTATAATTTAGTACTTGAATTTTAGAGTGATAAAAGAAGTTGAGTAGCTTCTTTTTTAAACTATTTAAGTTAAAAAACACAAAAGGATTTATAATGAGTAAAAATATAGTGGGAAGACGTTTTGACCTATCAGAATCTATTAGAGAGCATATCGCAGAAAGTATAGATGGGTTAAAAATGTATAATTTAGACATTATTTCAAGCAATACCATTGTAACAGCTGATAACAAATCTAAAGAAGGTGTATCGGTTGAATTGGTTATTAACCTCAAAGACAAAAACACCATTGTTATTACTCAAAAAGACAAAGATGTTTATGCTGCAACTGATAAAGCAATTGATAGAGCCAAAAAAGCACTAAGAAGACATGCAGATAAAATAAAAAGTCATAAAGTTATGTCATTTAAAGACTTAGGTCTTGAAGCTGAGGCAGTTTTAGACTTAGATACTGAAGAAGAGATAGAATTGGTTCCAATGGATTTAGAACTTCATAAACCACTAGATTTTGATGAAGCTATAGAAGCACTTAAAGCAGAAAAGAAAAGACAATTTATTGTATTTAATGATCATGATGGACTTATGAGAGTTATGTATAAAAGAGCCGATGGGAAATTTGGTCTCTACTAGCCTCAATTTTGGTGCGTTTAAAAACGCACCATATAAAACATAATCTACTAAAATACCTCTTAATAATTCACCTATTACCCTTAACTCTCAACCTATTTCGATAAAATAACAGTAATTGAAAACAAGGGATTATAATGTTTGGACTAGGTTTTATGGAAATACTATTTATTGTAATAATCGCAATAATTTTTTTAGGACCAGATAAACTACCTAAAGCGATGGTAGATATTGCAAAATTCATTAAAGGTGCTAAAAATGCTATCTCTGATGCAAAAGAGTCATTGAACGAAGAGCTTGATATTGAAGAGTTAAAACGTGAAGCTTTAAGTTACAAATCAAAACTTGATGAAGCAACCGAAGAGTTACAGGGATTTAAAAACCTAAATCCTGTAAATGAAGTTAAAAAAGAGTTTGGTTCAGTTAAGGAAAATTTTGCAGCACTCACACAACTAGAAGAGAAACCCATTGCAACACCAGTGGAACCGAAACAAAAAGAAAAAGAGATTACATTTAAAAAGAAAACTGTAACAGAGAGTAGTATAAAAGAAGAGAAAGAGAGTACCAAAAAGTAATGTTTGCTGATATTAAACCCCACCTAGCAGAGCTTCAAAAACGTCTTGGACTCTCAATGCTTTCAGTTATTATTGCCTTTATTCTGGCCTTTAGTTTTCATAATATCATCTTAACTTGGATTACAGCACCCCTCAATGATGCTTTAACCGAAGTTGGGCGTATTATAAAAACACAGGAAAAAGCTGCATGGCATCTTGAACCTATAGATAGCAATAAAAGTATTAAGATTGTAAAAGCACCAACTTCTCCAGAGGTCTCAGCTGCTCAAAAATTAGAAGATAGTTTAAACAAAGCTACAAAAGTAGCCAGTAAGGAGTTATCTGTTTTTCTAAAAGATGCTACTGATGCAGCTAAAGAGTTAACTTTAACACTAAAAGGTCTTGATTCAAAAGCTGAAAAATCAACTTTTAATGGACAAATCACCACACACCAAGTAGGTGGAGCATTTTTCGTTGCACTAAAAGTTTCATTTTTTGCAGCTCTATTAGGTGCTTTACCATTTATACTATACCAACTTTGGCTCTTTATCTCTCCTGGTCTTTATGACAATGAAAAGAAGATGGTTTACCCATTTGTCATAGGTGGTTCCTTTATGTTTATTGTAGGAATACTCTTTGCTTATTATGTAGTAACCCCTTTTGGTTTCCAATTTCTTATTACTTTTGGTTCTTTTCTCTATACTCCTTTAATTAATATTGAAGACTATGTAGGTTTTTTCACTAAAATTATGATGGGATTTGGTTTAGCATTTGAGCTCCCGATATTTGCATACTTTTTAGCTGTTTTAGGCATGGTGACAGACAAAACTTTAAAAGATTTTTTCAAATATGCAGTAATTATTATTTTTGCTTTAGCTGCACTGTTAACACCTCCTGATGTATTAACTCAATTACTTATGGCAATACCTCTTGTTTTACTTTATGGACTCTCTATTATTATAGTACGTTATGTTAATCCTCATATTGAAGAAGATGATGACGATGAAGATTTAGATGTTGAAGATGTACCAAATAAATAATATAAAAATAATAAATGACTAAAAAAGAACTTTTAACCTCCAGCTATGACTATGAGTTGCCAAAGCAACTCATAGCTACAGAACCCGTATACCCCAGAGACCATGCAAAACTTTTAGTATTTAATCGTAAAACGAATAAGATTACTCATACTACATTTAAATATCTTCTTGACTTTTTACCAAATGATTGTGATATTTTTTTAAATGATACCAGAGTTATTAAAGCTAGAATATTTGGGCATAAAAAGTCACTCAATGACCAAGGAGGAGGGAAAATCGAACTTCTCTTTAACAAGCCTCTAAATGCTCATGAATACTTAGTGATGACAAAAGGAAGAGTCAAATTGGGAACTGAAATCTTCTTTGATGACAACTTAATTGCCACTGTTATGAAACTAAATAATGATGGCTCTCGCATCGTAACTTTTACACATAACAACAAAGAGATTCGTTTTGAAGAGTTGGTATTGGTCTTAGATAAGATAGGTCATATTCCCCTACCCCCATATATTCAAAGAGAAGACAACAAAGAAGATGAAACAGACTACCAAACACTCTTTGCCAAAAATGCTGGAGCTGTTGCAGCCCCTACTGCTTCACTACACTTTACAACTGAGCTTTTTAAAGAATTAGAAGAGCAATACAACACGCATAAAGTAACCCTACATGTAGGAGCAGGAACATTTAAACCTGTAGAGGCTGAACATATTTTAGACCATCCTATGCATTCGGAGTACTTTCATATACCAAAAAAGAGTGCCGAAGTTTTAAAATCAAATAAAAAAATACTGGCTATTGGGACAACTGTCACTCGAACAGTAGAATACTTCTCACGAACAGAGAAAACCGAGGGGGAGTGTGATCTATTTTTAAATCCAAATAACAAACCCAAAAGAGTTGACTACCTTTTGACAAACTTCCACCTACCAAAGAGTACACTGATTATGTTGGTATCTGCGTTTGTAGGACGAGAAAAGACTCTTGAACTTTATAAGGAAGCCATAAAAGAAGAGTATAGATTCTTCTCTTATGGTGATGCAATGTTAATTATTTAAGGCTTTGAATATACGCATTTGGATTTATGGTTGCCCTTACTTTTGGTAAAGCATCTTTTGCTTTGCCACTTCCATTAAATGGTCCAATATAAACCCTTCTAATAGTATTACCATTTTGAGTTGCTTTTTGAACCACATATCCAAAACCATTTGCTGTAATTTTAGCTAAGTAACTACTGTTAATCTCTCCAAAAAAACTACCTGCTTTAATATAATATTTTTTATTGCTACTAACAGTAGAGGTCTTAGGTCGTTCAGGTACAACATTTTTATCAACTGTTGTTTCTTCATTATTATTCATAGTATTATTTTCCTCAACAATAGGCTCAGGTTTTGGGAAAATCGTATGTTTTAAATTTTTAAGTGCAAAAACTTTAAAGGTATTATCTTGTGGTAGTAAACGAATCTTTTGAATATCTTTACCTGATTGACTTTCATCATCTTTACCTTTTATAGTCCATAGAACTGTAGTTTGAACATCAATATATTTATCACGTCTTTTTAATATCTTCATATGTGTTAAACGATAACTACGTTTTGACCACTTTTTATAATAGTTTACTTTTTTAGAACGTAATTGCATTACAGAAACATGTGTTTTATTGAAGTACTGTTGCATAGGAAACTCATAAAAAACTTGTAACTTATCTAAAAAATTTTCTTCATCTGCCATATAAAAGTTAGATAAAAAATTAGTAATATGTATTTTTGAAGTTGTATTCCCTTTCATAGCTTTCAAATAATAACGGTTTATCCAACCCTCTAAATGATAACCACCAAGTGGATACTTAATATAACACCACTCATCACCTGATTTATTAAATTTACAATGATTTATACGTATTCCTGTTCCATTAGCAGGTATTTTACCAACAACTGTTTTAGAATCTATTACAGGAACTTCTCGTACATTTAATGTTCCACCTTTTTTTATGTGATTCAACTGATATTCTGTTGCATTCACACTACCTACAAGTAACAAGCTTAGTATTATATTTTTTTTCATACTAAAAGTATACACTTTATGAGTAAGAACAATGTTAAAAATTGAAATTAATTAATTAATTCTAATCGTGCTTTTAAACCTAAAGTTGTACTGTAGCCAACTTCTGTAAATTTAAGCTCACCTTCTTTATTATAAATAAGTGTAGTAGGATAGACTTCTATGTTAAATTTTTGAGCTAAAACACCATTTTTATCATCTATAACCTTATAGCTTAACTTATCTTCTCGCATAAAAGAATTTAGCTCTTTATCTGAACCTGAGTTAACAGCAATGGTTAGTACATTATATTCTTTTGAAAGTCGTTCTATATTGGCTGCTTCTAGTTTACAAACAGGACACCACGTTGCCCAAAAATGAACTACTAAAGGTTTACCTTTATAGGTTTTAAAGTCTATTTTACTATTATTTATATCTCTTAGTTCGTAGCTGTATATATTTTCATTAATCTCAGGTTTTCGTACATAATTTACAACCATACTTAGAACAAAAAGTATTAAAAGTGTTGTGACTATCTCTTTTATAATATTTTTTAAACTCCACTTTTTTTTCATAACCATCGCTCCAATATTATTTTTGCTGCTATAGAATCTATCTTCCCATCCTTTTTATGACGAAAAACCCCTTGCGTTAACTCTTTAGCTTCTACTGATGTTCCTTGCTCATCTTGATAAAAAATTTCTATATTTTTTAATTCAAGTAAATTCACAAAATGTTTAATGCGTCGTTCCATCTCCTCTTCACTGGAGCCACCTTTTGGTAACCCCACTACTAAAGTATCAATCTCCCACTCTTCTAAAACAATTTTTACATCTCGTGCAGCTTGATTTCTATTAACCCTTAAAATGGCATCTTGAGGGAAGACTATCTTTCCATCAAGACAAATTGCCATACCTATTCGTTTTAATCCTACATCTATACTTGCTATTTTCATAACAGAAGAATACAATATTTATACTTCAACCCCCTTAAGGGTCAGACGTTGAAAAACTACTCTTACTTTTAATAATCTTAGAAATCAAAGACCGAGAAACCTCCAAAAATTTAGCAACTTCTATCTGTGTATATCCATCATCTAAAGCTATAACTATTTTTTCATTTCTCTCTTCCTTTGTTTTAAGTCCTAAAAAATGTTCTTCCAAACTCTTCTCATAAGCTTGTAGGTTTCCACTCTCTTTTTGAATAATCTTCTGATGTTTTATCTTCTCCAACAGTTCCAACTCTTCATCACTTAGCCGAATTCCTATCATATCTTGAACATTTTCATAGTCTAACTCTTCTAACAGTTTCGACTTTAATGTACAAGGTATAGGTGTTACACCATTTGCAATAACAGAACCTAGAGTATAAGGATACTCTACTACCGTATCTACTATTCCAGCTTCTACAGGGTTTTGTTCTATGTAACGTATAAGTGTATAATAGTACTCTTCACTGTTTATATAACGTGAGTAGTAACGTCCTTGCCAAAAATGACCTGAACGTTTCTGTTTTTTATTTGCATAAATGGCATAGTTTCCATTTATCTGTTTCATAAAGGAAGAGAGATTCTCACTTTTGGTCTCTATAAGCAAATGAAAATGGTTAGACATAAGGCAGTAATCATGCAAAACAACTTTGTAAGCTCTACATGCTTTACAGACTATTTTTAAAAACATCTCATAGTCACCATCATCGGTAAAAACTTCTGAACGATTCACTCCACGATTAACAACATGATGATATCCTGCTAGGTCTATTCTTGGTTTTCTTGGCATAGATTACTCCTTTTTTGGGATTATAGCGTAATTTTAGTGGTTTTTCAACGTCTGACCCTTCAGAAGAAGTAAAAAATCGAGACAAGGAAAACCCTTGTCTCAGAAGTTATAAAACTAAATAATTAAAATACTAAAGTAGATTACTCTACTTCAGCGTCGATGATGTCATCGTCGTCTGCTTTTTTAGCAGCTTGTTCTTTTTCACCACCTTGCTCTTTAGCGTAAACAGCTTCAGCAAGTTTGTGAGACTTTTCAGTCAACACTTTTACTTTCTCTTCTATCTGCTCTTTTGTTGCAGAGTCATCTTTAAGAATAGCCTCTACCTCAGCGATAGCAGTTTCGATACCAGCTTTTTCTGTAGCATCAAAGTTTTCACCAAGGTCAGTTAATGACTTTTTAGTTTGGTGAACCAAAGCATCTGCTTGGTTTCTTGTGTCTACCATCTCTTTTCTTTTCTCATCTTCAGCTTTGTTAGCTTCAGCATCTTGAACCATTTTTTCTATCTCTTCATCAGAAAGTCCTGACGAACCAGAAATTTTAATTTCTTGAGATTTACCTGTACCTTTATCTTGTGCAGAAACAGTTAAAATACCATTCGCATCGATATCAAATGTAACTTCAATCTGAGGAACACCTCTTGGAGCAGCTGGAATATCTCTAAGCTCGAACATACCTAATGATTTGTTGTCTTTTGAGAACTCTCTTTCACCTTGAAGTACGTGAATACTTACAGCTGGTTGGTTGTCTTCTGCTGTTGAGAACACTTGTGACTTTTTAGCAGGAATGGTTGTTCCTTTTTCAATCACTTTAGTAGTAACTCCACCTAAAGTTTCAATACCAAGACTTAGTGGTGTAACATCTAGTAAAAGAACGTCTTTAACGTCACCTTTTAAAACACCACCTTGAATAGCAGCACCAAGTGCTACAACTTCGTCTGGGTTAACTGACTTGTTAAGCTCTTTTCCGAAGAATGCTTGAACTTTCTCTTGTACCAATGGAATTCTTGTAGAACCACCAACCATAACAATCTCGTTAATCTCAGAAGCTGCAACGTCTGCATCTTTAAGAACGTTTTTAATAGTGTTAATAGTACTCTCTACCATTGATTCGATTAAAGACTCAAATTTTGCTCTTGTTATCTTCTGAATAAGGTGTTTAGGTCCAGATGCATCAGCTGTAATAAACGGTAGGTTTATCTCAGTTTCAGTTGAAGATGAAAGCTCTTTCTTTGCATTTTCAGCTGCATCTTTAACTCTTTGAAGAGCCATAACGTCTGCTTTAATGTCTACACCAGTCTCTGACTTAAACTCAGCTGCTACAAAGTCAATAATCTTGTTATCGAAATCATCACCACCAAGGAATGCATCTCCACCTGTTGACATAACTTCTACAACGTTGTCACCAGTCTCAAGTACTGTTGCATCAAATGTACCACCACCAAGATCGTAAACTACGATTTGCTCTGCCTCTTTTTTATCAAGACCATATGCAAGTGCTGCCGATGTTGGCTCGTTGATGATTCTTAAAACATTAAGACCTGCAATAGTTCCAGCCTCTTTGGTTGCTTTTCTTTGTGAATCGTTAAAGTAAGCAGGTACTGTAATAACAGCGTCAGTTACAGTCTCACCAAGGTAAGCCTCTGCATCTTCTTTTAACTTCATAAGAATTTTTGCTGAAATCTCTTGAGGTGTGTATGTTTTCTCTGCAATCTCAATAGCACAAGCACCATTTCTGTCGATAATGTGGTAAGGAAGTCTAGCTTTAGCTTCTGCTGCATGCTCTTCGTCAAACATCATACCCATGATTCTTTTAATAGAATAAATAGTCTTCTCTGGGTTAGTAATCGCTTGTCTTTTTGCAGACTCACCAACTAAAACTTCACCTTTATCTGTAAACGCTACAATAGAAGGAGTTGTGTTTTTACCCTCTTTGTTTGCGATAATCTTTGCTTCACCATTTTCAAACACTGACATTGCCGAGTTTGTTGTTCCTAAATCTATTCCTAATACTTTACTCATATTGTTTCCTTTGGGTTCTCTATTTTTATATTTCTGTTATTGTATATTTTTTTCAAAATAAAAAATGCCACCTTAGTAGCATTTCTTTTTTTCTTTCTATTTTGCAGTACTAACCATAGCTGGACGTAAAAGTCTATCTTTAATGGTATAACCTTTTTGTAACACTTGGACAATCTCACCTGTCTCTTTATCTTCACTATCTACTTGCATTATTGCTTGATGAACATCCGGGTTAAATTCACCCTCAACATCAACAGCTTTAATACTATTTTTCTCAAGAACTTTAGTAAGTTGTCCATAAGTCAACTCTAAACCCTCTTTGATTTTGTCAAGAACATCTGAGCCCTCTTCACTGTCTATAGCGTCAATACTTGCCAATGCACTTTCAAAAGAGTCTACAACAGAGAGCATATCATTTGCGAAACTTTCGTTTGCATACGATACAGCAGCCATTTTATCTTTAGCTAAAAGTCTTTTGCTATTTTCAAAATCTGCATGGGTTCTCAAATATTTGTCTTCCCACTCAGTAACCAGTTCCTTTAACTGTGTAAGTTCATCAACCTCAGTCTCTTCAGTCTCAACAACATTTTCAGTCTCTGGAGTTTCTACTTCATTTTCTATTTCATTAGAATTTGTCTCAGTAGAGTTTTTATTCTCTTTACTCATAATAGATGTTACTCCTAATTAATATCATTTATCTCTAATACTTAGTAGATATGAGCAGATTATACAACATTGAGTCCATCTTGTCAAGGTTAAGTTTAGTATTTATACATAATAAACTTTAGTCATAGACACTAAACTTTATTGTGTAGGCATACTAATATACGCTTAAAAGCCTACAATTATGGGCTTATTAACTTAATAATATAAAAAGAAAAAGGGAAAAATTTAATATAAAAAGGTAACACAAGGTGAAAACCTTGTGTCGGTGAGAAGATTAGAATTAGTTTCTAATACCCATGTCGGCTTTAATTGTAGCCCATCTTTTAAGATCTACTTTTCTTAAGTATCTCATAAGTCTTCTTCTTTGACCAACTAATTTAAGTAGTCCTAGTCTTGAAGAGTGATCTTTCTTATTTGTTTTAAGATGCTCTGTTAAGTAAACAATTCTCGCTGTAATTAATGCAACTTGAACTTCTGTAGAACCCGTATCGTTCTCACCTCTTGAATATTTAGCAATTATTTCTTGCTTATTCGCCGTATCTAAAGCCATAATGACCTCCTGATTGGTATTTTATTTGGAAGTGACATTTTAGCACTATTTGTTTAAATCAAGATAAAATCTATAATTAATATAATTTAGAGTAAAATAGTCCTAATTAGAATTTAATACAATATATAAAGGATGTCATAATACTATGTTATTAACCCGAGCCAGTGAATATGCACTATTATCATTAGACATTATAAGAAACTCAGAAAAGCCACAAGGTGCAGAGCAACTTGCACGTGAACTCTCTATACCAAAAAGCTTTTTAGCTAAAATCTTACAAGGTTTAGCAAAGTCAGATATTTTAGAGTCTAAAAAAGGAGCCCATGGTGGGTTCATCATGTCTAAGAAAGCCCATGAAATCAGTATCGCAGAGATTATCATAGCAGCAGAAGGAAAAACTCCTGCTGTCTTTGACTGTAGTCAATACTCTTCTTCATGTCCACAAGGTGCTATTGGTGCATGTAATATATCTCCATTTTTAGCCACCTTTCAAAATAAAATAGATACATTCCTAGAAGAACTTACTTTAGAGGATATATTTAATAATGAACATCTACCATCTTTCTCACATTGATCTTGACGGCTACGGCTGTCAATACCTTAGTCAAAACTGCTTTTCCAACAACAAAAACTCAAAAATAGAATCTTATAACGCCAATTATGGTCCTGAAGTTAAAGCACGTCTTGAAGAAATTATAACAGCTATTAAACGTGAAAAATTCATTAGTCAAGATGATATAGAACATGTTATCTTAGTAACTGACCTAAACCTTACTACTAAGGAAGCTAAATGGTTAGAAGTACAGGCAATGGAAGTAGGAGCTAAAATCCAACTTCTTGACCACCATGGTTCAGGTGAAAAAACAGCAGAACAGTACGCATGGTACAAACTAGACACCACAAAATGTGCCACACTTATAACTTACGAATGGTTACAACAGCACCACGACTTTGACAAAGAGAACAACTATACACAAATAGTTAAAGCCATCAATGCCATAGACATTTGGGTTTCAGACGACGAACTCTTTGAGTTTGGAAAAGTAGGACTGGGTATGATATCTGGTGCAAGAGAAATTAACAGAACCCTCTTCCCTGCTGAAGATAGAGCATTAAAACTTTCACTTATAGATGCTATGAAAAACTACGTTGAAAAAGAAAATGCACACATAGCTTTAGATGATGACTTACACCAACTAAAGAAGTCTTTCTTTAAACAAGAAGAAGACAACACAAAAGACAACTTAGCAGCCATCTACATGACCAAGCTTCTAAGTGATGACAAACAACGTCTTACCATTGAGTACCGTGGCAAAAAAGGTCTCTTAGGTTACAGCTTAGGAAACACCTCTATACTAGGAAACACGTTCTTAGTAGAAAACCCAGACTACGACTTCTACATGGACATCAACTGGAGAGGAAACTTCTCTTTACGTTCTAACAACAAACTAGATGTTTCTAAAATGGCAGAAGAGGTAGGAAACGGTGGAGGACATCCAAATGCAAGTGGGGGGAAAATAAAAGAGTACAGAGACTCTTTTGTATACTCAGACATTAAAGCTTTTGTTCAAAGCTATATTGATGAGAAAACTGCGTAAAATCTAAAGAAGCATTTATATAAATAAAATGCTTCTTCTCTTTTTTTCTAACTAATTTAATTCCATAATGGTTCTGTGTTATTATGAGTTGAACCTTCTGTAAAAAATAATTCATGACTTGTAACATTTGAAACATCCCAACTGCTTAAGTCATGGTTTGTAAAGTTATATCCGTCATAACAGTTTTGCCAAAACATAGAGTCCATATTTTTAACTTTTGACACATCCCAACCACTAATATCTTGATTGAAAGATAAACAAGCATCTTTACCCTTAAAAATAGAACTCATATTTTCAACATTAGAGACATCCCAACCACTAATATCTTGATTAAAGTTGACAGCATTCATAAACATAGAGTTCATGTTCGTAACATTAGAGACATCCCAACCACTAATATCTTGATTAAAATTCTCTTTAGCAAAAAAGATATAACTCATATTAGTAATACAAGAGGTATTAACATTTTCTACATTTTCATTATTATCTATTTTCTCTTTTAACTCTGTACGAGAGATACAAGGATTCTCATCTATAGTCTTAATTTGTTCTATTTTATAGTCAGCTGTTCTAAATCCAAAAACATCAACATAGATATAAATAACACCTTCCATTTCATCTGTAGGAACAGTTACAGTACACTCATCTACTTTTGTACCACCATTAGTAGACTTACATGTAAATGAATTTTTAGTTACAACTTTACCAACCTTCAGCTTTAAGTCTGCATCTCCAGTAAGCTCTGACAATCTAACAGTAACTGTCTCTCCAGCTTTAGAAGCAACTTTATACGCATGATGCTTATCTCTTGAAAGATGACTTTTTATCGAATTTTTACCTAATAAAGTAGCATCTTTCTCTTTTTTTAAAGATGGAACTATTTTATATGTTGCATCTCTAAATCCATAAACCATTATATTGTGTCTTTTATAATTAGGTGTTGATACACTACACTCTTCTTCTTTTATACCACCATTAACCGATTTGCAATAACTAGAACGTAATGTTGGTACAGTCAGCCCTTGAGTAACATATAAATCTACATCAGCCGAGAGGTCAACTAATTTAACAACCAGTTCACTTCCATCAGGAACATCTATAGTAAAATACTGTTTCTCATATTGACTAATACTTCTCTCTTCTAACTGCATCACAGAATAATCTAACTTTTCATAAGAAACATTTGCAAAGAGCAGTTGCATGGTTGATAATAACAAAATAATCTTTTTCATTTATAATACCTTTTAATATAATATAACGTATTATAACATATAACATATAACTTTTATACTTTTACCCTAGACTCCATAGCCCTCGTCAAAGACAATATGTCTATATTTTCAAGTTCCACACCTGTCGGAACTCCTTGGGCTATTTTAGAAAAGTACAAATTACTTCCTGCCAATTTATCTTCTATGTAAAGTATCATCGTATCCGTTGCTAACGATGGAGGAAAAGCAAAAATAACCTCTTTTACACCTTTTACTGCATCTTTTAAATGGTACTCGTCTAAGTCTGAGATTTGTGTAACTATATAATAGACACCTTTGTACTGACCACTCTCTTCTATGGTTAGAATATCTTTAGCACTCTGGACAATACATAAAATGGTCTCATCACGAAACTCGTCTGAACAGATGGCACAAAGTTCGTCTTCACTCATGTTGTGACACTTTTTACAACGCTGAATAGAGTTAACACCCTCTTCTATGGCATGAGCCAGTTTCATGGCTGAGAAGCTGTCTTCCATGACCAAGTGATATGCCATTTTAACTGCTGACTTTTTACCGATGCTGGGCATGTCTTGAAAAGCATTTACTAAGTTTTCAAATGCTTCTATTTTATATTTTCTCATCTACCCTACTATGTAATCTGAAACTTTAGAAGCAGTTGCAACACTTTTTATAAACTCTACAACTTTAAGATGTTCAGGATGAACAGCATAAGCCTCTAAGCCCTCTTTGTCTTCAAATTCAGAGTATAGACTCATATTCATGGCTCTGGCTTCTTCTGAAAAGTTTATACCAACTTCCATATTTTTCAGGCTTGGTACTTTTCCCAATAATGCCTCTAACATCTCTTTTGCTTTCTCTAAATTTTCTGTTCTATTTTCATCTTTGAAATCAAACATTACAATATGTTTCACCATGGTTTTCTCCTCTATTTTTAAGGTAATTTTTATACGCGATTATAGCTAAAATATGTTAGACTTCGCTCAATTTTAATATTTGGAGAAAAAATGACAGAACTTGACTACTATGAAGCCTTAGAAGTTAGCCGAACTTGCTCGGGAGCTGAACTAAAAAAGTCATACCGTAAACTTGCCATGAAATATCACCCAGATAGAAACCCTGACAACAAAGAAGCAGAAGATACTTTCAAGTATTTGAGTGAAGCCTACGAAGTTTTAAAAGATTCTGAAAAACGTGCCATATATGACCAATATGGTAAAGCTGGACTCAGCAACCAAGGTATGGGTGGTGGCTTTGGTGGAGGTCAAAACATGGACGATATCATGGACATATTTAACTCTATGTTTGGTGGTGGAGCTGGTGGTGGCTTTGGTGGAGGTAGACAACGTCGACCATCGAACCAAAAGTACAACCTAGACTTTGAAATGGAACTTCCACTTAAGTTTAACGAAGCTGTATTTGGTTGTGAAAAAAAGATAGATATCAAATACAAAGTGTCATGTGACGACTGTAAAGGAACAGGTGCCGAAGGTGGAGACCTAGAAACCTGTGACTACTGTAACGGTCAAGGTCAAGTAGTTATGAAACAAGGTTTTATGTCTTTTGCACAACCTTGTCCAAAATGTCATGGTGAAGGTCAAAAAGCAAGTTCTAACTGTGGTTCATGTTCAGGTAGAGGGTACCATGAAGAGCCAGATACCATTACAATAAGCATACCAGCAGGTGTGGACTCGGGTAATCGTCTTAGAGCTCAAGGTTATGGGAACCAAGCAAAAAGTGGACAGCGTGGAGACCTATACCTAACTTTCGATGTAGAACAAGATGAACACTTCATTCGTGATGGTTCAAACATCTACATAGAAGTTCCTGTGTTTTTCACACAAGCTGCTTTAGGTGAAACTATAACTATTCCATCACTTGATGGAGAGTTAGAACTTGACCTTAAAATAGGGACAAAAGACAAAGAGCAGTTTGTATTTAGAAATGAAGGTGTAGTAGATGTACACGGTGGACAAAAAGGTCAACTCGTAGCACAGGTAAAAGTGGTCTATCCTAAAAAACTAAATGATGAACAAAAAGAGATGTTAGCACAACTTCAAGAGAGTTTTGGAGTTGAGAGTAAACCTCACAAAAGCAGTTTTGATGGTGCTTTTGGTAAAGTTAAGGGTTGGTTTAAAAAATAGTAGGGATTACTTCCCTACTGAACTACCTGATGTAATATCACTTTATCTTCAGCCTCATTTATGTCAGCTTTTCCTTTTCTTGCATCGTAAACTATTACATATATCTCATCACCCGACTGTAGGTAGTTGTTTTCACCAAACTCTGCATAGGCTGTAGCACCGATAGTAATAATAGCTTGTTTGGGGTAGTTCGTATCTTTCAAATGCATAGCTATATCTTCAAGTGGTCCAAAATCTTTCTGCTCATTCATCTTCTCAATAAGCCAATCTTGTAACTTTCCATAAAAATAACTGTACCCGATAAGTGGAGCATCTACACCATAAGGATGCAATGTACCATCACGCTTTACAAACGAACAAAGATGAAAGTTGTCCATTACTCCACCCTCTTCAAACTTGTCTATGGCTATCCACTCTTTTGCCATACCCTTAGAGTTGGCACACCAAGACTTTTTCTCAGAAATCTTCTTAGCACCCTCTTTTCTAATGGTACAGTCATTAAAGGCAGTAAACTCTTTTGCCACTAAAGTTTCTACTTCGTTCTTATCATTATATACAATGTCAAAAAGCAGAGCAACTTCTGGTTCTACTTGAGCATTTGCTTCATACGTAGGCAGTTCTAGTTTTTCAGAACCTATAGGATAGAGACCTAAAAAGCTCTCTGAATTTGGTAGATAAAAAGGGAAAATACCTTTAGGAGCATGAGCCTCTTTTGTTACTACATTTTCAAAATCTTTCAATTCTCCTGCTTGTTCCAAATGGTGAGCAAAATTCCCTGCAACACCCAATCCGATTGTCTTTTTAAAATTCATCTATAATCCCTTAAAATAATTAATCTAATGATATCAAGTATAATTTAAGAAAATACAACAAGTTCATAATTTACTAAGAATTTTTCAGATAAAATAAACCTTAACATTTTTTTAAATAAAAAAAAATAGGAGCTGTAGTTAATGCTATCAAAAGTTACACTAAAATCAAGCTTTCTTTTGCTCTCTTTACTCATTTTGCCATTAAGTGCTGTTGAAGTAAATATTGAAGAAGGAGTTCCCTATGTTGATGTCAAAATCAACGGAAAAACCATTAGAATTGAAAGAATTCAAGATACCAGTCATAAATTAAACAACTCATATACACGAACATCAAGACCCACACCACCATTTAACATACAACCATATGAACCTATTAAAGGTATTAAAACTGTTGGTGAATTGTGTCTTATTAAATTTTTACAAAATGAAGTCAAAAATAACAAAGGGATGTTAATTGATGCTCGTATGCCTAAATGGTATAAAGCAGGAAGTATTCCTCATTCATTTAATATTCCTTTTCCTATTATAACAGCTAAAAATTTCAATGGAAAAATCGCTCAAATCTTTGGAGTAAAGAGAGAGAACGGTTCTTGGAATTTTGATAATGCTCAAAAAATTCTTATTTACGATAATGGTCCATGGTGTCAACAGGGAGTTCATGCCATGAAAAACTTAGTAAAGATTGGATATCCAAAATCAAAAATACTCTACTACAGAGGTGGAATGCAATATTGGCAAATATTGGGTTTAACAACCATCGTAAAATAGAAACAAAAATTCAAAGGAGAACAGATGTTAAATAAAGATCAATATAATCAAGACGAATATAACAACTATTACAAACAAGAGACAGAAGGTGCTGAAATAAAAGCTTTTAATGAAGATGAAGGTGGTTTTCTAAAAAAAGCTATTTTGTTTCTTGGTTTAATTGTACTAGGTGTTGCTGGATACTTTGGATTTAAAGTATTTAACAATACAAGTGACAATAGTGTGACTAAAGAGAAACTTGTCATAAAAGAAGAGACTCCAAAAACTATAAAAACAGAAGTAGATAATGATAAAAGCATTGAAGACAAAGTTATTGAAACCATAAAAAATAATAAAGAAAAAATAGATAAAGTTGTAGTCAATACAGAAGAAACTGCAAGAAAAATGGAAGATAGAGCAAAAGCTGTTGAAGATAAAATAGAAAAAACCATTCAAAAAGAAGTAGCAACTCAAGTTCAAGAAAAAGTAGAAGGTAATAAAAAAATGTCAACTGAAGACATTTCAAAAATAGTTAATATAGTTATGAATAAAATGGAAAAAGAGAAAGTAGTAAACAAAAAAGCTGATAGAGACAATGATTTACTTAATGCACTTGAAAATAGTGACAATGATACAGAAAAAACAGCTCCTAAAGAGCATACAAAAATTATAGCAAACTCAGAGAGTGTGGTCAAAAAAGAAGTAGATAGAGTCAATACAACAAATAAGGTAACTGTAAATCATAATTCTAATAGTAAAGATGACGATCTTACAGCACTTTCAGAACAGATTAAAAAACTATTAAATATGGCTGGTGCAAATGATAAGTCTCATAAGAAATCTACCCATATTATATCAAAAGCAGAAACAACAGTTATAGCAGAAGAAGAGAGTAGTGATACAGATACAACAAACTATGAAGCAAGTTTAACTCCAGAGATTGAAGTTCGTACCAATGAGATGAGAATCATCATTGTAAAACCAGGTGACACTCTAAATAAAATTGCTAAACGTGCTTATGGTGATGCAAGTAGTTACCAAAAAATCTTTGATGCAAACCCTGATATAAATAGAGCAGATAAAATTTATGTAGGTCAAAAACTACGTATACCAGAATAAGCTCCACACTTATACAGAGATATTATCTCTGTATATAACAGTTCAAACTTACATAAATAAGGTTAATAGACATGAAACAACTACTTATATTCTCTCTCCTCTCTTCCCTACTTTTAGCAGATGAAGCTCCAGTAACTGTGAAAATTTCAGAAGATATACCCTATACATACACCACTGATTCTGGAAAAAAAGTTAAAATTGAAAGAATTCAAGATACAAATAATCGTTTAACTGATGATTATACTAAAACATCTCGTCCTTGTCCTCCCTTTTGTATTCAACCAACAAAAATTGATCCTGACATAAAAAATATTGCAGAGCTTGAACTTATTCAGTTTATGAAAGATAAGGTTGCCAATAAAACTGGTTTAATCATTGATGCCAGACTCAAAAGCTGGTATGAGCTAGAGACCATTCCTTCTGCTATAAATATCCCTTTTCCTATTATACAAAATGCCTCTAAGAAAAAAGCCGAAATGATTTTTAAAGTTCTTGGCATGAAGGTAAAAAAAGATGGTACATGGGATTTTTCAAATGTAAAAGAGATAGCAGTTTTTTGTAATGGTTTATGGTGTGAACAGAGTAAACACTTTATAAAAGGTATGCTCAAATTTCACTACCCTAAAGAGAAACTATTTTACTACCGTGCAGGGTTCCAAGGCTGGAAACTACTTGGGTTAACAACTATTGTCCATAAAGAGATTAAGAAATAAGGGCTTTCCTTACTTTATTTTTATCTTTTGTCGGCTGAAGCCAACCCTACAACTATCAAACTAAAATTAATGTTCGAGTGCGTGTAGGGTTGGCTTCAGCCGACAAAAATATCATATATATTAGAAAGAATAAGATTAAAAAGAAAAAAAGATGATTAAAAAAGTAAAAGTGGTGCACCAGAGAAGATTTGAACTTCCACGCCGTGAGGCACGAGCCCCTCAAGCCCGCGTGTCTACCGTTCCACCACTGGTGCATAATTGATAACTTAAAAAGGCTTATCAAACCTATATGAGGAGTTAAGGTGGCATTATACCACCCTAAACTTGCTTAGTCTTTAAACTAAAACCTATCCAAGGAATGGGTTAGCGTAAAGAGCGATAAGAGCAATAACAAGTGTATAGATAACTTGTGCTTCAATCATCGCAAGAGCAATAAACATAGTAG
>Ga0256827_10000956_pt1 | contig 18229 bp, 23 predicted proteins | sample CV84metaG_FD_185977 | JGI IMG/M metagenome (GOLD analysis project Ga0256827, IMG submission 185977) | Hydrothermal vent microbial communities from East Pacific Rise, Pacific Ocean - CV84 | ecosystem: Environmental > Aquatic > Marine > Hydrothermal vents | place: Pacific Ocean: East Pacific Rise... | reverse complement strand
GCAAACGGATTTACATTAGAACAAGCAATTAACTCAGGTGTTATGAATATAGACAGTGGAATTGGTGTCTATGCAGGAGATGAAGAGTCTTACACTACATTTGCACCACTTTTTGATAAAATTATCCAAGATTATCACGGTTTTGGAACAGAAGACAAACACCAAAGTAACCTTAACCCTGATGATTTAAATGCACCAAACCCTGACCCTGATGGAGAGTTTATTGTATCTACACGTATTAGAGTTGGGCGTAACGTTGCCAACCTACCTCTTGGACCTGCAATCTCGAAAGAGCAGAGAGATTTAGTAGAGTCAAGCGTGGTTGAGGGTCTTAATACTTTAGAGGGAGAATTAGAGGGAAGCTACCACCCACTACTTGGAATGAGCAAAGAGGTTCAAGATGAGCTTATCAAAGACCATTTCTTATTTAAAGAGGGCGACCGTTTCTTGGATGCTGTAGGACTTAACCGTAACTGGCCAGAGGGAAGAGGAATCTACCACAATAAAGAGAAGACATTCTTGGTATGGGTAAATGAAGAGGACCAACTAAGAATCATCTCTATGCAGATGGGTGGAGATATTAAAGAGGTATTTTCACGTTTAGTAAATGCGATTAAAAGCATAGAGAGCAAAGTACAATTTTCATACAATGACCATATAGGTTACATCACTTCATGTCCGACAAACCTTGGAACAGCAATGAGAGCAAGTGTGCATATTGCTCTGCCAAACTTGGCAAAAAATATGAAAGCATTTAAAGCGATTACAGACAAATTCTATCTGCAAATCCGTGGAATTCATGGAGAACATAGCGAAAGCGAAGGTGGAGTTTACGACATTAGTAACCGTCGCCGTCTAGGAATTACAGAAGTTCAAGCTGTTCAAGATATGCACGATGGTGTTGTGGCATTGATTAAAGCGGAGAAGAGTTTAAAAAACTAAAAATTTAGTTAAAGGCTATCTTAGAAAATAGCCTTTAACAGGAAGTAAAAGTATTAATTAATTTTGACGATTTCCTTCTCCATTACCATTACCGTTACCATTCCCTCTATTCTCCTCTTCTGTATTACTTTCTGATGTTGAGTCTGTGTTGTTATCTTCATCGCTACCATTACTCTCTTCCTTTTGAGGATAGCTTGGTTGACAATACTCTACTCCATCAATTGTTCCTAGAGAACAACAACCATCTGTTACACCCATATTCTTAAGACCTTTATCAAACGACCAGTAGTGATTATAACTTCCTGATTTTAATTTATCAAAAGTATCTACCAAGTCTGTTGCATTAATCTCTTTGGCTGTTGTAATATACTCTTCTAAGTCATTAACATCTGTAACTTCAACCATACATCCTACCTCAAGAGCATCTTGTCCTGATTTAATTCCCTTGTCATAGAGTGTATTATAGAGTGATTGAATTGGTTCAACTCCAAATGTTCCTACAGGTAAAGCACGTAGCTCTGATTCACTGTATTTAACCTCATAAGTATCTAGATTTGTAATATTGATATCATATTTTTGAACTAGATCTTCTACCATTTGAATATGTTTAATCTCGGAACGAGTTGCAATATTTTCAAGTTGTTTTTGTGGTTGAACTTTATTTAACTCAGAATATACATCATAAGCAAGTTTCTCTTCATTCCACATATAAGCAAGTGCATATTTTTGTTTCTCTGTTAATGTCGCTAAAGGGTAGTCATTTAAATCTAAATCATTGCCATGAGAGTCAGATTCACTGTTTTCAGAACCAGCATTTGCATTACCATTACCATGAGCGTCAGATTCATTGTTTTCAGAACCAGCATTTGCATTACCATTACCATGAGCGTCAGATTCATTGTTTTCAGAACCAGCATCTGCATTACCATTACCATGAGCGTCAGATTCACTGTTTTCAGAACCAGCATCTACATTGCCATGAGAGTCAGAACCACTCTCTACTTCATTGTCATCTGGTCTATGTCCATCATCCCAGGTTTGAATACTCTCATTAAAGTGAGTTTGTGCTTCCTCTTCTGTGACATCAATAATTCCATCATTATCGTTATCTATCGCACTTCCAATTTCTGGAATGGCAGTTAAATTATTCTCTTCTAGTAAGCTTATTTCAATTTCACTATCTAATGAAGAGAAGCTACTAATTGTACTTTGAGAGATAGTAATACCATTGGTTGTATTTGAATCATTGTCTAATGATTGAAGAACTCGTAAAATTAAACTTTCTGTTTTTGCTGAGTCTTCACTCTGTGAAGCTAATGTTTTAGGTGTAATTAATCCCTCTTCTGTAGGAGTTACTTCTCCTAAAAGGAGTTTTCCGATATAAAGCTTAACTTTATCTCCGTCATTATAATTAAACCGTCCAAATCTATCTGTTGTACCATTTAGTTCTGATGTTGTAACATAGTCAACACCTGCTACAGCTGCATCAATAAAGTATCCTGTTTTTTTCTCTATATCACTATTGCTATTTTCTTCTGGAGTTGTATCTGAACTACTTGAACCACCACATCCTGATAGTACCAAAGCTGTTACAATTGATAATGAAGTTAGTTTAATTGTCTCTCTCATCTATTTGTATCCTTTTATGTTTGTTTTTAAAATTATATAAAAGTTTTGTTACCTGTTTGTTACTTCAGGTAAAATTAATACTTTAGGATGAGAAAGTGAGTCAAATTTTAACTATTTGGCTCTGTTTTTAATTATTTTCCGCCACATTTTCCTGAAGCACATTTTCCTTGACCACATTTACCATCGGCACATTTTCCCTCTCCACATTTACCATCGGGAGCTACGTCAGCCATTATTGGCATAGATGCTAGGGCGATTACAGCCATTGCACTCATGAGAGCTAATAGAATTTTATTCATTTCTATATCCTTTTTTTATTTTGTCACTAAGGACAAACGAAGATTATCGGATAAGTGTTAAGTTTGTATTAAAAGTTCTCTTTTAATTCATCTAACGTTAATGTTTATATTTTATAATCAAAAAGAAAAGGAGGTGTTATTTATGAAGTTGAGGTATTTTATAGCGTACTATCTATTGCAAGGGAGTTTATTTGCTGATAGTATGGAGGTAAAAGTGAAAAAATTACAATGGGAAATGGTAGAGTCACTAGATATTGAGGGAGCATCAAAAGAGACTATCGCAACTATTGTGAATTCAGATTTTAACTTAAGAGCGTATAAAGAGAATTATTTTCTTCCTGCAAGTTATAAGTATGGGAGTGATATTTTACCTTTTGAAACCCATGAGACTAAAAATATTGAAACTGAGTTTCAGTTAAGTATTCGATATGATTTTGCTTCTAATCTTTTAGGTTTGGGAGAGATATATAGTTTTGGATATACCCAACGCTCTTGGTGGCAACTCTATTCTGAGTCAGCATTTTTTAGAGAATCCAACTATCAACCTGAATTTTTTGTCAAAATTCCTACTTATAAATTCTTAGATAAAACTCCTATTAAAGGGATTAAAATGGCATTAATCCATCAATCTAATGGGCGTGGAGGGGAGTATGAACGGAGTTGGAATAGGGTTAGTGTTTCAACTTTTTTACAGACAGGGAATCTTATAACTGAATTAGAGTTATGGAAGAGATTACCTGATAATATTGATTATAATCCCGATTTAATTGATTATTTAGGATATGGACAACTTAAATTTATGTTACCTTATGATAAACACCTTTTTAAATTAAAGCTTCAGTCAAATAATATAACCCATAAAAGCTCTGCCGAAATTACCTATAGTCATCCTCTTCCTGCTAGAGAAGAGAATGACCTTTTCTTTTATATTAAGAGTTTTAATGGTTATGGAGAGAGTCTTATTGATTATAACCATAATGTAAATAAAATTTCTATAGGAGTTTCTATTAGCCGTTAAGTTGGGGGCTATCTTCCCCAACCACCGCCACCACCATTACCCATACCACCTCGTCCTTGACCTCTTCCTCCTCCTTGACCTCGCTCTTTTTTCGGATATTCTGGATGACAATATTTTTGTCCCAATGAGCAACAACCATCAGATACACCTATCTGTTGTAGACCTTTATCAAATGCCCAATAGTGATTATAGCTTCCTTTTCGTAAAAAGTTATATGTTTGAAGTACATCTTGTGCATTAGCTCTTTGAGCTTCATCAATGTAGTTATTCAAATCATCCACATCAATTACTTCAACCATACATCCCACCTCTAAAGCATCTTTTTGAGAACGAATACCTTTGGCATATAGTTGGTTGTATAGAGATTGAATATGAGCTGTCGCATATTGTCCTGCTTGTTGATAAGGTGTTGCGACACCATAACGTTGTGCTAAATCTTTGACAGCATCAATATGTCTACCTTCTGCTTTTGAAGCTATTTTAGATAATTGTTGAACAGGCTGTTTCTCGTAAATAGCTAAGTAAATCTCTTTTGCTAATCTCTCTTCATCATACATATAGGCTAGAGAGTTTTTTATTTGATTGGAGACGGTTGTTGATTGATTCATATTTGTATTATTAGATTGTCTATTATATTCTCTTTGGTTATTTTGAGAATAACCATTTCCATTTGCCATACACCCTGTTAAGATAAAAGTTGATAGAAGTGTTGATAAGATAACTTTTTTTTTCATATTGGTAGAATATCCTTATTGTAATTTTCTACCAATTATATTATAGTAATGTTACTAAAGTGTTACCTCTATTAATGATGCTCTTTTTTCTCTCCAAATGTTTTTTTAAGTCCATCAATCAGTAGTTGTTTCTCACTATCTGTAAGGCGAGCCTCTGGATGTGCTAGTAAGTATGATTTTAAAGGCATTTCTCCTTCTTGAATCTCTTCAACAGCTTCATTTCCATCATTTTTCTCTTGGTGTCCCCACACAGAGATATTAAAGTGTTCACGTCCCTCTTCTATATGATGTGCCATTGCCCATGAAATTGGAGCGATGTTACTATACCAAGGGTATTGGGTTTCGTTTGAGTGACAATCCCCACACGCCCTCATAAAAATTTCTTTAGTTTTTGGACTATCCCATTTTGGCTCAGATATTATTTTTGGATTACTGTGCTCTTTTCCATAGGGGATAAACTGTATTGCAATGAAGAGGGCAATAATGGTTAATATAATTTTTTTCATAGTTCTTCCTTTTTTGTTTAAATTGGTTATTTATTGTAGCTTAAATTTGATTATATTGAGAATAAAAACATCTCCCAAAGGAGAGGTAGGAGATGTTTTACTATTGACTAAGCAATGCACGAATTAATTATACTAAAAAAGTGTTAACTAAGTGTTAATTTACTTATTCATGCCTCTTCCATGTCCCATACCTACAAAACCTTTTTCTGGATAGTTATCAAACATCCATGTGGCAATTATCTCTAACTCTTCAGCTGTTACAGAACCTTTTTGCGAAGGCATTAGACCAAATCGTTTAATCTTTTGTGGCATACAGATGGCTTTTGCTTCGGATGGATTTACTACATAGTCTTTAATAAAGGCAACCGCTTTACTCTTCTCATTATATGTCATTTTCAAATGACGCATAACACCATTTAATGCAGGAGCTGTTACTGTACTCATATCTGTTGGTCTACTTAATGTATGACATGCTACACATTTCTTTTCAAATAGCACTTTTCCTTTTGACTCTTCTTTTTTAGCTTTTGGTTTTTGTGTAGCAAGAGTAATTAGAGTTTTAAATTGTTCAGGAGAGAGAACTTTTTGAATATTATATATACAGTCAAGATGAGCTTTTGTTAGGTCTGTTCTAAGTTTTGATATTTTTTCCACCAACTCATATTGTGTTTTTGGCTCCTTATTCTCCTCTATCATTGCTTTGGCAAGTTGAAGCTCCATTCCTTTTATCTCTTTTGCTATTTTAGCTGCAGCGGGAACAGTGGTGTTTTTCATTTTAACCAATTTGTCAAGTTGTTCTTTAGAGAGTTTTAATTGGTCACTATTTGGATGAAAAAGAGAGACTCCTACTAAGAATGGGAGATTTTGATTGACCATAAAGTAATCTTTTGGAAATGCCTCTTTTGATGCTCTGTAGTAAGGGCTTTTCTCCCCTGCCATTTTTGCTAATTTTTTGGCACCTTCTCCCATTTGCATGTTCGGTTGAGCAAAGAGAGAAGTTGTTAATGTTAGTGTTAAAGTAGTTAATAATGTTATTTTTTTCATTTGTAAATCCTTTTTTTATTACAACATGAATTCTATCACTTCTATATTAATGCTATATGAACTTTATTACTATTTTAGGTTATAATCTTTTTCAATAAGTAAAAGGAGAAGAGCATGAAATATCAACGTTTTGTTTCGCTTTCAGCAGGATTATCATTTGTTATTATTTTTATCTCTAGTGGGGTTTTATATTTTATTCCCGACAGAAAAGTAACAGGTTGGACAGAGTGGTCTTTTTTAGGATTAGATAAACAGCAGTGGGATAATTTACATATTAATTTGGGTATTTTTTTTCTAGTCATGATTGTTTGGCATATCTATTTTAATTGGAAACCGATTAAGCATTATCTTAAGGTAAAAAAAGAGTTAAAAATATTTACCAAAGAGTTTAATATAGCACTTGTTTGGGTTACTCTCTTCTCTATGGGAACAGTTACTATGACTTTTCCTTTGAGCTTTTTGGTTAATATCGGCAATGGAATAAAAGCAATTAACTCTTTAGATGATGGAAATCCACCTTTTGGATATGCGGAATATACAACATTAAAAGATTTTACTATATTGAATGATATTCAATTAGATAGTGCATTAAAAAAATTAAAAGAGAAAAATATAGTTGTTGACTCAGATAGAGAATTGCTAAAAGATATAGCCAAAAGAAATGCTATTTCATCTAAAGCAATTTTTAATATTATAAGAGATGAAAATGACCGAGTAACTCTCCCTACAGAGATTCCTATAGGTATTGCACATAAATCATTAAAACGATTATCAGAAGAGTACACAATGGATTTAGATGCCTTTTTGAAACATCTAAACTATTATGATATTGATGTCTCTTCAGAGGATATTACATTTAAACGTCTTGCCAAAGAGTATACTTTGCATCCTGCACAGCTTTATAATATGTTACTGGCTTCTCAAAAATAATATTTTGAGTATTATCTAGTTCGAACTATGGGGGTTTTATGGTTTTTCCCACCATGCCCTTTTGAGCCACCAAAAATTTTCTTTAATACACAACCATTCATTAATGATACAATTAATATTGCTAAAATAATCTGCTTTTTCATTTTTATCCTTTCCTAAATTTATTGAAAATAAAAGCCCAATCCAAAAGAGAGGGTATTGTCGTAAGAGTAATCCTCTAATGCGTAGGTATAAGATGCTGTAGCAAAGATATTTTTATTAAAATTATAGCTGTTAAACCATGTAACTCCTTGTTCTGCATCTACGTTGGGATAGATAGATTCGGTATAGTTATAAGATAAGGCACTATAGAGGGATTTTCCAAAAGAGTGACCTGTTCCAATAGAGAAAGAGGAGTAGTCCTCATAGTCGATACTGTTGCTATCGCCACTTGAGGTATATCCATAATAGAGAAAGAGATTCTGTTTACTTGTTACGTTATAGTTGTAGTTAATCGATGCAAAATAGTCGTTGTCTCTACTCTCTAGAGAGCTATCATCTATAACTCTGTTGTTGTTGCCTCTTCCATTTTCAACTCTTTGAGTGGAACTTGAATCATCATCACTATCAACTATCTTTGTTCCCACAGATAGCTTAAGACTACTTTGGGGTAAGCTAAAGGTATATCCTGTGGAGAGATAGATATTATTATCGCTATCACTATTATCTTCAGTATAGCTACTACTTGTGGTTGCACGAGAGTTTGAGACCGAAACATCCCAATTACGATAACGATAGTTGGCATAGAGATTAAGATAATTTTCACTATCATAATATTCATCATTAAGTAGTGTATCGCCTATTTTTAGAGTTAATGCACCTCTATAGCTCTGCTCTTTTTTTTGTACCAAACTACTCTCTTGGCTATGAGAACACCCTTTGATATTAACCAACGCCTCAAATGGTGTATTGGGGCATAGGTCAATAGCATCTGAAACACCATCAATATCACTATCTTGAAAAGCGTTTACATTATTAGAGAGAAGTAGTATTGTAAATCCCGCTCTTATATAACCCATATTAAATCCTTTTTTATATAGTAGGGTTGATTTATCGACCAACAATTAAGACAAGAGCCTATTCGTTGGTCGATTTACCACCCTACAAATATTAATTTATAACTATCTATTGTGTCCCATACCTCTACCCATGCCTTGCCCTGAACCTTGAGTCATAGAACCTGCTCCTGAGCCATCTTGAAGATGTTGTCCTGCTCCCATTCCACCTCCTCTAGATGCATGATTTTCCATCTGTGATGTTTGATGTGCAGAAAATTCTGTTGCATCAATTGTTCCATCGTTATTAGTATCAATAGTTTCTAAACTAGGTTGATTATCTGCATTTTGGAGAAGCTTTCCTTCTGAACTTCGTTGAGCTATTCTCTCTTCTTTTGCATTATCAAGTTCAGCCTGAGTGATTTTACCATCATCGTTACTATCTATATCTGAAAATTTTGGAGGAGTCATCATTGTAGCTCTTGAGGCTTGTCTAGATGCTCTAAAAGATGCTTGTTCCTCAGTGGTCATAGTTGAAACACGGCTTTGCATTTCAGCTCGGAAGTCTGCTCTATCTTCAACAGAAATAGTTCCTCTTAAGTTGATAAGTTCTTCAGTTGACATAGAAGAAAAATCGGTTGCCATAAGAGATAGTGTTAAAAATCCTAATGTTAAAACTGTTTTTTTCATAATTTATCCTTTTTTATTAAAAGTTTATCTAGAGGTTTTAACCTTTAGATGGTGCAATGATACCATAGAAGTGTTACCAAAGTGTTACTTATAGATACAATTATGTATATATGTGTAAGTATTTTATTGTATTAAGGATATATTTATATGTAATTTATTGTGTAGAAAGGGAGCATTGTTTTGTGATTTTAAAATAATACTCCTTATTTGTTAACGCTATATGAACTTATAATAATTCACATAGCGTTCACTTCATCAATTTATAATGGAGTTTGAATTTAATTTAAAAAAGGATTTTTTATGAAAAAAATTGTAACAACATTACTTTTGAGCACATTGGCTACTTTTGCTTTAAATATTGGAGAGATACCTAAAGAGGTAACAATTTCTGGGGATAATGGAGGCAAAGTTGATGGTTCGGCATGGAGTTCTTCTATGCTAAAAGATAAGGTATTTGTACTCTTCTATGTAGATCCTGATAAAAAAGAGGATAGTGAAAAATTTGTTGATGCTTTACATGCTAAAAATTATGATACAGAAAAATATGGTTCTGTTGCAATTATTAATTTAAAGGCAACATGGCTTCCTAATTTTGCGATAGGTAAGATGCTTAAAAAGAAACAAGACTCTTTCCCTAATACTACTTATGTCAAAGACAAGACAAAATTTCTTGTAGATAATTGGAGTCTTGCTGATGATAGTTCAAATGTAATTGTTTTGGATACTACAGGTAAGGTTTTATATCTACATGAAGGGATGATTGATGAAAGTGAGATGCAAACTATTTTTAAGCTATTAGAAAAGGAAATCAATAAATAATTATTTTTACTAAAAGAAAATAATTATCTTTTAAGTGCTTTTTCTCTATAATTTCATCTTTATAAAATAAAACAAGGAAATATTAGATGTATAAAATCTCTTTAGTATCAATAATTGCTTTAAGTAGTTTAGTTTCGGCTTCACTTATAGATGAGGCTAAACAAGCAGGACTAGCTCCTATCCCTAGTGATAAAGTAGAGCTTATGAAATTAATAGATAACCCAAAAAACCCTTTGAGTGATAAAAAAGTTGAATTAGGAAAATCACTATTTTTTGAGCCACGTCTCTCTAAAAGTAATCTTATTTCATGTAATACCTGTCATAATTTGGCAACAGGAGGTATTGATGGTGTGAGTGCAGCTATTGGACATAAATGGACAGCTAATCCTCATCATTTAAACTCTCCAACGGTTTATAATGCTGTATTTATGAGCCGACAGTTTTGGGATGGAAGAGATACAGATCTTGAAGCTCAAGCTCAAGGACCAATGCAGGCCGATCCAGAGATGGCTATTAGCAAAGAGATGGCCGTTAAGCGAATCAGTTCAATGGCAGGATACAAAGAGCAGTTTAAAGAAGCATTTGGTAAAGATGAGATAACTTTCAAAAAAATAGCTGATGCTATTGGTGCTTTTGAACGAACGTTGATAACTCCATCTCCTTTTGATAGATTTTTAGAGGGGGATAACAAAGCACTCTCTTCAGATGAAAAAGATGGTTTAAAGGTTTTTATTGATAAAGGGTGTGTGAGTTGTCATACAGGTGTTGGGATTGGTGGAGGAATGCAGAAATTCCCATTAATTAAGCCATATAAATATGCTTCTATTGGAGATTTTAAAGGTAATAAAGAGGGCATGGTAAAAGTGCCAACATTGAGAAATATCATGCAAACAGCACCTTATTTTCATAATGGAGCTGTTTGGAGTATCGATGAAGCTATAAAAATTATGGGAGAGACACAGCTAGGAACGACTTTAACAGATAAAGAAGTAAATGCTATTGCTGTTTTCTTAAAATCACTTGATGGGGATATGCCTACAGTTATTTATCCTAAGCTTCCCGCAGTTACAGAAAGCACTCCTAAACCTGAATTTAACTAATTAGAAGTAACAGTTAAGTAACAAACCCTTGTTATAATAGTGAAAATATTAACTAACAAGGGTTTAGATATGAAGGTAAAAGTTTTAAAGAGAGTTATTCTTTTTATAGCTGTAATGGCATTTATTGGATGTGGTAGTAATGGAGGCAATAAAGGGAATGGCGGAAAGGGTGGAGGATCTAATAGTTCCGAACTTCCAACTACCGTAGTTGATGCACTTAATGCCTCTAAATCAAATCTAACACCAGATTTGAAGGACTCCATTACTTATATGTATAGTGAAGAGAAACTTGCAAGAGAAGTTTATTTAAATGTTTATGATAAACAGCCCCAAAAACAGCTACAAAACATTGCAACAAAATCAGAAATTAAACATGAAGATGCTGTTAATAAATTGGCTATTAAATATGATTTAAATACGACTATTTACCCCGACACACCTACTCCTTACGATGCTACTTCCTTAGAGATCTTTGGTAGTGGAAAATTTCCTGTAGTAGAAATTCAAGAACTTTATGACCTTCTTTATGATAAGGGTATCAATTCGGCACAAGATGCATTAGAGATTGGCTGTATGGTAGAGGTAACAGATGTAGATGATTTAAACAAATATTTAACTCAAGCAAAAGTTTCTAATGCAGATGATGTTGTTGTCATTTTTGATTATCTTCGTAGCGGAAGTTATAATCACTATTGGGCTTTTGATAAAGGTCTTAAAAATATGGGTATTAGTGACGGATGTTGCTCTTTGGGGACAAGCTTTTGTCATCCAGAATATCCTCAAGATAATGGAGATGAGGGGGGAAATTAAATTTTCTCTTCTTACTTCAATTAGGATATAATTACTTTATAAGGAGTTTATAATGAAGCAGTATATTTTTATCTACCTCTTCTTTGTCCTCTTTTTCTCTTTGCTACTTCATGCTGAAGAGTTACCCCTTTCTACATCTGATTCTAAATCTATAAAAGAGGTACCTGTAACAGCTGAAGGGAGAACAAGAGAGGATACTATGCTAAAAAGCTTAATCGAGCAGGTTAAGAGTGCAGAAGTAAAAGATAGAAGAGTATTGATGAATCAATTAAAAATTAAATTAAGAGCGATGAATCAAGAGAGTCGTCATAAAGCAATGGTAGAGTTGAAAAAAAGTTTTGTTAAAGATGGAGGATGTACTTCCACCTATCAAGATAAAACATCTGCACAGTTGGAACATAAAAATTTACATGAACAGCAAGGAAAGCATCAACCTCAATATCGACATCTTCAAAATGGAGAGGGAAGACAAGGAGAACGCCAAGGGCAACAAGGTAATAATGGTGGACAAGGACATGGTCGTAAGTGAAATTGAGTAGATTAATATGTACTTTCTTGCTACTGTTTACAACTTATGCAGTGGCTTATGAAGATAGCGATATAGATGGTGTTGATGATAGTATTGATTTGTGTCCAGATACTTCATTCGATAAACTTGTAGATGAAAATGGTTGCCCTGAAGAGGAAGATTATTGGGGGGGATTGACTCTTCAATTTGGTAATGAGATAAGTTTTGATAGTTTGAACGAGAGAGTCAATAACTATACACTCTTTGGAAGCTATCGTTATAAAAATTGGAATCTCTCTTTATCTAATGCTCAACAAACTACTTATGATATTAATAATGATGCTTCAACATCTAGAGGAGACCTTTATATAACAACAGGATACCTCTTTGATAATAGTGAGTTTCAAACCAAACTCTCTTTTGGAGCTAAAGTTGCTTTGGCTGATAGTGACGTTGGTACAGGAGAGAATGACTACTTTAGCTCTTTAAATATTACCTATTTTCTTAATAATAGTCAGACATTTTTTGGGCATCTTAGCTATAGTCTTAATGGAGATGCAGAGATAGATTATCAAAACTCTTTAGGTTACTCTTTTGGAACAGGGTATTTAGTAAACTCTAATTGGTATAGTTCTCTCTCTTATGATTATAGTAGCTCTATCTATAGTGATGGTGAGAGTTATCAAGCTCTTTCTCTGTTTAATAGCTATAGTTTCTTAGAGAACTATTTTACCTCTATGAACTATACTTATGGATTAGATGAGGTCTCCTATAATCATACTATTTCAATCAATCTAGGAGTAACTTTTGACTAAAATTCTACTACTTGAAGATGACCCCATCCTCTCTAAAACACTTATTAAGTATCTCTCTATTAATGGATACCATGTTGACTGGGCAAAAAATGGCGAAGAGGCGATGCATTTGAGTTATGACACCAATTATGCACTCTATCTATTTGATATTAATGTGCCACTTCTTTCGGGAGTGGATTTACTTTCTGAATTGCGTGAAGCAAGTGATGTAACACCTACTATTATTATTTCGGCACTTGTTGATGTAGCTTCTGTAACCAAAGGGTTTATTGCAGGAGCAGACGATTATGTTAAAAAGCCTTTTGATCCAGAGGAGTTACTGATTCGAATCAAAGCTAAAACTGCGATGCTTGCAGAGAAGATAACTTTTAATGGATTTGAGTTTCATCTTCAGAGTGAAGAGCTATTTTATAATAAAGAGCCTCTTTCTATTCTAGGTGTTCAAAAGAGACTTCTTATTGCTCTTATTAAAAATGCACCAAATCCTGTTACCAAAGATGAGCTAATGCTCCATCTTGATAATCCTACAGATGTAGCACTAAGAGTTAATCTTAATAAACTCAAGAAGAAGTTGGATATAGAGATTAAAAATATACGAGGAGTGGGTTATAAAATTATTTGAAAAAGAGTCTCTACTTAAAGGATTTTTACTTTTTTTCGTAGTTATGGAGCTATTTCTAGCTTTTATTTTTTATAATTATCATAAACTTGAAGAGGAACATCTAAGTGAGGAGCTTTTTCTACAGATGAAGAACTATAGTTTCTTTTTTGATGATAATAGATTTGATATGGATATTGTTCCAAAAGTAGAGGAGAATGCTCTCTATGAACTCTATTTTGATGATAAACATCTCTATATCTTAGCTTCTTTTCTAGAGGATGAAGAGAGTTCATTAAAAATTTTTTACCCATTAGAAAAATATAATACTCTTCTAGATAATATGACAAGTAAACTACTTTGGCAGTTTGCATTACTCTCTTTAATCTCTATTATTATCTCATTTCTTTTTGCACTTTATACACTTTCTCCTCTTCGTAATTCCCTAAAGCTTCTAGAGGAGTTTATTAAAGATATTATTCATGATTTAAATACACCCATCACCTCTATTTTAATCAATCTAAAGATGATGCAAACAAGTGAAGAGGCAGAAAGCATTGCCCAAAGTGCCAATGCTATTGCGATGTTACATAAAAATTTAGATGTTTATCTACGAGACCATCTGTTAGAAAAAGAGAAGTTTTATGTAAAAGAGGTACTTGAAGAGCAGATAAAGTTTTTTCAATCACTCTATGACTATTTAGATTGGCACATTGAGATTGAAAATAGTATCGTCTCTTCTAATAAAAATGCTTTGAGTCGAATTGTATATAATCTACTTAGCAATGCTTGTAAATATAATACTTCTACAGGTTTTATTAACATCATTATGCACGAGAATAGACTCACTATTGTCAATAGCTCTTATGGGATAAACAATCCCAAAAGAGCGTTTGACCGTTTCTATAAAGAGAGTGATAGAGGTTTGGGAATAGGGCTTCATATTGTTCAAAAACTTTGTAATGAATTGAATATAAAAAAGCAGTTGAGTGTCAAAGATAAAGTTGTTACTCTTTTTTTGGAAATTCCTTAGGTTTCTAACTTATAAAAATATCGGTAACCTCTGAAACAACATAAAGAATAATAGTAGATAAAATAAGAACAGAAAGAAGATAGTAAATTTGTGCAAGAGGGTGTTGAGAGTTCATAATAAATCCTTTGTAAAGTTAACTTTTTAGTAACTTTATTATAATTTATTAATCTTAAAATTTATCATATAAACTTAATATTAAATTAAGTTTATATGGTTTATTTCTATTTTTACGCTTCTATAACTTTCCAAGGTAACCCTTGAACCATTAACTCTTCCATAAATAAATCGGGATTGAATTGCTCCATATTAAATACACCCATTCCCTTCCATTTCTCTTCTAAAATAAGCTTAGCTCCAATCATGGCAGGAACACCCGTTGTATAGCTTACCCCTTGGCTCATAACTTCTGCAAAGCACTTCTCATGGTCGCTCACTTGATAGATATAGACAGTTTTCTCTTTTCCATCTTTTATCCCTTTGGCATAGATTCCAATATTGGTTTTACCTTTGGTTCTCTCTCCCAAAGATGCAGGGTCAGGAAGTAGGGTAGCCAAAAACTCCATAGGAACAATTTTCATCCCTTTATGCTCTACCTCTTTGATTCCTAACATGCCTACATTTTCCAAACACTTCAAATGGGTTAAGTAGCTTTGCCCAAAAGTCATAAAGAATCGAATACGTTTAAGCCCTTTAATGTGTTTGATTAATGACTCCATCTCTTCATGATATAACAAGTAACTATCTTTCTCTCCAATTTCAGGATAGTCCCAAACTTGCATAATCTCCATCGGTTCTGTCTCTATCCACTCTCCATTTTCCCAATATCGACCCTTTGCCGAAACCTCACGCAGGTTAATCTCTGGGTTAAAGTTGGTAGCAAAAGGGTAACCATGGTCGCCTGCATTACAATCAAGTATATCAATAGTATGAATCTCATCAAAGTAGTGTTTTTGAGCATAGGCACAAAAGACATTCGTAACCCCAGGGTCAAAACCACTCCCTAAAAGCCCCATAATATTTGCCTCTTTAAACTGCTCATCTTTTGCCCACTGCTCTTTATACTCAAACTTAGCTGTATCGGGGTGTTCGTAGTTGGCTGTATCTAAATAGTCTACACCATACTCTGTACAAGCATCCATAATAGTTAAATCTTGATAAGGAAGAGCTACATTAATAACAACCGAGGGTTTAATCTTCTCGAACAGTTCAACAAGCTCACTAACCGAATCAGCATCAACTTTCGCACTATTAATTATTACACCTGTTTTGTCTAAAACATTTTGGGCAATAGCCTCACATTTACTTATAGTTCGACTTGCTAATGTAATCTCACCAAAGGTTTCAATATTCATAGCACACTTAAAAACAACAACATTTCCAACACCACCAGCACCGATGATTAGGGTTTTATTTGACATAGAAAAACTCCCTTTTTATTTTGATTTTTTGGCTAATTATAGCAAAAAGTTGTAAAAAATTAGAATCCCTAAACTGTGGGCTTTAAATGGACTTTTAGCCTATAGTGAAAGAGCTGTTTTTTTGGGATAGAAAAATGGATGTTATTTCTAAAATAATTGTGTAAATATGACAATCTGACATATTGTTTTTAAAGTTAAAATAAATTATCTATAATTATATTAACCAAGATAACAAGGTATAATTATGACAATACTAAATCCAAATTTAAGACAACTAGATATGACTTTATAATTTAATAATATAGAAAATAATCAAACGGCATCAACTTATTATAAATTTATAGACCTTTTTGCAGGGGTTGGTGGTATACGGCTAGGATTTGAAGAGGTTTTAAATGCTAAAAACTTTGGTGTTCCTCAAAATAGAGAGAGAATCTATATTGTTGCTTTTTTAGACCATACCATAGAGTTTGAATTTCCAATGGCTTTAGATAAAAATGTAAAGCTTGGCGATATTTTAGAAGATGAAGTTGATAAAAAGTATACTATATCTGATAAATTGTGGGCTGGACATCAACGTCGTAAGTTAGAGCATAAAAAGAAAGGAAATGGTTTTGGATATTGTATGTTTAATGAAGAGTCTGAATATACAAGTACTATTAGTGCTAGATACTACAAAGATGGTTCAGAGATTTTAATAGAGCAAAAAGATAAAAATCCAAGAAAACTCTCGCCAAGAGAAGCAGGACGGCTTCAAGGTTTTCCTGATGATTTTAAGATTGTGGTAAGCGATACCCAAGCTTATAAACAGTTTGGGAACTCTGTGGCTGTGCCTGTGCCTGTGATTACTCAACTTGCAAAAGAAATTTTGAAACATTTAGAGTCTTAATAACTCTCTATAATTAAGCTATCCCAAAAGGCTGTAGAGGCTCTCCATTGTGAGTAGTTTCTACTATTTCCATAGTACATTCCACTATCAAAAAAGACAATACCTTTTTTTAAAAGCTCTATCCAACTCTCAAAATTCATTGGATTTCCAAAATGTATAGAGGTATAAAGTCCACTTTTATCCATTTTACAAGTAAACCATCCTTGTTGATTAAATTTATCTTCAAGCTCCAAAAGTAATTTTACCTGATGAGGTTTGGTTCTTCATCTCGTAACCATAAATATCAGGACTATTATTTGCATTTGCCACTATTCCCATCTGTTGCTCTAGCCAATGACCTTTTTTCCCATCATGTCTTTGGTTACTTTTTGAGGTATTTGATTTTTTTCCTTTCACATTTGCATAAAAAAGTTCAATGATTTTTTGTTTCTCATGATTCATTAGAAAACCTCCTTATTTAAAAGTTCTGTTAATTCAATTTCTAAACCAACACAAAGTTTTAATAAACTTAAATAAGAAGGATTTCGTTTTGCTCGTTCAAGTAGACTGATATATGTTCTATCAAAATCACATTTTTGGGCTAGTTTTTCTTGAGAGATATTGAGTTCAGTTCTTCTTTTTTTGATTTTAGTTGCAAGTTGGAGTAAAAGTTTTTGTTCATAGTTTTCCATAAGAGTAAGTTTAGTCTTTTGTAGACTAAAAGACAACGGACAATAGTCACATAAAGGGCTTATGCAACTAATATAAAATATTTAGTGACTAGAACAGCTTAAGCTTTCTTCGGAGAAATAATCTCCATCAAATGCTCAGGAATCCGAGCTGGTCTTCCATTTCGTACAAAAACCAATGTTAAATCCATTTCAAATATTTTCTCTTCTTTGTTAAAAACAGACTGTTTTAAAAGAATAGAGCTATTTTTCTTTTTTACTAAGGCTGTTTTTACCTCTAGCATATCGCCAAGGGATGCCATTCCTAGGAAATTGGCATCAATATGACGAACAACAAAACCACTTTTTTCGCCATCGGTTGGGGTTAGGTTCTTTTTAAAAAAAAGCTCCGACCTTGCCCTTTCGCAGTATTTGATGTAGTTGGTATGATAAACAATTCCGCCTGCATCAGTATCTTCATAGTAAACGCGGATTTTCAAAACTATTTACTCTTTTTTGATTTTTTAATTGGTTTAACAGCCTTTTTTTGAGCTTTTTTCTCTTTCTTTAACAGCTTTAGATACTCTTTTGCGGTTATCTCTTGGCTATTTACAATAACATGGGTGGCAATACCCCGTTGACATAGCTCTTTTGCACCCATCCAAAAATCTTGACCTACTAACATCTGTTGATACTCATCTTCTGAAAGGAAGCCTTTTCCTACAATCATAGTATGAAAAAATTCATTAAGACGCTCATGATTGTG
>Ga0256827_10000955_pt1 | contig 18231 bp, 28 predicted proteins | sample CV84metaG_FD_185977 | JGI IMG/M metagenome (GOLD analysis project Ga0256827, IMG submission 185977) | Hydrothermal vent microbial communities from East Pacific Rise, Pacific Ocean - CV84 | ecosystem: Environmental > Aquatic > Marine > Hydrothermal vents | place: Pacific Ocean: East Pacific Rise... | reverse complement strand
AGGTGGACCCGGAGGAGCTGGTGGAAAAGGTGGAGCTGGCGGCACAGGTGGAACAGGTCAATATTATAAACACTCTGCTACATCAGGTGCTAAAGGTGGCAAACCAAGCGCCGGTGGAGCCGCACCAACCTCATGGTCAGGATATAGTGGGGGTAGGGCACCCGCGGCCCCAGTTGTAGATGGTAGGCGCGGTCATGCCGGTGCAACTGGTGCACATGGTAATAGGGGAGCTACAGGTGGTGCTGGGCATTATGGAGATAAAGGAGGTGCCGGAGGTGGCTGGGGGCAAAGTGGTCATGATGGTGAGCAAACGCATAACTATGTCCCTGGTACCAGAACTAAAGGTAAACCGGGCGGGCCTGCTATAAAAGGAAAACGATATATAAAATCTGGATCTTCGGGAGTATCAGGGTCTCATGTTAGAGGATCAGTCATTTGATAATGAGTTCTCTAAACCCCTAATAAAATCCTCCAAATCCTCTAAGTTTTTGGGGGTTATATCCAGGAGCAAATATTGATTCAGTTTGTTCAAATCTTGCGTTTTTTGCTCCAGTTTTAGATATTCTTTCCACACTTCTATTTTGGTTCCTAACATCGAGAGGTCATTTATAATCATTATTGCCCTTTGTTTTTTATTGTTACTAACTGTTTATATTTTTTTAAGTTTATCCAGGTTTAGTAAAATATCATTTTGCACTACACCTTTATTATAACTATTATTTGATGTTTCTTGTAGACTCGAATTTTGGTTTTTTATTTTCCTATATTCGTTAAACCAATCAATAGTATCAGTTTTCTTTACATTATATAAAGGCTCAAGACCTATATCAGTTAAGGCTTTATCGGCTTGATATTCAATAAAATGATTATTTATTTTAGTATTGAAACCTGGGATTTCCCCCTCGCTAAGCAAATACTTGTTCCATTTTTTTTCTTCTTTTACTACTTTTTTGATGTATTCATAAACAAAACTTTGGTCCCAAACTCCTTGAAACCCTTGTCGTTTTTCTTTTTTGAGAATTTTTAGGACGTTTTTATTCATAGGCACGTGGAAATCGAGTTCGTCCTGCGCAATAAGTTTCAATAAGTTACTAAACCCTTGAATAGCATTATTATTAGTCCTGTTGATAGCCCAGGTAGCAAAAAAACTAAAAGGAAACTTTATATGCTCCAAAGCATAGGTAGCTACTAATGATTTGAATACGTTTTTAGGGTTCACTGCGCCCGTTTTGATATCTTCCCACAACTGATCACTATAATCAACCTCATCTTTTAGCCTTTGCTGAATAAATTCATCCTGGTAAACAAGGTTTATTTTAGCTTCAGCTTCGTTTCCAAACATCTGACTAAGTCCATACGAATACGAAGCTGCATGTATACTTTCGTTTTGCGCTATGTATTGATAACCTAGTTTCAATTCAGTATTTGTAGTGATGAGTGCCAAATAGTTGTAAATACCCACCACCCCTGAATCCATCAGTGTTTGATATGAGTTATTTAGAAGGAATATACGTTTTGAGGTTTCGTCAAGTTTTTGCCAACCAAGTATATCTGCTTGAAAATCAATGGCAGTCCAACTCCAAACATCGCTGAATCCTTTTTTGAAGGTATTCATTATTACTGGATAGTCGACCTTATCAACTCTTATCAAACCCGCTGTATCCCCATAAAAGAGTTTCCAAGTTTCCTTAGGGATTTCATTTGTGCATACTACATGATTACATATCATTATTTTCCTTTTCATTTTTCAACTTGCGCAGCTTTCGCAAATTTCTTCTTCGTCTTCTTTTGGAGTATGTGCATAATAAAGTGTTTTCAGACCGTATTTTTCAGCTAACATTATATCCTTCAAAACCTCATAAGCACTTTCATTCCTGTTTTTATAATAAAGACTAAAACTCTGCCCTTGATCAACCCATCGTTGTCTTACTGATGCCATTTTTATCATATCTTCGGAATCCAAGTCCCAAGCTAGTTCATATTTTGATCTTAGATTCCTAAGGTTAGGGACTAGTTGTTTACAACTATAAGTTCCTGTTTTCATAGATACAAATTGGCGAACAGGTTCGATACCTTCTGTTGATTTGAGGATCAATCCCGAGGTGGCTGTTGGAGCAATAGCCATAACGGTACTAAATCTGGTACCTATTTTTTTCATATCTTCGCGAAGTTGATCCCAATCGTGTAACAAAGGAAACTTTAGCTCATCGGGGCCTTGATACATGTCAAAACTAAATAACCCCTCTGAATGTTTGGTGTCATAAAACCTTGAAAAGGCTCCCAGTTCTGATGCCAATTTTACGTTAGCTTTCATTAGGTGCCAATAGATATCCTCAATAATGTTATTCATAGCCAACAACCCATCCCCCCGGCCGTATTTCAGGTTATTGGAAGCTAGGTATTGTGCAAGATTAGTAATACCTACTCCAATAGCCCTGTATTGTTTATTGAAAAGTTCTCCCTCCAGGGCTGGATAAAAAGCGTATTCAATAAGATTATCTGACGCCCTAAGGAGATTATAAATGGTTTCCTGTCGTAGGGAGTGAGGAGTTTTACTATATTCCATAAGATTTATTGAACTAAGGTTACATAACGCAATATGACCCGGGTCATAATTTTCTTGGAGTTTTACCTCATTTGTGCTAAAGTTTTTGAATAATGTTGCTTTAGGTTTTTGAGGTGGCAATGTTGGCAAGCTTATCTCAGCGCACAGGTTCGAACTATTTATCTTATCATTGAAGTTGTTAGCGTTTTGAACATTTTCCTCAAAAAAGATATAAACATTACCTGTTTCGATACGTTGCTTTGCTATCTGATAAGCCAAATCCACAGCATTGATAACCTTTTTCTTTACGTTTTTTTGCTCGTAATGTAAGTACCACTTATTGAACTCATCGCCCCATGTTTCAAGCAATTCGGGTGTTTCTTTAGGGTCGAATAAAGTTATTGTTTCATTATTTTGTATTCTTTCTGTAAATAAGTTATTCCATTTTACACCGTATTGGAGTTTTCTGGCCCTTCGTTCTTCTGTACCGCCCTCTTCCTTGAGCTCGATAAGATCAGGAGCGTCAAAATGCCACCAAGGAAAATAAACTGCGCAAGCTCCATTACGCTTACCAAGCTGGTTATATGCTGTTACAGTTGATTCAATCATTTTTACAAAAGGTACTGGTCCCCCAGACTCCCCTGCCTTTCTTATTTTTGACCCTGTAGCTCTAAGTGAACTTATATCAACAGCAAGACCTCCACCATATTTTGAAAATAACCCTAAGTTGGAAATAGTACGGTTTATTCCCCAACTGTCATCAGGTATTTTTGAAACCACGCACGATGCCATCTGAGGGTTTGGTGTTAGGGAATTTAGCCATTTAGGGGTTGCCTCACTATATTTCCTTAGACTTAGGTCATTATATCTTTGCTTTATAAGGGGCATTTTATCCTTTTCCTTATAGAACGCAAACATAGCCAAACGCATAAAACCGTGTTGAGGTAATTCAAGGGCTTTTGTTTGTGTATAATACAAACTGTATTTATCCATAAAAACTCTAAGACCTAAATAATCAAGGTCAAAATCCCTATCGGGTTGGAGGTAAGAACCAAGCTCGTTTATTTCATCATCTGTAAAGTAGTTGATTATTTTTTTATCATAAACGCCGTATTGAGTACCTTTTTTTATAACATTTTGATAATCCGGGTATTCGTTACGTTTGATACCCCACGTTTCTTTGTAAACTTTTTGGATATAAAGTCTTTTTGCCACTTCGTCCCAAATAGGAAACAAATCTGAAATTTTATTGGCAGCAGTTTCGATAACTTCATCAAAAAGCTTACTGATTGATATCTTGTCAAATACTTTTATTTGAATATCATCCAGTAATTCTTTTGCTAGAGGTTCTGAACCATCGCAAGCCCACAAAAGGACTTTATACATTTTCTCTTCATTATAAGGCTCCATGGAACCATCTCGTTTTAATACTTGGTGTTTTTTATTTTGGACTAACTCTATCATTTATTTCCTTTACACATTATACACGATAAACCTTAATCCTTTATGAAATAATCAGATTAGTTTCTTTTAAAAGGTTCTTTGTAGTTTGCCACTGCAAACGGAGCAATGTTCAGTCCGAGTACAGTGTTTTCTATCTTTAGTAATAATAATCAGATTTTCCTGACATTTTTTATTCGGACATCTGTAATAATACTTTTCTTTCATAACCTTCCTTATTTTTCCAGTTCGCTAAGTGCCTTTGTTTCCTTAGATATTTTTTTCAGCAAATCTATGGCCTTAACAAGTTCTTCGTTGATGAGTTTAAGTGCTTTGGCTTTATTTACAGTTGGGAGACTTTGCACTTCAGGCACTGGGTGTATCATAGGTACCTTTTGAACACTTATTTCCGGTTTCAAAACAGGTTCCAAAACTGGTACCGGGGTAGGTTCCAAAACTGGTACCGGGGTAGATTTTTCGGGGATATTATAAGTGTGGTTGAGATCCCAAGGTTTTTGATACCCTTCTTTTACTTTAGGTTTTTCAGGTGTTACAAGTACACCTTTTTGAGCACCAGTGAACTCTTTATGAGAAATAACAACTTCTCTCTGACCTGAGAACCCTTCTTTTACTTTAGGTTTTTCAGGTGTTACAAGTACACCTTTTTGAGCACCAGTGAACTCTTTATGAGAAATGACAACTTCTCTCTGACCTGAAATACCACCTATAGTGTATCCTGTTACTGTATTGGGGTCTACACCTTCAGGTATTTTTTGATTTGTTTGCTTTTTTGGGGTTTGTGAATCCACCTGCGAGAGATAAAAACCCCCACCTAAAACCAATGCCGCTACAGCTGAAGCTGCCCATCCTATACCCAATTTACTTTTTTCCATTCTATTCCTTTTTTTATTTATACCCTAATGTTCCCATAAACTCAGTTACTACTATCACCACTTGCATCATTTTTTCCATTTTTACCATATTTTCCATTTTCATCCTTCTTTCATCCATTTAGGTTTTTTGATTACTGCTTTTGGTACTTTTATTCTGTCATCTTTCACGTTCAATCCATATTTGGTGTCCCCTTTCACAATATCTTTATACTTTATTACTTTGAATTTTATAGCTTTATACCCATGAAATACTTTATTCAATGGTACTTTATACTCCTGAACCCAAAGATGGGAAATATAAAAGTTTGTCCCTGGTATTTTTACTTCGGTGATAAGTCTTTTGAGACCGTTGTATTTTATTGTATTTGTAACAAATACATTACACTCAATAACCTCCCCTAGCAAAGGTTCCAGTTCTTCCCTATTTCCGTTGATTTCTGTAAATTTATCCTTTTTTATTTTTAGATTTTCTTTTTTCCAGTATTTTTGTTTATGCAAACTGCCCTCCTTGATAGGTATCGAGTGTTACATTTTCCCATTCGGATGATACTTTTACTGGCACCACTGAAATAGCTGTATTTGTTTCGTGTTCGTAAATAACACCATCATTGCAAAAACCATTGTAATAATCCCTTTTGAGACGTTTGAGACTCTTAATCATGTTCACAATAGGTGTAATTCTTTCTTTACCGAACTGTTTTCTTACATATACATTTATCATTTTGCTCCTTTTTATGTTACAACATATTATAACATAAAACACCTTTGAGACACCTTAAAATTCTTTATCGTCCTTTACTTCTTCATCTTCGTCAGGGGTTATTTTAAATATTATAGTATTTTTGGGATTTTCAGTTTCCGATTCATGTTTTCTTCCTACTATTGTGAAGGTTTTACCATCAATGGATACATCAAAATATTTGTTACCCCCGGAATCAGTTAGGTTAGGCTTATGTATAAATTCATTTTCACTCCCAAACCTATTATTGAGCCATTTCAAAGCTGCCGGTTTGTATTCATTTTGGTTGAATTCCTCAGTTAAATAATCTCTAAATTTTTTCATTTTTGTCCTTTAAGTTATATATCCAGAATAAATTCATCAATATCCAGATTTTTTATATCAGTAGCTATAAAGAAAACTTCATTTTCTTCTTCGTAGTTTATTATTTTAACAGTTTTTTTATTGATAATTTTATTCAGTTCTTTTATAAACCGTTTATATAAACGAACCCTGCTTTTTTCATAGTTATGAGCCGTAAAATAAATTGTATCATAAGTATTTAAAAAATCTAAATTACTTTGTACAATTTCTTTTACCGTAGCTAATATCCTGAAAGCATCTCCTTCTCCTGTAAGGTTAGTTTTTCTTTTACCGCCACGTACAAAATATATTTCAACAGCACCCGACATCCCCATAACAAAAGCTACTTCAAGTTTATCCTCGTTATCCGTTTTAAAAACAAAAGACTTATCCCCCGAGGCGACATTTTTTTTATTTTTCCATTTATATGGTTTATTCAAAGCTTCAAATATTTTCATAAATGTTTTCATTTTACCCCTTTATATTTTTATATCGATAAGCTACTAAGATCCCGTCTAGCCATTACCCCAGCATATGATATTCCCAACCGAGAAAGTTTTTCTATTAGCGCTGGTTGCTCATGTTCCAGACACCAAACGTCAAGGATTTCCCATTTAGTCAGAATAACTTCATTATAATCCATATCAGCCGCTGTTTGGAGGTAATCTATTAGGACTTTATAACTCCTGTTTATCATAGATTCCATTTCCCTAACATAAAGTCTATAAAAATCTATTTTCTGCTTTTTATCAAGGTTCAGTATCAGCTGATTCAAATCTATTTGTTTTATTTTGTACATATCGATATCGATGTTTACTTTATTAGCAACGCTTTGCAGAACACCCTGAACTAAAAATCTAAGCTTAGGGTTTCTGCTACCAATATCTAACCATCTTCTATCTCTTGTAGATACTAGCGTCCAAATATCAGTTTTTCCTTTTATTACTGTAGTTCCTTCTAATATCAATAAAATATTAGGTTCTGATGGAAGTCTAGCAAGCTCAGGGCCACCTTTTGTAAAGCATGATATTTGCTTCTTTTTATTTTGATTTTTGACCATTTCCTCAATATATCGATCATTAGTCAAGTGGTATCCTAGTTGCTCCCTTTCCAAAAACCCCAAACGATCCATCATGCCAGGGTCTAGTGGTATAGCACCACGAGAAATAAGTTCATTTATTTCGTGTTTGGTGTATTCCAATAAATAGCCTTTGAACGATTTTTTTTGTTCAGGGTGATTAGGTTTTGCGGGCATGGGATTCCTTAGGTTGCTTAGTATTTAGCACGGTCATTGGCTGGTTTTATAGAAACACGGTAGTCCCTTTTCAGGGGGTTTTGACATTTTTTGCAATGGTGGTTATTTGTATAATTGTTAGGGCTCATTTCAATTTTTACTTCTTTACTTATTTCTGTACAAACAGCATTTTCGCAATAAAAGGAATATTTCATACTTAGACCCCTAAACCTATTCTTGTTTTATCGAATATTTCCTGGGCGTCTTTTAGAGTAAGACCACTTGGAAGATCCTCTCTAAATGCTTTGAAATTATTTTCTTTTGCTAGTTGCCTCATTTTTGTACCAGAATAATCCCCTATCCTTGAATCCCCGCTAAAGGAAATAATATCAATCCTAGCTTCCCCGTTTGACCATTGCTTACAATATTTTTTTAGGTCGTTGAAATCGTGTTTGCGATCTGCGCCCACAACAAATTTGATGCTGGTATAACCTTTTTTGATAAGGTCTTCCAAGGCTGTAAATGCGTTTTTGATTGATTGATCCTGAGAAATACGCGCGCCTTTTTTTAGAACCTTTTGAATATACATTATTTTATCTTTGGGGTTAAGAGGATTTTTGCGTGTGTTTTGACTAAAAGAAGTGTAAATGATACCATCCGCTTTATATTTCCTGGCTTCTTTAGATATAAAGTCCCAAAGGGCTTGGTGACCTTTTGTCATAGGGTTCATTCTACCAAAAGTGTAAACAACACTTTTTTCTTTTTCGAGGTCATCCAGGTAGTTTTTGAAACTCATACTAAACCTTTTTTGTTTATTTATTTATTTATAAATATAAAAAAGGAAATGCTTATTGATTAAAATCGTCTATGTGTTTTTTCTGAATATCCATTATTGTTAAAATAGTGTTCTTTAATGGTTCAGCCATTGCCCCGGGGCCTACGCAAGGATCTAAGGTTTTAGTATTCTCATCAAAATCTATATACTGATAAAGTTCTTCTAAAAGCCAATCGGGCGTTACTATTTCTTGGTTTTTTTGCTGTTCCTTATTGGTATAATTAGTATAACTTCGTTTTCTTTTACCTCTTTTGTCTTGTGTTACATCTACCATATTTCGGCCTTTTTGTTTTTCCAAAAATCTAAATCCCTTCTGAATGGTGGAAATCTCATCCACCCATGCGAAACGCAATAGTTTTCCCAGAAAATTTGATTGTTTTCCTCAATAAATTTTCTAAAGACTTCTTCATTTAATAGTCTTAGGGGCACAAAAGCCCCACTGAAGTTTTTTTCACTTTTTTTGGAAAAAATATCATATTTGATTTTATCAACAGAAGGCCTATTTGCAAAAACCACACTAGGTTCTTTAAAGTCTTGGCTCGCACCTGTTGCTGATATTTTTATGCCTTCCCAATCAAAGAAATCCTTTTCATTGGGTATTTGGGGCGGGTATTTATTATTTTTAGGTATATCCATCCTAAATATTTTACCAGTGCGGTTTTTTATTGTAGTAGTACCTGATTTATTTTTTACCCATACGAAGGCGATACTATCACCTATACCTGGGAAGGGGCCATCCTTATTTCTAGAGGAGTCGTTTCTGATGTATTTAAAATACCCTTTTTGTAATAAATCATAGAAACTACCTTGGTTTTTATTTCGGGTGAATTTATTATAATCCATAATACAAACCAGTTGCCCACCATCGGTGAGTAAATCAACTGATTTAGCAATAAACTTCACCCCAAATATTTTCCAAGGGGGATTTATAACAATAAGATTGTATTTTTCATTGAAGGTATATTTTAGAAAATTAGCATGTATTTTTATCATATAGTATTATACTATACAAACCTTAAAAAACCCTAAAGCTCCTGGTTTACTTTATTAAGACACCAAGTTTTATGATTACCTTTAGGTTTACCAATTTCTCCTGATTTTACTGAAACCATTGAGTTGAAAATACCTTTTATTCTACCTCTTTCCCTGTAAGGAAGTTTTTTCATCCTAGTAATCATAGTTTCAAAATCATCCGGGTCAGCTATTTTTACAACCTTGTCCCAATCCGTCCATGTTTTTAGGATTTTTCTGTTTTTTCTTATTTCTTTACCTTCTACTAGGGTTATTTCCCTTAGGGAAAGGTATTTAGAACTTAGGTTATATTCATGCACTATTCCATTTTTTGAGGATTTTTTATAAACCTTTACAGCTCCAAGAACCAGTCCTTGAACTTCGGCTGGTAAGTTCAAAAAGTTATATTTGAATATAGCCTCTTGAGGGGTTGATGCGATAATGTTATCAATTTGTGCTCCTCGGTATCTTACAGTGATTATTTCACCAGAGTTATAGTATTTCCTACCTTCATATTTTCCAGTAAACTTTTGTATCCCTGGAAGATTTATCAGTTTCTTAGCTAGCTCTTTTTTTACTGTTTTTTTATCACCGGGTATTGCTATAATGAGATCAATATCCCCAAAAGTTTGTTTTTTGGGGTTCGAAACATAAGATCCTGAGACTTTGATGTCGTATATACCTAGGTTATTGAGTTCTTTGATGTATACATCTAGTATTTCTTTAAACTGTTTCTTAGTTATTTCGCCAGCTCCTGTTACACCACTCATATCAGTCCTTCATGTTTATCTAACTTACAATATATTATAACATAAAAAACCTTACAGAGTGCTTAATCTTCGATTTTTCTGCCAGGTGTAACTTTGTTGAATGCTTTTTTCCAAGCTTCGAGATCTTTTTTTGTAAACTTTCTTTTTTGATCGTCAAACATTATTTCTATTTCCTGAAAGCCAGGCCAATAGTGTAAAGAAACCAATTCATCGCCCAAAAAACCTGTAGTAATTTGATTATGCGGATTGAGCTCTTTCATTTCAAAAGTCCCTTGGGACGTTTTAAACTTAACTAGAGTTTTTGATTTTTTTAGTTTTTCTTGATATTTTTGGTTTTCTCTTTCAGTTTTTCCTGAATAGTGATCTGCCGCACCTTTGTATTCCTCATCCCTATTTTGTCTGTAACCTTCTGTAAACATTTCTTTAAACATGGTATTCCTTAGTATTTGTTTTAGTATTTATAGTTATTTTCGATAAGAAAACTTCTGAAGGACCTGTGAGATTCTAACATATCAGGGTTTATATATCTTGTATCATAGTTATTTTTCTGGTGAAGTCTTTTCCATATATCGACCAAGTCGCCTGGAATAATCCCACCTTTTGTGTATTGTAGTATTCTAAAATAAATATCAAAAACTGTATCCTGAAGTTTTTTGGGTTGTTTTTTTACCGCTTTACTCAACGAATGGTAATCATCAATATCTAAACGACCGTAAGTATCTTGAAGGATTTTTTTTATTTTTACGGGGTCAGAAGTTATATGTTCATTGGTTTCTTTATTGGAGAGGCCCTTAGCATGTTGAAATCTTATACCAATAGCTTGAAACATACTCAAAACGAGTTGTGTTCGATGCAGGCCTTTAATCTTACCTTCATATGCTTTACTGAAATAGCTAAACTTTAGCAGTTCCTGGTTACCTATTAAAAAATCCATCTGAACTCCGTAAGGTAGTTTTTCACCATTTGATGTGTATTGTGGAAATTTATTAAACATAGCATTGGGAGTAATCTTTTTTTCTTCGGTATATATATTTGGAGCTTTCGAATTTATTACTTGGCTAATACCCCACAATACTGCTCTAACCATAGTCTCTTTTGGTGTTGATGTTCTAGCTCTTTTTTTATATTGCTCCCATTTTGAAGAAACTGCTTTATAGTCTATTTCCCAATCTAAACAAGTTTTTTCTAAATTTTTACTCATTATGTCATTTAGGTTAATACCAAAATCAATATCGCCTGACTCTGGTTTTTTACCAACTGACCCTAAATAAATAAATTTCTTTTTATTAAAAATATACCTTTTTTTAGGAAATATTTGTTTTAGTTCTTTAAAAAATTCATCTACTGTAGGTTCTATATTTTCTTTTTTGATTGGTTTTGTACCTTTAAATATATTTCCGCCCATTATTTTTCCCTTTTATTATAATAACTTCTTTTCCACAGAAGTGTTCTTTTTTCTAATTTGGTCATTTCAACACCTTCAAATATTATTATTTCTTTTAAACCTTTTGAAACCTTTTTCCCTAACCTCTTCAATTTAGTCATTTTAACATCTTCATAAATAACTATTTCTTTTAATGTTTTTGTTCGTTTTTCTTCTGCCTTTTCTCTAATAGTTTTTCCGTCTTTTTGTTTTATTTTCATTACTTTGGCACTTTTCTTTGATCTTTCTTTGGCAATAGTAGTCCCATTAGGTAAAATATTTGTAACAGTTTTGGAAGTTTTTGCCCCTCCAGTAATATATGAATTGTCCAAATTTCTTGTATGCACCATTTTTTTAATAGAATTTGGATTTGGCGAAACACCTTTATTCCAACTTATACACCCGGTAGTGTCGAAACCTGTTGTAGTTTGTTTTACTTTATTGTAAAAATTTTTGTTTTTAGCTACATCATAAAAATTGTGTAGTTCTATTTCATGTGTTACAGCCTCTTTACGGGAATTAAAAATTCCTATTACATCGTAAATAAAATTAATAGGGTTAATTTTTTGCTCATTTACAAATTCAACATCTGTAGAAGAAGAAAAATATTTATAACCCAAATCTTCATAAGGTTCAATAAGTGACGTTCTTACCCCTATATACCTTTTTTGTGTTATTATGTTTTGAATAGAATAAGTATAATGGAACAAGCCAAACCCTTTTATCTTATTTATATTATAAAAAACCGGTTTACTTGAACGCATCGTATTCCGGCAAGCCTAAATCAATCAAAATACATCTACCAAATCTCCCACTTATTATAAAAACTATAATCATATTTTAGTGCATCGTCGCATATTAGATTACGATTGTGATGATAATCAATCTCTTTTTCCGGGACCCCATTCCTCAGGTGTATTTCTTTTAGTCTTCGTTTTGTGGTAGCAATGTTATCATCCATAAGGTCAACACCATAAATATATTCGGGGTGGACACCTCTTTTTGCTATTTCTACTAAAAAGTTACCACTCCCGCAAGTAGGGTCAAGGAAAGTTTTAGGGGGTTTACTTACCCAATCATAATTGAGTTCATTGAGCATCTTATTTACCAACTCAGGAGGTGTAAATATTTCGCCAGTGTCTTTCACGCGTTGATTACGTTGCTTGGAATAGTGCATATCATCTATTTGCAAATAATATCCTTTTTTTTATTATAACATTTTGATCTTAAAAAATACTTACGATTTTACTTTTCATATAAATAAACAAAAAGGTATTTAATGACTTTTAGAAATTATCTAACTGAAAATGCAGTTGCTGCAGAGTTGGGAAAACTTTCTTTATCTTTAGATAAGAAAGACGAATTGCGTAGTAAAATATTTCAACTTTATCCAAAACTTAAAGGTATAGAGCAGTATTTTTTCGAGGACACTGATCCAAATTCAGTTTCAATAAAATATAATAACCTGATTACAGGAAAATATAAAAAAGATCTTTTACAAGTTGCTGATATATTACCTAAACAAATGGGAAAATTTGAAGTCTTGATGGCATTTTTGGGGAGTAATATCACTGCTAATGGTGGTAGTGGATCTTTTGATTTAAATTTAGGCAGTAACAAAATAGAAGTTAAAATGGCAAAATATCACAAACAAAGAGGTGGTTTGTATAATTTTAGATTTGGTGTAAATAATTCAGCTGCAAGTGGAAATGTTATAAAAGCTATGTCCAATTTGATGATTGCATACACCACTGTACACCGCCCTCGTTTAATGGACAAAGTATTAAAAAACATATCTAAAGGAATTATTAATATCAAGGACATTGATGAGTTAAGAGAAGTCAATTTATCTGAGTTAAAGGCAAAAGTAGAATTTAAGGTTAATAACAGTTTGGATGTTTTTCAAAGAGGCAAAAATATTGGCTCAATAGAAGATAAAAATACAATAGAAAAAATCAAACAAATAGCTAAAACTGCATCTTTAAAAAGTGTAGAGGAAATAGAAGATTACTTCACCAAAGCTATTACTGGAGCACCTTATGGGTATTATATATTCCTCGACACAAATAAAGGTGGAAAATGTCATTATTTCCCTGATTTGGATGATATTAAAATAATGAATATAACCGAAGGTAAAGTTAAAATATTGGTTAGGATTTAGAGGGTTTCACTTCGCTCATCCAGTAACCTTTGGTTATCGTCCCATGCCTTTTTGACCTTGAAAATTCTAAGTTGATCTTCGAAGGGGATGCCTGTTTTACCAGACTGGTCTTTATATAACCCCATAAACACCTCCCTTGCTTTTTTGACCCTAAGCTCAATAGCTTCAAAATATGGTAAGTTTTCCCACTCAGTGTAACTACATCCGTAGAAGTATTCTGAGGCATTTTTGAATTTCATTATGAACCTAGCAAAGCATTCATTTTTTGCCCTAAGACTCTTTCCATTTCGTTTATAGCTTTACTTTCATTCCCTGGGATACTTTTCACTAAGGTTAGGCCCTCTATACAATAGTCAGATAATTTATCTAAACTTGTATCTTTCCTTTCTGATTCGATCACTTCATAATAAATGTTATTGATAGCTATAGTTGAAATGGCATTATGAAGAGGGATGTCATCCCTTTCTTTTCTGATTGCGTAATAATATTTCATTTTTTTACATGTCTCCATTGATATTTTGAAGTGATTTTTCTTTGTCCCGTTTCATCACGTTTACCAAAAATCAAATCCAATGCTTTAGCCCTCGAAACCAGTTTTGTATAAGTTCGTTTTTGGTGCTCCGGGGGGTTTACTCTTTGAACCATAATATAATAACTTTCAAGCCCTTCGCGCTGAAACTCTTTATAACGTTTTCTTTCACTTGGGGTCATATCTTTTTTTGTATTTTTCATAATCTATCCTTATTTATTTCGCTTTGATTTTTGGTATATTCTTCTAAATCATATTCAGTCACTCCGTCATAATCGCAACAGTGTTTATGTATATAAACCCTTATAAACAAATACATTATCCCTACAAGTATTACTAGGAATAATCCAAATAAGACAAAAATATGTATTGCTGACATTTATTTTCCTTTTGGGTCTTTTGGGTCTTTTGGGTCTTTTGGGACCAAGTTTCCTATGATGCTGTCGTCATAAAGCAATACGTATCGAATACCTTCTTCGTGACGTATCATTTCAAGATCATATCCTGATGTTTTTTGAGTGTATACATATTCACCTATTTTTCTTTTTGCATCGGGTCCGACAGCTACTATTTTTCCAAAGTTCGGTCTATCATCAATGACAGAATCGGAAGAAGTAGAAATTATCAAACCTGTTTCAGTTTCTTTTTTGGTTGATACTGGCAACATCTCAACCACAAAAGTATCCCCTGATGGTAAAAATTCTTCTAAATCAATCCAACCATTTTCAGTTATATGTTCCATTCCTTACTTCCCTTACTTTTTTTATTTCCCTTACCATTTAAACCTTTTAATGTTATTTTGTGTTTGGGAGCAAAAATAGCGATTGCAATCCAAACCCCAATAGTCTGTTTCCACATAAAAGCCATAGGGAAACCAAAACTCCATAACACTACCCACCAAATACCCGATGTTATTAGATAACTGAGTAACAAAACCATTATCAAAGTAATAATCAAATATTGTATTTCTTTATTCATATTTTACCCATTTTCTTCATAGCTGTATGAAATTCTTTATAATACGCAGGAATAGTGTCCGGACAATAATGTCTAATCTTAGGCCAGTTCTGCTCCACGGAATATCTGCACATTTGGGGTCCCAAAACCATACAATGCGAACTGGTGTCTACATAAGCTTTTTGGCAGTAATGTTTTCTTACTTGATAACCCTCAGAGGCACCTAGGGCTGTTATGAAAAGGATTACTGTTGCTATTTTGATTTTATTCATGTTTACCTCCTGATGATTTTCCATGTTTCCAGTGTTTTGATTTGTCTGTTTTACCTTGATGACTGTATTTATTTCTGTGGTTTAGGGATTTACTCATTATCTGATCCTTTTTTTCTTGTGATTCTTTCATCCAAAATACTCATATAAGCTACCATAGCGCCTATTTGTGCAAAAATAAGATTTTCTTGTGATACTGTAAACTCACCATTATCCACAGCAGCCGAAAGAGATTTTATTTTTTGTGATAGCTTTTTAGCTTCTTTTTTGAGCTTCATATATATCCTTTTATTTATTACATTATATATTTTTATGCTTAAACGTATCTTATTGGTGCATTGAAAATAAATAATCCAAAGGTGCTAACTACACCAAACATCACACTATGCATCACTATATAGCATTTATTTCCTTTAAAAAAACAGTAGCTAGTCCCTCCTTTCTGTATTTATGTTGGATATGTTTTACTAAGGATTCTTTTATATCCTTACCCTTCAATGCTTCCATAATAACTGAAAACCATGGATGCTTTAAATATTTTTGGACGAAAAGTTTTTTATTTACTGGGGTTTGTTTAGTTATACTTTGGATTTCCAAAATAAAACTCAATAAATAATCTTGTATTGCCTTTTCAGTTTTTTTGAAAGCGTTGATTTGGTCTTCGTCCTCAAGTAGACTGTAAATATCATCAAGGTCCTCATCTAAAACTCTTTTGAGGATAACTTTATTGGAACTTAACTCATCTTGTACCCTATGTTTTTCAAGATAGTCTAAGGTTTTGATTTTTACCAAACTTCCATCTGTAAACTTTATTACATAACCTTCTATATCTTTTACATTTTTAGCATCATGTAGCATTTCATCTAATGTTTTGTCGAAACTTTTTGCTTTGTTAGGATATTTGAATTTATCGATATCAATAAAATCGCCTTCGGCTGTTCTTACTGCAATAAGAACTAGCTTGTTTTCAGGGTATTTTAGGACTATTTTATTACTAGGGCCTATCAATTCAAAAAGCGGGTAAAAATTATTATCCCAGCAATCTAAAATAAAATATTCCAAGTCTGGATCAGTTTCAACCTCATATTGGGCTAGTTCAGATTGGATATTATCGAAAGAACCTTTGGTTTTCATTCTTATATCCCCGTTGATGGAAACAGGTTGTATTAGTGATCCATCTAACTTATCTTGCACCTTTTTGATTTTTTTATATTTTAGGTGCTTTATTTCGTTTTCGGGTATTTCATTTACATTGAAAAACTTAGGCATACTTAAAAAAGGTTTATTGCCTACAAAAGTCAACCCTCGAAGCTCTACAGCCTTAGGGGCTCGGAAAGCTTCTTTATCGGCAATTCTGTAATTGAAGATAGTAACTTCAACACCATCGATTATTAATTCTTTTTTATAAAATGCCTTGTGGACCAATAAGGCATTGGCTTCTGTTAGTGTTATCATTTTTTTCCTTTAGTTATTATAACATAGTTTTACTTAGATATACCTTATAAGCATCATGTATTACTGGATTTATTGTGTATACACTTCGTTTTTTTTGTAGTTTATATTTTTTTTTATCTATGTTATTTTTTGTTACAACACTTTTACTATATTTTCCATTCCTTGATAATTGATATATTTTAGGGTTTGCTATCAATTCTTTGAGTGCTTGAATAATACCTGTATTTTTTATTTCTTCTTTTATCAAAGGTTCCAGTGAATCTAAGAAAGTGAGTGTTTCATCATTTTTTATATTATTGAACTCTTTTACGAAAAGATGTTCTTTTGTAACACCAAACAAATCCATTTCTATTTCTTGTATCTCAGTTGATGACATTTTTTTATATGCTTCAAATATTTCAAGTTTGGCGTTCATTTCTTTTTGTTTTACTATTTTTGATAAACGATGCACGACACCCGGTATTCTTGTTTTGTTTATTGTGGTTTTGCCTTTGAACTGAAGCTTGAGTAATACTATAAAAGCTTGACGATGTCTGTTTTCTAGTGTGTTATGTATTTGTTGAAGTTTTGAATATTTTACGCCTGCTTTACTTATACCTTGATCATCCCCGTCCTTATCTTGTTCTATAAAATCGGTTAGGTTGTTTTGAATAAGTGAAAGTTCTGTGGGGTGATATTGTATCCTTTCATTAAGGTACATTTTGATTTTTTTAGTTGTTCTTGTTCGTTTGGTCATCTGCAAAGAACTCAACACATCCATACTCATACCCGAATCAAAATGATAATGAGTATAAACTTCATTTAGATTACTTACTCCCACTGTTAATGAAGGACTGTATATCATCACTTGAGCAACAGGTTTTTTTCTTTTGAAAGCTTTATAAATGCTTTCTTTTTGTGATTTTGTAGTTTCTGATGTAATAGTAACATATTCAATACCTAAATTATCAAGCAATAACTGAACTATCTTTATTATAATAGTTGAACCACTACTAAAAGTAATAGGTTCTTTTGTAGCGGTTTTTATTAGGTCAACTAAAAAGGCATCCTTTTGTTGAAATACTTCTAGTTCTGCTTTGTCCCTATAACCATTATTTATTTTTGTTATGGATTTGGGCTCAAATATCTGAATCATGTCTTCAAATAAAAACGCATCAGCCAAAACAAGTTTTCGATTGGCTAAACTAAAAACCTGTGTAGCTATCTTTTTTTGATGGTGCTCCAGGTGCAGCAAATACATCAAGGTAGTAGCAGCCTCATCTAAAATAACCACATCAAAAAACTTAGTAGTGTATTTATGCAAACTATCAATCTGCACTACTAAATCATCGCCCGGTGTATACACGTTTTCCTCTATTTCAGTACCTAGATAATGTTTTATATTATCATATTTATTGGCTATATCATCTGCTAAACTTATTCTATTCGTTACAAATAATACCCTAAGGTTTCGTTTTCTTGCTTGAAATAAAACTTCTTCTATTATTTTTGATTTAGCAGTGCCCATAGGTGACTGTATTTTCAACATATCAGTATAATCTAAAAACTCCGACACTTCTTTTGGGTGGTTGCTTAGGTACCTTGCATTTACTGTAAGAGGTTCATTAGGTGCTATTGCTTTTATTTTA
>Ga0256827_10000954_pt1 | contig 18233 bp, 15 predicted proteins | sample CV84metaG_FD_185977 | JGI IMG/M metagenome (GOLD analysis project Ga0256827, IMG submission 185977) | Hydrothermal vent microbial communities from East Pacific Rise, Pacific Ocean - CV84 | ecosystem: Environmental > Aquatic > Marine > Hydrothermal vents | place: Pacific Ocean: East Pacific Rise... | reverse complement strand
GTAAACGGCGGCCGTAACTATAACGGTCCTAAGGTAGCGAAATTCCTTGTCGGGTAAGTTCCGACCTGCACGAATGGCGTAACGACTTCCACACTGTCTTGACCAGAGACTCAGTGAAATTACAGTATCGGTGAAGATGCCGATTACCCGCGACAAGACGGAAAGACCCTGTGAACCTTTACTATAGCTTGACATTGAGTTTTGGATTGTAATGTGTAGGATAGGTGGGAGACTACGAAGCTAGCACGCTAGTGTTGGTGGAGTCAACCTTGAAATACCACCCTTTGCAATTTAGAATTCTAACTTTTGTGCGCAAGAGGACAGTGTCTGGTGGGTAGTTTGACTGGGGCGGTCACCTCCTAAAAAGTAACGGAGGTGCGCGAAGGTTCCCTCAGGTTGATTGGAAACCAACCGTAGAGTGCAAAGGCATAAGGGAGCTTAACTGCGAGAGAGACATTTCGAGCAGATACGAAAGTAGGTCTTAGTGATCCGGTGGTTCTGTATGGAAGGGCCATCGCTCATCGGATAAAAGGTACTCCGGGGATAACAGGCTTATCCTGCCCAAGAGTTCACATCGACGGCAGGGTTTGGCACCTCGATGTCGGCTCGTCGCATCCTGGGGCTGAAGCAGGTCCCAAGGGTTTGGCTGTTCGCCAATTAAAGCGGCACGCGAGCTGGGTTTAAAACGTCGTGAGACAGTTTGGTCCCTATCTGTCGTGGGCGTAGGATATTTGAAAGGAGCTGTTCTTAGTACGAGAGGACCGGAATGGACGAACCTATGGTGTGCCAGTTGTCCTGCCAAGGGCATTGCTGGGTAGCTACGTTCGGTAGGGATAACCGCTGAAAGCATCTAAGCGGGAAGCCCCCCTTAAGACGAGATATCCCGTCGCAAGACCTGAAGACCCCTTGAAGACTACAAGGTAGATAGGCTGCATGTGTAAAGCCGTGAGGCCTAGCAGAGCAGTACTAATCGGTCGAGAGTCTTAATTACTTTTACTTGATTGAACCTATTTCTAACTCTATTATGAAACATCAAGACCATCGACGTGAGAACCACGCTTCTCACATAATGGTCGCAGAAACGTTTCATAACTGAAAGATTTGCTGGTGGTGATAGCCTGGAGGTTACACCCGATTCCATTCCGAACTCGGAAGTTAAGGTCCAGCACGCCGATGATACTGCTTAGTTAGCTGAGTGGGAAAGTAGGTAACTGCCAGCTCTTTTATTAAAAGCCCATTCATTAACTTGAATGGGCTTTTTTTTTTGCCCAGATTTTGATTATAAAAAAAATTACCACATCACAATTATCAAGTTTTAACCAAAGGTTAAAACTTTTGTGGAAAACCGCTTTGGCGGGTTGGAATAAACTCAAAATAAAAAAATTTGTAATTATAAAATATTTATAGTATGCTGTAAGTATGTTAAAGGAAACTTTTTTAAATCTAATTGCTGAATATTCAGATAATAAAACTTACAATATTAAATGCTGGTTTGAAATAGAAAAAAAATATTCATCGAAATCCCGTTATTATCATAATCTGAGCCATATTAAAAATATGATTGATGAATTAAATGAAATCAAATCACTGGTTAATGATTTGGATTCGTTGCTGTTTGCCATTTACTATCATGATATAATCTATAAAGCTACACGGCAGGATAATGAATACAAAAGTGCCCTCTTTTTTGAAAAAAGAATATCACAAACTGATTTCAGGGGTATAAAAAAGGTTATGAAACAAATAGAATTAACCAAAGAACATAAAAAATCAGATGATAATGATACAAATATACTTCTGGATTTGGATTTTGCCGTTTTGGGGCTTCCTTTGGAAGAATATCGTATTTATTATGGAAATATAAGAAGAGAATATAAAGTTTTTCCCGATTTTATGTATAAAAAAGGACGAATTAAGGCCCTGATGTCTTTTCTTGATTCTGATTATATCTTTAAAACCGATTATTTTATAAATAAATATGAAAAACAAGCCAGAGTAAATATAAATTATGAACTGAAATACTTATCAGAATAAGGAGATAAATGAAAGTTATAATATCACCTGCAAAAACTCTTAACTTTGATGAAATTGATTTTAAAGATAGTAGTAAATCTGTTTTTTTAGATATGGCAGAGGAAATAATTACAGAATTAAGAAAATTGACTGTTGAAGATATTGGAAAAAAATTAAAAGTTAATGAAAATTTAGCAAAATTAAATTATAAAAGATATCAAAATTGGAAAAAAGATACTTCGGTAAGCTCAGCAACCGTTAATAAAATTAACTCAAAACAAGCAATCTTTACTTATAACGGACATTTATTTAAAAACATAGAACTGGATTCATTTAGAAATGATGATATAGATTATTTACAAGATAATTTAGTAATAATTTCTACTCTTTACGGAGTATTGAGGCCTCTTGATTTAATTATGCCTTACAGATTAGATTTTTTAGCAAAGATAAAGGTTAATAATAATAATTTATATGCTTTCTGGCAGGATATAATTACTGATTATTTTAATGAATTAAATGATAAATTAATTATAAATCTAGCTTCAAATGAATACTCAAAGGTTTTAAACAGAAAAAAATTAAATAAAAAGGTAGTTGATATTGTTTTTAAAGAATTTAAAAATGGTAAATATAAAACAATGAGTATGAGTGCTAAAAAAATGAGAGGCAGATTTTTAAATTTTTTGGCTAAAAATAAAATTACTGATTTGGAGTTTTTGAAAAAATTTGATTTTGATAATTATAAATTTTCAGAAAAAGAAAGTAGTGATAATTGCTTTACTTTTTTAAAAAATTAGACAAAATGGCTAATTTTTAACAATAAAAACTTTGGTTTTATTGTTATTCCCATAAATAATCTTTTCTAATCTTTAATAATTCAGATAAGACTTCGTCAACTTTCCCTTTTTTATATAGTATTCTATAAACTGCTTCTAAAATAGGCATGTTAATATTAATTGATTTTGCAAATAAATGAGCAACTTCTGTAGTTGTATACCCTTCTACTACTTGATTAACAGACTTTAATGCTTCTTCAATACCATTTGATTTCCCAACCATTTTACCAAATCTAAAATTACGGCTTAAAACAGAAAACGATGTTGCCATTAAATCTCCTGTTCCTGCTAATCCATAAAAAGTTTCTGGCTTCGCTCCTAGTTTCAATGCTAGATATTTGATTTCAGAAATACCTAATGTTACTAAAAATGATGTTGCATTAATTCCTAATCCTAAGCCCTCCCCTATTCCTGAGGCTATTGCAATTACATTTTTTAAAGCTCCTGCAACTTCAACTCCAGTTACATCTCTTTGTGCAAATACCATAAATCTATCAGATGAGATAACTTTACTTACTGTTTTTATAACAAAATCAAATTTTGAGGCAATAACTGTTGCTGCAGGTTGATTTTTCATTATTTCTTTGGCTAAATTGGGCCCCGATAATACTCCAATTAGCTTTATACATGATTCTTGTGAAATAATCTGACTCATAACATTATAGGTTTTTATTTCAATTCCTTTTGTCAGGCTTATTACTATTTGGTCTGGCCTTAAGTAATTACTCATTTTTTTAACTGTATCTCTAAAAGAGTGGCTTGGAACAGCAATAAATATAATATCACTATTTTCAGTAACTTCCTTTAATGAATTTGATGCTTCTATATTTTTTGATAATTTAAATTCAGGCAGATATTTTTTATTTATATGTTCTTTATTTATATTTTCTATCTGTTTTTTATTTCTTGAATACATACTGACTTTATATCCATTTAATGCAATTAAATGACCAACTGTTGTTCCCCATGAGCCACTACCAATAATTCCAACTTTATAATTCATAAACTCTCCCTTAAAGACTATATCCATCCAAACTATTATGATAGTAGAATAATACTTTTAAGTTATCACTGTATAACCTTATCCCCTTTCTGTAAAGTGGAGCTTCATTGGATAATAAATTGCTAAATTTTAAAGCATCACTTAATATTTCTTCTGATTTACCTTCTAGAAGTTTTTCTGAAAGAGTTATTTTTTTGTTTTTGTGCATTTTATGTAGTTTTTTTAGTAAAATATCACTTTCTTTATAGAAATTACTTAGTTTAATACTTAAATCAATTGTTGGTTCTTTAATAAATTTATAAAAATCACTACTTTCATGTTGTTTTTCAAATAATTTAAATGCAATAAATGACACAAAATTAACACTCATTATAACATTATTACTTTTGTATGATTTTACAATTTCTTCTGCCAGAATTTCAGTATATGCTCTGTTTCTTTGGGCATCTTCTACTAATTTTCCATCTTCATATAGATATCTTTTTTTATCTATAATATTTCCATTCTTATCAATAGAATTCCCATTTTCATCTACTAAATTACCAAATGGGTCTATTGGTTCTCCAAAATTAAGAATGATTTTAGCATCTAAAGACATCATTTTATCCATAAAAGATATGATTTTTGAGATTTTAAAACTATCATCATCATCAATAATATATCTTGATTTTCCTGCATCAGCTAAATAATCATCAATTAAGGTTTCTGCTTCTAATACTACCTGATAGTTTAGTGTTAATGGTACAAAGAATATATCAGGATCTTTTTTATTATTTTTTAAATTATTCTGATAAGCATCAAGTCCTGTTCCTAAAAGTCCTTTTTTTAATTTATTTTCAATTATACCAGATCTTGACCTTGTTCCTCCTGGAAAGAATAGATTTCCATATCCTCTTTCAAGTGAAAAAGTTGCATATTCTTTTAATACTTGTTTGTATAATATTGATTTTTTTCTCCTGTCTACTTTATATGCACCTAACTTAGACATGAAAAAACCAAAGAATTTATTTTTAAATAAATTCAAGCCTGCACCATAAACAAGTGGATCAAGGCCAAGCTTATATATCATGAGGCCAATTAATGGTGAGTCCAGATTACTTAAATGAGTTGGTACAATTATTACAGTACCTTTTTTTGATATTTTTTGTAATTTTTTATATTCTCCTGTTGTTATTACATTGTGTTCAATTGGTGGAGGTGTAAATTTATTTTTTATTATTTTCTTAGGAGACATGGCATTGAGCATTACTGATATTGAAACAGGTAGAACTCTTGTTGATATTTCATAAATAATAGGCTTAAATTCAGATGTAATTTCTTTTAAATAATAAGCAGTAACTTTTTGTAATAATTTTTTTTGAGTAGATTTATTTGCATTTTTTGATTTATTTATAATATATTTAAAGAAATCTTTGTCATGTTGATAAGTTTTATCTTTAGTTTCTGTTTTTAGGCGTTTTTTTTCATGATATATTATGTCATATAGTATATCAATTAATTTTGTTTTTTTATTTTTTAAATTGTTTTCAAGTATTCTACTTACTATTTCATTTTCTGCAATTTTAATATCTTCTTTTTTCATAAATATACCCAAATGCTATGAAGATAACATAAATTATTTTCATAATTATTTAAAATTTAAGTTTAGTATTAAATACAATTTTATTATTTTAATAGTTCAGGAAAGAAAACTTCTTCTTCGTTCTTTATTCTTTTTCCTAATACATCAATAATGCTAACTGTTTCTAGTTTGAAATCAATGAAATTATCATTGTTTATATTATCTTTCCATTTTTGATAATAATTCATTGCTGTTTTTGAAATTAATTTCATGCTGTCTTTATATAAATTAATAACTTCAACAACAGATTCTTTTTTTAGATAATTTTTATATAAATATGTATCCTCTTTTCTTAAATGTTCCAGTAATTGGTCAAATAATTGATTTAATAGCATATTTAAATTATCACAATTACAATTTGCTTCATTTAATCCATTTTGTATCTCACCAACAGTAGAGAGTAATACTTTATGTTCTTCAATTAATAATTCAATCAGAGACAAATCTTTTTTACCTAAATAACCCTTTTTTATTTTGTAGTCTATTTTATTTATTTTAATTTTCTTACTGTTTATATTTATTCCTTTTTTTACTGCTTCTTCTTCTGTAATTGAGAATCTTCTGTTTATTGATTCCAATAATATTGCAGGAATAAGGCTAATTGTTGTAGTTCCTCTTATAATAACTTTATTATTGGAACTTAATACCATTTCAGGATGCTCGTTTAAATCCTGAAAAAATTTTTCTGTAAAAAACATCTCTTTTGTCATAACTCCTCCTCGTTTACAATAAGTTATTATAAATTTATTTTTATTGAAATGCAATTTTTTTGAGTAAATTCAAAAAATTAATATAAACTATTAGAAAAATATTCTTAATATTCTTAATATAACTTATAATTTACTTTAATATTATGCTAATTATAATAAAAACTAAAAAAAACTCTATTCAAAACATTTAAAGTATGATATATAAATTATCCGTCTATTTTTAGTAGACAAAATCAAGCGTTTAATGTTTTAGAAAATATATATTTTAAGGAGTTATAATGAATGAAAAAATCAAAAAGAATCTTGAAAGATTAAAAGAGCTTAATATTGATATGTTTGGCAAAGATTTTTTGCTTACATGGGATAAAACAGATGATGAAATAGAAGCAACAGTGCTTTTTACTGAAATCCTGAATGAAATGCATAAAAATAATATTTCAACTAAAGTTTTTGATTCAGGTATTGCTGTACCGATTTTTAGAGATAACTCAACAAGAACTCGTTTCAGTTTTACTTCTGCTTGTAATGCTTTAGGTTTAGGTATGCAGGATTTAGATGAAAAGAAATCTCAAATTGCTCATGGTGAGACAGTTAGAGAAACTGCAAATATGATATCATTTTTAGCTGATGTTATTGGAATCAGAGATGATTTATATATTGAAGAAGGGCTTAAATATCAAAAAGAAGTTGCTTCTGCACTTGATTTTGGTTATGGAGAAGAATTATTGCACCAAAGACCTACTGTAATATCTTTACAATCGGATGTAGACCATCCAACCCAGTCAATTAGTGATTTATCTAAAATTAAAGACTATTTTGGTGGACTTGAAAACTTAAAAGGTAAAAAATTAGTAATGAGCTGGGGATATAGTCCAAGTTATGGAAAACCTTTATCTGTTGCACAGGGAATGATAGGATTATTATCAAGATATGGTATGGATGTAGTTTTAGCACACCCTAAAGGCTATAATGTTATGGATAGTGTTTTAGAAGTAGCTAAGGAAAATAGTAAAAAATCAGGTGGTACATTTACTGTTACTCATGATATGAAAGAAGCATTTAAAGATGCTGATGTAGTATGTCCTAAATCATGGGCTTCTTATTCTGTAATGGAGCAGAGAAGAGATTTATTACATGCACAGGATTTTGATGGTTTAGATGCTCTTGAAAAAGCGTGTTTACTTGAAAATAAAGAGCATGTATCATGGGAATATACAAAAGAAATAGAAAATTTAACAAATAATGCATTATATATGCATCCACTTCCTGCTGATGTTACAGGTTTAAACTGTGAGCATGGAGAAGTAAGCAGAGAAGTATTTGATGCAAATTTAAAAGAGACATATCATCAGGCATCATTTAAGCCTTTTGCAATTATGTCTATGATTTGGTTGAGTAAATTTAAAAACCCAATTGCAAAAGTTGAAGAATTATTAGAGAAGAATACACCAAGATTGAATAAGTAATATAATATTGCAATATTATATTACAGGGCATGATATAGATAAACGGCCGTTTATCTATATCATTTAGAAGGAGATAAAAATGGCAAAGAAAACAAGAGAAGAAGTTTTAGCGAACACTATTCAAAGATTTAAAGAAAAAGGATTGATTTTACCTACTTATGAGCAGATGAGAAATCCTGAATTAGTTCCTCAAAAAATTAAAGAAGAATTAAAAAATATAGGATTATGGGATTTTAATCCTCTTAATTTATTTAGATTAACATGGAAAAATAATCCAGAAACTGGAGAATTTGGAAAAGTTAATTATATTGAACTTCCAACAGAATTAACTGGTGTTAAAGCAAGAATTTTTGTATTAGCTGGCAAGTTCTTTCCAACAGGAGCACATAAAGTTGGTGCTACTTATGGTCCGTTAGTAGAAAAATTAGTTAATGGTGAATTTGACCCAACAACTCAAAAAGCTCTATGGCCTTCTACTGGTAACTATTGCCGTGGTGGTGCTTATGATGGAAAACTTTTAGGTTGTGAATCTATTGCTGTTCTTCCTGAAGATATGTCAGATGAAAGATTTGCATGGTTAAAGGAAACTGGTGCAGAAATTATTGCAACTCATGGTTCTGAGTCTAATGTTAAAGAAATCTACGACGAAGTTAAAAGATTAATGGCAGAAAGAGGTGATGAAATTGTAAACCTTAATCAATTTGCTGAAATTGGAAATCCACTTTGGCATTATGCTGTAACTGGGCCTGCTATGGAAGAAGTTTTTGGATATCATAAAGATTCCAACTCAAGATTTGCAGGTATTTTCTTAACTCAGGGTTCTGCAGGAACTTTAGGTAGTGGAGAATACTTAAAAACTGTTTTTCCTAATATGAAACTTGGTGTTGGTGAGGCATTACAGTGTCCTACACTATTAAGAAATGGTTTTGGTGCACATAGAATCGAAGGAATTGGTGATAAACATATCCCTTGGGTACATAATATCAGAAGTATGGATTTTGTTGCAGGTATTGATGATGAGCCGAATATGCATATAATGAGATTATTTAATACTCCAGAAGGACACAAATATCTTTTATCTAAAGGTGTTAAGCAAGAATTAATTAATAAGCTTCATTTACTTGGTATTTCAGGAATTGCAAATGTTATGGGTGCAATCAAGCAAGCTAAATACTATGAAATGGATGAAAATGATTTTATCTTTACTATTGGTACAGACAGCATGGAAATGTATCAGTCAAGATTAATAGAAGAGCAAGAAAGATTAGGTGATTTTACAGCGGAAGTTGCTGCAATTACTTATTATGCAGACTTAATGGGAATTGGTATTGATAATATTGTTGAGCCTAATTACTATGAATTACAAAGAATGCATAACTTAAAATATTTTACATGGGTTGAGCAACAAGGTAAAGATGTTGAAGAATTAAATGCTCAGTGGCATGATAGAAATTACTGGACAAAAGAATGGCATAAAGCAGCTGAATGGGATGATAGAATCAGAGAATTCAATGCAAAAACTGGTGTTGAAAAGAAATTTTTATAATTCACTCCACCCACCCACATCCGCCCATATCCGTGGGTTTTGGGTTTTATCCTAATTTAATAAAATATAGTTTAGTTATTTAATATATTGAAGTTTCAAGGTCTTTTTAAAATATAGTTGTGAATTTCTTGCTAAAAGTACAAAGTATACTTTACTTTTTTTATTTAATATATTAAAGTATACTTATGTATAAGCTATGGAGATAAAATGTTTCTTGATAAACTAAAAGAAAAGCAAAGAAGACTTATGAGCTATGTTAAATATATAAATTACAAACGGAGTGAAATAAAATTTATTAAAACAAATGAAAAACTAATCGCCTTAACAGGAGCAAGAGGTGTTGGAAAAACAACTCTTCTACTTCAATATGCCTCTGAATTTGAGTTTGATGATGTTTTATATTTTAGTGCAGATGGAATTGGAATTGCTCAAATAGGTTTCTACCAAATTGCAGAGGAATTCAACCGATTTGGAGGTAAAATTCTTATAATAGATGAAGTTCATCACTTTAAAGACTGGGCAAAGCACATAAAAAACATTTATGATGATTTTGATTTAATAATTAGAATTAGTGGCTCCTCCATGCTTAATATTTTAATGAATGGACATGATTTAAGTAGACGACTCTTAATTAAGGAGTTGAAAAATTTAAGTTTTAAAGAATATGTGGAAATTACCAAAAATATAAATCTGCCTTCCTACACACTAAAAGAAATTATTACAAATCATAACAATATTTCATTTGAATTAACAACAGAATATCCCTATTTGTATAAAGAATGGAAAACTTATCTGAAAACTGGTTGTTATCCTTATTTTTTGACATCACACAGTAAAGAAAGTTTTTATAGCAAACTCTTTAATTCAATCGAAAAAATAATTTACGATGATATCCCATCAACAAATAAAATAAAATACAGACATTTGAGTATTTTTAAACAATTGATGTATATTCTTATATCATCGGGAGTTCCTTTTAAGGTAAATGTAAGCAAACTGGCACAAAAACTTGGTATCAGTGAGCCAACACTATATGTATATATGGATATTCTGAATAAAACGGGTATTTTTAGGTCAATTAAAAAATTCTCAACTAAAATATCCAGAAAACCAGCTAAGCTGTACTTTGCAAACACTAATATATTAAATGCTATCGCTTTTGATATAAGCTCCGAACCTGAAATTGGAACTATACGGGAAACTTACTTTGTTAGTCTATTCAAAGATATTTATTACAGTGATATAGGAGATTTCAGAGTAAATGATTATATTTTTGAAGTTGGAGGAGTAAATAAAAATTTTCATCAGATAAAAGATATCAAAAATAGTTTTCTGGCAATTGATATTGATACTACTGTAAATAAAAGAAAAATTCCATTATGGTTATTTGGTTTTTTATATTAATTCATTCTACCCGCCCACATCCGTGGGTTTTTACCACATCCGTGGATTTTGGGTTTTATCTTAATTTAATAAAATAGAGTTTAGTTATTTAACAGGTTTTAAAATTAAGGCTCCAAGTGGAGGAAGAGTTAAGTTTATAGCATAAGGTTGCTCTTGCCAGAATATCTTATTTGGAGTTAGTTTATTATTATTGCCAATATTTCCTCCTCCATAATATTCACTATCTGAATTAAATATTATTTCATAATCAACACCTTCTGGTACTCCAATTTTATAATTATCTCTAACTACAGGTGTAAAATTTAAGATAATAACAACATAATTACCTTTATCCTTTCCTTTTCTGATATATGATACCGTACTATTATCACTGTCATTAAAATCAATCCATTCAAAACCATCATGAGAAAAGTCAATTTCAAAGAGAGATGAATTACCTTTATAAATTCTATGTAAATCCTTTACAAAATAGTTAAATTTTTGATATCTTTCTTCTTCAAGCTGATACCAATCTAATTCTCTATCATGATTCCACTCTCTCCATTGTGCAATATCCATACCCATAAATGTTAATTTTTTACCTGGATGAGTAAACATATAAGTGTATAATAGCCTTAAATTTGCCATTTTCTGCCATGTATCTCCAGACATCTTTTCTATTAATGAACCTTTTCCATGAACTACTTCATCATGTGATAAAGCAAGTACAAAATTTTCACTAAAAGCATACCATAAAGAAAAAGTTAAAGAACCCTGATGATATTTTCTATAAATAGAATCCTGTTTCATATAGTCTAAAATATCGTGCATCCAGCCCATATTCCATTTATATCCAAATCCAAGTCCTCCTGCATAAATAGGCTTTGAAACAGATGGCCATGAGGTTGATTCTTCTGCAAGTGTAACAATGTCGTCAAATTTTTCATATACAACTTCATTCAATCTTTTTAAAAACTCTATTGCCTCAAGATTTTCTCTTCCACCATATTTATTAGGAAGCCATTCTCCTTCATTTCGTGAATAATCCAAATAAAGCATAGATGCAACAGCATCAACTCTTAATCCATCAATATGATATTTATCAAGCCAGAAAAGAGCATTGGATATTAAGAAATTCCTTACTTCATAACGACCATAATTAAAAATTTTAGTTCCCCAGTCTTTATGTTCCCCGAGCCTTGGGTCTGCATGCTCATATAATGATGTTCCATCGAAATATGAAAGAGCATGGCTATCTTTTGGAAAGTGAGCAGGAACCCAGTCTAGTATAACGCCAATATTATTTTGGTGCATAATATCTACAAAGTAAGCAAAATCTTCTGGGTTTCCATATCTTGATGTAGGTGCAAAGTATCCAGTTACCTGATAACCCCATGATGCAAAGAATGGGTGTTCTGCAATTGGTAAAAGTTCTATGTGGGTATAGCCCATTGACTTTATATATTCTGATAATGGTTTTGCGATTTCTCTGTATGATAGATATCTGTTATTGTCTCCCCTTTTCCATGAACCAATATGTAATTCATAAATTGAAATTGGAGACTCCAGTGAGTTTGCCTTTTTTCTTGTTTCCATCCATGATTCATCTTGCCAGTTATGTTTATCTGCACTATATACAATAGATGCTGTTTTAGGTGCAGATTCAATGAAAAATGAATATGGGTCTTGTTTTAAAAGAGTTTGATTATTTTTAGTTCTTATTTCATATTTATATAACTCTTTTTCAACTAATCCCGGGATAAATATCTCCCAAAACCCATTAATATTTCTCATTTGATGAACTCTTCCGTCCCAATGATTAAAATTACCTACAACACTTACCATTTTGGCGTTAGGAGCCCATACTGAAAAATAAACTCCTTCAGTTTCATTAACTGTTTTAATATGTGAACCTAGTATTTCATATGATTTATAATGATTACCCTCTGATAGAAGATGTAAATCTATTTCTCCCATAATAGGCATAAAGTGATATGGGTCTTCAAATTGCCATGTATTTCCTTCAAAATTTATTACTTCAAACTTATAATCAAAAAAGTTCTTCCTTCTTTTAAATTCCAGTTCAAATAAGCCTTTTTCATTTTTTTTAATCATTTTATGTTTTTTAGATGTTTTCTTATCTATAACAAATGCAAATTCTGCTCTTGGTAAAAAGAGCCTCACTACAAGACCTTGTTTCTTGTTTTCATTGATATAATGAATTCCCAGAATAGAAAAGACATCTCCACATTCTAGATTTATTAAGTTTTGTATTTTTTCTGTATTTATCTTAGTCATTTTACTACCCAAAACAATTGAGCTATTATTATAAACATTTTAGAGCTATTTAACAAATAATTAAATATTTTAACATGTTTTTACAAAACTTGAAAATTGGAAAAAATAATGCTATTGTATTACTGAATGAAACTTATTATGGAAATAAAATATGAAATATTTTTTAATTATAATTGTAATGTTTTTCTTGTCATGTAACGCTACTACAAAGAAAATAGAATTTAATAAAGATTATCCAAATAATTATAACTCTTTTATAAGGTGGAAGCGATTTGATAATTTAAAACCATTTCTTAAAGCTGATGATTATAAATCACTTGATAAAATAAAAAAGAAATATAAAGATAGCACTGTTAATTCACATAAATTAATATTGATAAAAGAAATAAATGAAAATGAATATAAAGTAATTGTAGAAAGAGAGGAGGTTCTTCTCCCTTCAAATACTCTAACTAATAACAAATATGTTCAATATTGGAAGTATGATAAAAAATTAAAAATGTGGAAAATAGAAAAAGAAATAGAGGATGAGGAGGAGTAATGGAATTAGGATTACAACAAAAACTTGCCCTTAAGCAGAAAATAACTCCCCAAATGATTCAGTCAATAACATATTTACAGTATAATCTGGAAGATTTAAATATTGAAGTTGAAAAACAACTTGAAGAAAATGTTCTTTTAGAAAAGGAAAATCAAGAAGTTTATTCTGGTGAGATAAATGTTATTGTTGACCAGCCTATAGTTAAGAATGAAGAAAGCAGTAAACTTGAACATATAGAGAATAAAAATGAGTTTACTATTGATGACTGGAAAACACATTATGAAAATCAAGGACAGAATTTTGAAGGATATAAGGCACGAAACTCAGACTATGATGATTTATATGATCCTGATAAAAAAGGAAAAAATTCTGAAACATTAAAATCTCATTTACTTGAACAAGCTAGAATATTCTTTTTAAGTGAATTAGATGTAATGATTGCTGAATTATTAATTGAAAATATGAATTATGATGGTTTTCTTGAGGAATATATAAAAAATTATGGTGATGAATTTAATGATAAAAAAGAACGAATTGTAATGAAAACAGAACATGTTTTTGAGTATATTGAAAGTAAAATTAATATGATTTATGATAATAATGTTATCGAGGAAGATGATATTAAGGATGTGTTAAAAAAAATATATAGTTTTGACCCAGTTGGCTGTGGTGCTTTTAGTAAAATAGAGGCTTTGTATATTCAGGCGAAACATTATAATTATGATGAGTATATTATAGATATAATTAATAAGGAAGACTTAAATTTATTAGCTGATAATAAAATAAAAGAAATAAAGGAAAAATATAATATTCCAGATAGTAAGCTTATAAGGGCTATAGAGTTTATAAAAAGGCTTGAGCCAATTCCTGGAAGAAAATTTTATCCTGAACAGCCACTAAATATTGAGCCTGAAATAAAACTAATAAAAGAAGGTGATGATTATAGGGTTGAATTAATTAAAGAGAGGATTCCTTCTTTAAGAATTAGTAATCATTATAGAAAAAAATTATTAGATCCAAATACAGATAAAGAAACAAGGGCGTATATTGAAGAAAAGATACAATCTGCACTACATATTATCAATGCAATAAAGCAAAGAAAAAAAACTATTGTAAGAGTTATGGAAGTTATTATTAAAATTCAGAAGCATTTTTTTGATAATGGAGGAAATTATGATTACTTTAAGGCTATTGTATTAAAAGATGTTGCTCAGGAATTGGAACTTGATGAATCTACAATAAGCCGTGCTACTTCTGGTAAATATTTAATTTCAGATATTGGTCTATTTGAATTAAAACATTTTTTTTCAACATCAGTAAAAGTTACTGGAGGAGAAAATCAATCAATGATGGTTGTTAAAAATTTAATTAAAAGAATTATTAACAACGAAAATAAGAAAAAGCCTTTATCAGATGCTAAAATTTCTAATATACTGAAAAATGAGCATAATTTAAATATCTCAAGAAAAACTATTGGTAATTATAGAAAAGATTTGGATATCCCATCTACAACAAAAAGAAAAAAGATACTATAATTATAGTATTTTATTCAAATAGTTGAAACATTACTTAATTATATCTATAATAACTATTATGCCGTTTAGGAGATGAATGAAGGTTTTATTATTCTTATTATTATCAACTTTTCTTTTTGGAAATATTGAAACAATTAAGACTTTAAAAGGAAGAAAAATAAAAATAAGAATAAATAAAGATGTAAATAAAACCTTTCTTGTTGATATAAAAGACTATATTCCAGATGCTATTGTTGATTTAAGATATTATAGAAAAAATAGAATATCCAGAAGACGATTATATAAAAGTAATACTTGTTTAGTGAATAAGTATTTAGCTAAAAAACTTAGGAGAATAGATTATCAATTAAGAAAAAAATATAAAAAGAGGCTAAAGTTTTGGGATTGTTATAGACCATGGAGTATTCAAAAAAGAAAATGGAGACGTTTTCATAATAAAAAGTATGTTGATCATCCTTCAACTCCTTCAAAACATAATATGGGTTTATCTGTAGATGTAACATTAGTTGATTTAAAGGGAAAATATATTAAAATGCCTACAAGATATGATTATTATTCTAAAAAATCATCTCATAAGTATAAGGGGCTATCTAAAGAAGCAAAAAAGAATAGAAAACTTTTAAAAAATATCATGATTAGAAACAGGCTTTCATATAGTAAAAACAAATGGTGGCATTATTCTTTAAAAACCAGAAGGAGGTATGCTGTTTTAGATTTTACTATTTCTGATTATGTAAAAAAAATAGAAAAGAATAAAAGAGATAAACTTTTTAAACACAATCATAGAAAAAATCGGGATGTTGCATCAATTTCTCTTAAAGATAAAAATAATAGCAACAGAGATATTGAACAAGAAATAAGAAATAAAATTTCTTTAATTAGACCTAAAATAATAAATTGTTTTATTCGTGAAAGTAGTCGTGGTGTAAAATTACCTGGTGAAATTACGATTACTTATGTTGTAAGAAAAAATGGTCATTTTTATGATGTAACAATACAGAATAAAAAATATAAGGATAAAAGAGATGATTTAAATTATTGTATTTTAAAGGCATTTGAAGATATTAAGATTGCCAGAATCTCAATGCTTAGGCTAGGAAAAATACCTCTTGAGTTTTCTTTTGAATAATTTATAGATTTAAACTTAATTTATTGTTTTCTGGATTTAACTCAAATAATAGCTTTGATATTTTAGCATTTAGTTTTTTATTTTTCTTTATATAAATATCTCCATCAACATAAGTTATTTGATATCCCTCTTTTATCTCTTTTTTAAAAGAAGATAATTTTATTTTTTTAACAGTTTTTAAATCTTTTGATATTAATATTACAAAATTATTTTCAATTCGGTCAACATCATATATTTTAGCATTATTTATAATTTCTGTAGTCTTTTTACTATAAATATCACTATTATTTCCGTAACATGAGACAACAAAAGCTAGCATTGTAATAAGAATTAGGGCTTTTAACATATTTACTCCTGAAAATGATTGATAAACAATGGAGGTATAGAAATTTTATTTCCTAAATGAAAAATTTTTCTTTTAAATTAATATTTAATTTAATTTAAAAGAAAAAATACAATACTTATAAAAAAAACAATGTGTGTAAAATAAAAAAAATGTGTTTTTTTGAAACATCAATTGACAAAAGATATATATTTTGATACTCATTAGTTCTTATTTTGATGGAGATAATTTGAACTCACAAATATTAGCGCAGAAATTCTTTGTTTTTGCAAAACTACTTACCTATCCTACTAAAGAATTAAAGGAAGATATTGAAAAAGTTGTTAAGCAAATTAATAATGAAGATGATAAAAAAACTTTTAAAAATATAATCGCAAAGCTGGATAATAACAGGGAAGAGCTTGAAGGTGAATATACTGCTCTGTTTATAACAGGATATCCCAAAACCCCATGTCCACCTTATTTTTCTGCATATCAAACAGGAATGATTGTTTCTGAATACAGTGAAAAATTATATGATTTATATGAAGAGTATGGTATTGAATTATCAAATGAGCAGTTTCCTGATTTTCTTCCAACAATGATGGAATTCATGACTCTTTTACTTACAAATGAATTAAAGAAAGAAGCAGAAAATTTTTATAATGAATATTTATCATGGACAAATGAATTTTCAAAAAATATTAAAAGAAATGCAAAGGAAGATTATTTCATTGAGATAGCAGAACAATTAAATGTTTTTACTAAAGAAGTGAATAATTATTTTAAAGAAGGAGAATAAATGACAAAATCAGAACAAATTATAGAAAAAACAGAAAAATTTGGAGCACATAATTATCATCCACTACCAGTTGTTATTGCAAAAGCAAAAGGAATTATGGTTACAGACCCAGAAGGTAAAACATATTATGATTTTTTATCTGCTTATTCTGCTGTAAATCAGGGGCATTTACATCCTGAAATAATTAAAGCTTTAAAAGACCAAGCGGATAAGGTAACTTTAACATCAAGAGCATTTCATAATGATATTTTGGGTGATTTCTTAGAGCAGTTATGTAATTATACTGGCTATGAAATGGCTATTCCTATGAATACTGGAGCTGAAGCTGTTGAAACCGCGATGAAGCTTGCAAGAAGATGGGGTGTTGAAGTAAAAGGTGTTGAAAACGGAAAGCAGGAAATTATTTTTGCAAGAGAAAACTTCCATGGAAGAACAATTTCTGTGATATCTGCATCAAATGACCCAGAAGCAAGGATTAATTACGGGCCATATACAGAAGGAATTAAATTAATTGATTACAATGACACAAAAGCTCTTGAAGATGCGATTAATGAAAACACTGTTGCATTTATATTTGAGCCTATTCAGGGTGAAGCAGGAGTTAATGTTCCAGATGCTGGATATTTAGCAAAAGTAAGAGAAATTTGTACAAAAAATAATATTATGATGATTGCAGATGAAGTTCAAACTGGATTTTGCAGAACTGGTAAGAAATTTGCAGTTAATCACGAAGAAAATGCCCGTCCTGATGCAATGACTCTTGGTAAGGCACTTGGAGGAGGAGTTTTTCCTGTTTCTGCTGTTGTTGCTGATGAGAAATTTATGAGCCTTTTCACTCCTGGAACTCATGGTTCTACTTTTGGTGGTAATCCACTTGCATGTGCTGTGGCAATGGCTAGTTTAAATGTTTTGGATAACGAAAATCTTGCTGATAAATCAGAAAAGCTTGGTAAAATATTCAGAGATGAAGTTAAGAAAATTAAATGTGATAAAATAGTTAAAGTAAGAGGTAAAGGTCTGCTTAA
>Ga0256827_10000953_pt1 | contig 18234 bp, 21 predicted proteins | sample CV84metaG_FD_185977 | JGI IMG/M metagenome (GOLD analysis project Ga0256827, IMG submission 185977) | Hydrothermal vent microbial communities from East Pacific Rise, Pacific Ocean - CV84 | ecosystem: Environmental > Aquatic > Marine > Hydrothermal vents | place: Pacific Ocean: East Pacific Rise... | reverse complement strand
CTGTATTAAAGAGGCATGATTAAGAGACTTATGAATCTCTTGATTTGCTTTTTCAAGCTTTTTAGTACGCTCTTTAACTATCTTTTCCAAATTTCTATTTAACTCACTAAGTTCATTGGTTCTTTTGGCTACAAGCTGTTTTAGTTGTCTATTAATAAGAAGAATTATTAATAGAATAACAAAAGATATTGCAATTACACTCAGTATCAATTTCCACTTTATCTTAGATTCAGGAAGAGCCAGTAACCATCGTCTTTTAAGTCTAATAATCTCATCTTCTGAGATGGTTAACAGTCCTTTATTTAAAATATCTATCGCCTCGGGGTACTCTTTTCGTACTGCAAAATAGAGGTCAACCTTTTGGGGTAAAACAAAAGCACTCTCAAGCATAGGAAGTCCATTTTGAAAGAGTGTATGAAAGACACTCTCTACACCAAAAGTTGCATTAGCCTTTTTATAATGTACAGCTTTGACTGTATCTAATGTACTATCACACCATAAAATTTTGGTCGAAGGGGGAAGTCTTTTTAAAAGTCCTGAATGAAGATGATTATCAGATTGAAGAGCAACAGTTTTATTAGAGAGACTTTGAAAAGAGTCTATCCCCAGAGGATTCCCTTCAGGAACAAAAAGAATAACATCACTAGAGGTATAAGGGATAGCAAAGTTAAGATACTCCTCTCTATCTGTGGTTTTAACAATGGCACTAAGCCCCTCTATCTTTTTAGATTTAACACGCTTGGTAATCTCACTAAAATTACCTGTTTTTTCTATGAAATTAGCCCCTGTAGCACGATTAACAAGATTTAAAATATCAATATCAAATCCAACTACTGTACCATCTTTATTGGTAATAGAGTAAGGTTGCCAAGTATCTCCTGTTCCTAAAATAATCTGAGGATGTGCTTTAATAAACTCCTGCTCCTCTTTAGAAAGATTTACCTTGGAAAAAAGCAGAAGAGTAAATATCACAAATATCAGTAAAATTCTCACTTAAAAAGATATCTCCATAGTAAATAGATAACCTCTATTATTCATATGTTTAAAGTCTACTTTTATAGCAGAAATACTATTTATAAAGATTCTAATCAGACCAATTCCTGCCCCTTGTTGATGATAGTTTTTCTTAGAACGCATTCTCTCTTTTAATAATTTTTGTAACTCACTCTTATCAAGATTTTTTAACTCATTTACTCTCTCTTGAAGTATTTTTTTCTGAGTATGATTAACAGGATTTGAAGTGATGATTTTATACTGTCCAATCTCCTTTTTAATTAAAAAAAAACTTCCATAACCTTCTCTTTTTTTCTCTTTTAAATTAGAATAGATATTTGAGTAATTAATAATGTTTTGCATCAACTCTATTGTTGTTTGAACAATAACTTTAAGACGATTTACAGGTAATCTACCCTTGAACTGCTCTTTAATTTTAGAAAGAGCATTAATCATACTCTTCTCATCAAGAAACTCATTACTAATCGCATATATTATCATAGATGACATCACTATGTTCTACTCTCTCCCACAGCATTAAACTTTAACATCTCGAACTCCTCTGCAAAATAGTTAAAATCGTCTTGCCAATCGCTATCATCTTTGTCATAGTACCAGTTTATAATCAATTCTGTTTTTCCTATATTATCTTGAAAAATATCAAATATCTCAAACAAAACCTGCACTGTTGAAGAGTTAAAATAGAGCAGATTTAAATCAACAATCGTTCTCTTTTGAGGAGCATTAAAATAATCATACAACCAAGTCAAAATAGGCTGATAAAAATCAAAAGTATTTTCAGGATAGGACTCTCCTGTTATCTCAATTTTTCCTTCTGTAAAGTTTAGTATAACTTTAGGGGAATTGTCACAACCTTCTATATTAATACTCTTCACTCTTTACCTCCTTTGGTAAAATCAACTTTGTCTCTAATCCATCCTCTATATTGGTGATTACCATCTCACCTCTAAATGAGTTTTTAATAATCATATCACACATATAGAGACCCAAACCTGTCCCCTTCTCTTTATCTTTAGTAGTAAAGTAAGGTTTACATATCTGCTCTAGCAAGTTACTCTCTAACTCACCTGCATTATTTTGAAAAGTTATAATAACATCTGTTAAACTATCTTCTATCGTTACAGATACATTTCTATTCTCTACCCTATTATCAATAAAAGCATCTTTTGCATTATTCAATATATTTAAAAACACCTGTATCAACTCATTAGGATAGGAGTATAATCTAATATTATTATCACAATGAATCTCTAGTTCAATCTCATTTATCCTATAAATATCACGAATAAAAATTAAAGTATCATCAAAAAGACTACTCAAAGAGAAGACCTCTCTCTGCTTATTTGGTTTTAAGAAATTTTGAAAATCACTTATAGTTTGACTCATACTCTTAACTAAAAAGTTTGTCTTATCTTCAAATTCCTGCATCTTCTTATCGGTTAACTTACCCTTCTCATACTCTATAATATGTACCATAATACAACCATTCAGTGAATGAAGAGGTTGTCGCCATTGATGAGCAATATGAGCAATCATCTCTCCCATTATGGCTTGTTTAGATTGTTGGATTAAAAGCTCTTGCTGTACCCTGTTCTGTTCCATCTCTATCTCAATCTTCTCTTCAAGATGAAATTTATATCGGTTGAGTTCTCTGTTTAACCTCATCAAGTTTGCCTCTTGTCGGTCACTTCTCTGAATAAGTTTTTTGTATCTATGAGTAAGTTTTCTATAAATTGCAGAGAGCTCCTCTTTTGTCTCAATCGAACCATCCAATTGATTTAAAAGGGACTCCACTTTATCAAATATTTTTTTTTCTGTATAGACCATATTTACTTCTCTTTTCATATTTTAATATTTTTTACAGTATAAAACTAAATAGAATAGTACCCAATGAGTATTAAATCAAGTAAAAAAAGTATAAAACTTAAAATAGAGCAACTTTTCAATTGAAATAATAATAAGTATTCTTGAACGCCATAAAAAGATTTTTTAGTTTTAGAAAAATACAGAAGTTATATAAATAATAGTAGGAGTAGGAAGGATTTAAATTCTAATAAAAAAGATAATTAGTAAAATATATTTAGGAAGTTTGAATTTCTAGTTAATTTAGTTATAAAAAATATAACTATTTACTAGTTAAAAATACACACTTCCCAATTAAAAAAATAATTTCTCTTAACCTAATTTTATCCCACATGTAAATAGTGTTTTAAAAACCAAACAAGAACATAACCAAGTGGTATAAGTCCAGCTAATGCTGATATACCAACAAAACCAAGCATTAATGAACCGATAAAAGTCTCTTTTCTGTTATCTGTATAGTCATTCATATTCTTTATTCTCCTCTTTGTAATAAATTATATTAAATATAATATTAAATTATCCTTATAGGAATAAAAGTTAAAAAAAATAATAAAATGCTGTAATAGATTGAAATATATTAATCTATTTATAAGCTTTTAATCCATTATTTATCTGTATATATGCTTCAATAGGTGTAGTCTCAAAATAGAAAATATTATGCTTTTTAGCAAAATTTCTGGTAATCTTTTGTACTCCCAAAAGGTTAAATCTAGGGGCTTTTGGAAATAGATGATGTTCGATTTGTGTATTTAGTCCACCATAGAACCAATGTACTAATTTTCCTCCACTTAGAGAACGACTTGTACGCATCTGTAGCTCCATCCATGAGAGTTTTTTACCATCCTCTTCTTCAAATACTTCACAACCTAAATGATTGGTAATAAAACCAAATGCTAACCAAGGAGAGAGAACAAAGTTATAAGTCAAAAATACAATAAGACCATTACTAAACCCTAAAGAGGCAAAGATAGTTCCCCAAATAATAGGCCAATGAAGTAACATCAATGCAAACTCACCATAATGCTTATTTCTTAAAGCAAAAGCATATGATTGAGCTATAAAAGCACTATTCATAAAGAACATTGAACCCCAAAAAATTATATATTTATATTTTTTTATAATAGGACTATCTCCTCTATGCTTATCATTTGTAAATGTACCATCTAAGGCTCTTATATCTTCATCTTTTTCAATAATATTACAAAACGTATGATGGTTAACATTGTGCTTATAATCCCACCACTTTGATGAGTTACTTAAAATTATTGCTGAGAATGGGTATGATAACTGAAATGATAGTTTTTTACTTTTAAAATATTGTGTATGTAAAATATCATGAGATATAAAAACAGCACGAGTAGCTATAACAACCATAAAAAGTCCTAATAAAAAAGGATTCCACATTGAAGCAGTTGTTAATGCTATAGTAATAGCAATAAGAACACCTACCATCTCTATTGTACCCCTTACAGGTACTCTATCGAGAAGACCTGCTTCTCTCACCTCTGCTCTTAACTCATTAAAATTGTCTGGATACGCTGTCTGTATCATCTCTTTTTCCCTTTTTTGTTAAATTTCTCTTTTAAATTACTATTAATTATAACCATCATATCTTGAATTTATATCTTAAGTTTAAAAACTAGATTATCTATTTTTGGGCAATGTTACGCATATGAGCATATTAACTATTTTTGATATAATTTCAAAAAAACATCACAAGGATTACATCATGAATGTACAAAAAATTAGAAGTATCTGTAGACCATTTAGAATAGTATTAGGGCTAGGACTTATTGGTTATGGAGTATATAGTCAAATCAGTTGGTTTTATCTTGGAGCAATTCCTCTATTAGCAGGTATTTTAAACTTTTGTCCACTTTGTAAAATTACTGGCGAGTGTGATATTATGGGTGGGAAATAAACCCATATTTTATTATGTATCAAAGAGAGTTTGAAAATACCTTAAGAGGCACACCACCTAGAGCAATGCTCTTTTATGGAGAAAATGATTATCTAATTAGCTCCTATATACAATATTATATCAATATAACCCATGCAAAAGATTCATTATTGACACAATATTTTGAAGAGTATAGTTTTGATATAGCCAAAAGATATTTAGCTCAAAGCTCTCTTTTTGGTGGAATTAACCTACTTATTATCAAAAGAGATAAAAAAATTCCTAAAAAAGAGCTTGATATATTAATCGAGCTTGTGCAAAAAAGTAGTGATAACTATCTTCTTTTTGAATATAAAGGTGTAGCAAAAGATGCAAAATCACTACAAACCTCATTCTCTCCTAAAAAAGGTGCTAATTGGTTGCGACTATTTGAGCCAAATATAAGAGAAAATATTACATTTTTACAAAGAAAAGCAAAAAATATCAAATTGGAAATAGACTATTATGCACTGCAACATCTTCTACTTTTACTAAATAACAATCTAGCATTATGTGCCAATGAGCTTAATAAACTAGCTATTTTAAAAGGAGAAGTGACATCTAAAGATATTGATAGGTTGGTATACTCTACTGCCCCACTAGCTGTTGAACAGTTACTTATAGAGCTTTTTGAAAAAAAACCTGTTCTAACTACAATAAATAGACTTATAGAGCTTGGTGTTGATGAATATTCAATACTACGTTCTACACAATTCTTTGTTAATCAAATTTTCCTTTTTCATGCATATATGAAACTTCATGGAGTTATTGATTCAAAAAAGATACTAGGATATAAACTACCCAAAAATATAGAAGAGCAAAAGGCAAGTTTAGCACTTAAAATCAAAAGTAAAAATATTTTAAAGATATTTGAACATCTTTTGGAACTAGAGCTGGAGCTAAAGAGTAACTCTTCGATGGACAAAGAGGCTCTTTTATACGCAGGTTTTATTAGGCTACAGCACTATTTATAATGTTTAGTTCCATCATACTATCTACTTTCTCTTTGATATATGTATAGTCTGTAACTTTATTAGCTACATAAGTATAACCATCTATCTCACTAAAAGTTACCTCATCTTCATTATCTACAAATAGTAAAGTAGGTATTTTTTGACTTTTAATCTGTTTAGTCAAACTATTATGCTCTATATCAGAGTGAACACGGTCAAGAAGAATACTTCTATATTTTCCAATACGCATAAGGTTTTTTAGTTCACTAATACTATCAACAACCTCTACTGTGTAACCTATTTTTTCCAAAATAGCACCAATAATCTTTGACTCCATAGCCATCTCTTTAAATAGTAAGATATCTTTAGTAACATTCTGATATGGTATAGTTACCTCTTTATACTCATCACTATATTTACAATATTTCTCTAATATTTCTATAAACTTATCTAACTGAATTGGCTTAGATATATAGTCGTCTAACCCCTCTGCTAAAAATCGTTCTCTATCTCCTTTTAATGCATTTGCTGTAACAGCAATAATAGGAATATGATTTAAACTATTTTCATTTTCATACTCTAAAATAGCATGAGTTGAATCCACTCCGTTCATTACAGGCATCTGAATATCCATAAATACAATATCATAATCATTTTTTATACGCATTTCAAAGGCTATCTTTCCATTCTCTGCAACATCTGACTCTATTCCTATATTTCTAAGCGTATGTACAATCATCTTTTGATTAATTATATTATCATCCACTACTAATGATTTTGTACCTTTAAACTTACCCTCAACAGGAGTAAGCTCTCTCTTTTTTATATGTTTTGACTCCTCTACTTTAACTAAATGTCTCTTTTTTTCTAAAATCTTTTTAATTGATTTTTCAACTTTTGAGAATGTTATAGGCTCATACATTATATTAGTCAAATCTGTTGAAAAATCCAAAATCATCTCTCGTTGATGTAACTCTGTTACAAGTACAATCTGTGTTATATTTTGATATCGTTCAATCAACTTAGATAGAATATCTCTTTTTATATATGTAGAATGGATATATAATACATCAAAAGGAATTTTACTATTTAAGCAAGATTCATAAGTATTAAAACGCAAAATAGATATCTCTTTATAGCTCTCTAAATACTCTCCTAGATAACGGTCTGACTGCTTCAATTCTATATCTTTTGGTGAAAAAATAGCAATGCGATGTGGGTCAAAATTTACTCTTCTGTTATCAGACTCAGCCTCTAATTCAAGTATAAATGAAAAGGTACTACCTTTACCAATTTCACTATTTAAATTTAAAGAACCACCTAATATACGAACCAATTTAGATGATATCGCTAGTCCTAACCCAGTTCCTCCATACTTTCTACTTGTACTTATATCAGCCTGTGTAAAAACATCAAATACTTTATCCTTCTGCTCTTCACTAATACCAATACCTGTATCTTTTACACTAAATTTAATTACATCTTTATCTGCATCATCTTTATTGCTATTCAACTGCTCTATTCGTACATCTATTTGACCATTATCCTCTGTAAATTTTACAGCATTAGAGATAAGGTTTATAAGTACTTGTTTAATTTTAGTACTATCACTTTTTACAGTTTGAGAAGATAACTTTGGGTCTATCCATAATGAAAAATCAATATGTTTTTTGGAAGCATTAACAGAATAGGTCTCTATCACATTTTCAAACTCCTCAATAGGAGAGAAAAATACCTCCTCTAACTCAACATTACCACTCTCCATTTTTGATATATCTAAAATATCATTGACAATAGTGATTAAATCCTCGGAACTTTTACGAATAATATGAACAAACTCCTCCTGTTCAGTATCCAATTTGGTTGAGTTTAAAAATTTTGTAAATCCAACAATACCATTTAAAGGTGTTCTGATTTCATGTGACATATTTGCTAAAAATAGGCTCTTTGTACGATTAGCCTCATCAGCCAACTCTTTCATCTCATGCAACTCATGTATCATCTCAGACATCAATAGATGAAGTTCAGAAGTGCTTTGTTTTTTAATTCTCTCTTTAAAATCATCTGCTCTATTTCTAAATTCTGAATACTCCTCTATCTCAAGTAATAGTTTCTCTAAGCTTCTCTCTTCTATATTCATAGATTTAAAAACATACTCTCTACGATTAAACATAAACATTGATAAAATCAAAACTAAAAAAGATGCAAACATAACAATTTTTTCTTCTATAATACGATTATCTATATCTAAAATTATCACACTATTAATATCTTGACCATAATTAATCTGCTCTACTCTACTCTTACTTATATCATTATAACTATTGTAAGAGGTATAAAGAGCATAGGATGAACCTATCATAAGTAGGATATATGTTATTAACATGACTATTGCCATTTTATTCTTTTTCATTACCAAATCCTCGTTTAAAATATTATAAAACTATTATTATTTTTTTATATTTTAAATTGTACCTTAATTTTTATTATAAAATAATTATTTAAGTTGATTTTTATAGTAAAAGGTGTTTCTATATATTTGAAATAGTTTTTCACTACTAATAAGTTTATTGTCTATCCTCTTATGATAAAATACTGCTTCCAAAATTCTTGCTCATATATTTGGATAATCGACTCTGATTACAATAATGGGCTATAAAACCAAAAGGAACACAATGAACAACTACGAAACACTGTATGTACTTAAACCTACACTAACAGATGAAGAGACAGCGGCTAACATTGCAAAAATCGAAGCGATTCTTGTAAGAGAAGGTGCTGAAATTCTTGCTACTAATAATATGGGAATGAGAAAACTTGCTTACCCTGTTGAAAAAAATGAGCGTGGTGTATATACAATCGTATACTTTAAAGCACAAGGTACTGTTATCAACGAACTTGAGAGAAACTTGAAGTTTAACGAAGAGGTAATTAAATATCTTACAGTTAGATATACAAAAGTAAAAGAGGTTGCACAGTTTGAAAAGCTTGTAACAGCGGCTAACAAGGTTGAAGAGCCAAAAGTTGAAGAGAGTGTAACTACAGAAGCACCTGCAACAGAATCAGTAGAAGCAACAACTGAAACAGCAACAGAAACAAAAACAGAAGCATAATTAATCATAAACTTAGGACGCACCCATGTATAACAAAGTAGTATTGGTAGGAAATCTTACAAGAGATGTTGAGATAAGATATGCACAGAGTGGAAGTGCAATAGGTAATGTTGGTATAGCCACAAGCCGAAAATTCAAGACACAAACAGGGGAACAAAAAGAGGAAGTGATGTTTATTGACTTAACTTTTTTTGGACGTACTGCTGAGATAGCCAATCAGTACCTTCGTAAGGGGAGCAAAGTTTTAGTAGATGGACGGCTTAAACTAGAGCAGTGGACTGCACAAGATGGAAGTAAACGAAGTAAACACGCCATTATTGTAGAGAACCTACAAATGTTAGATAGTAAGGCAGATAGCCAAAACCCTAATCATGATAATGGATATGGTAACCAACCAAGTCAAAACAGCTATGGAGGTCAGCAACAACAGCCGAACCAAAATAGTAGTTATGGTAGTAGCAATGGTGGTGGATATAGTAATCCTCCACAACAGCAACAACAACAAGGCTATGGTCAACCACAAGCTTCACAACAACCATCTTATCAGCAACCACAACAGCAACAGGCACAACCGTCCGTTCCAGAAATCGACATCGATGAAGATGAGATACCATTTTAGGAGACCACCATGGCAGAGAGAAGAAAATTTAAAAAAAGATATTGTAAGTACTGTGAATCAAAAGTTGATTTTATCGACTATAAAGATTTAAATCTATTGAAATTTAGTCTTAGTGAAAGATTTAAGATTATGCCAAGAAGATTAACAGGTAACTGTAAACGTCACCAAGAGCTTGTAACTGTTGCTATAAAAAGAGCAAGACAGACAGCACTTATTCCATACATTGTAGATAGAAAAAATGTAGTGGAAAATCCATTTGAATTAATCAAATAGTTCAACAACCTTAGCCTATCTTTGTAAGATAGGTTAATCTTCATTTACATCACATTGCATCCAAGTCACTATTAATCAAAACTCTATTATAATATAATACTTTAAGTTGGGAAAAGGGAAATTCTTCATGTCAATAAGTATTAATATTGGAAATATTTTAAATAGCTCTACGGAGACATTCCATGAGATTATAGACAAACTACAAAAAAAAAATATAGAACTTACTAAAAAAGAACTTACTACAAAAACTGAGCTCGATAGTACACTTATTGATGCAATTATGTTAACCGTAGAGGCTTTAATCAAAGAAGAGGGATTTATTAGTAGAGTTCTCTACAACTCTTTTGGAATAGGAAAAGAGAAAAATAAACGAAGAGAACAGCTTATTATTTTAGGAAGTCAATTAAAATCACAAATCAGCGATGTTGAAAAACGTTTAAGAGCTACACGTCATAATCAAGAAAATCTATATAGTAGTGAAAAGAATCTATCACGTTTACATAAAGCATTCAAGGATAAAATACCTTTTTTAAATAGCTATACACTTCAAAATAGAGCTATAAAGTATATGAGAGATATCAATAGAAATATAGAGATAGTAAAAACATATCAAGATGAGTTGGAGATTAGAATTAACCATATTAACAATACTATTAATGAGTATCGTAAAGTATTAAAGCAAATTCCAAGATATCATGAATTGAGAGAAGATATCTACCTTCAACTTGTTGAATCTAAGTAATATCCAATACCTTTTTTATTTTGACATAAATCACTTGGAAGCTTCTTTTTAAATTTTCTAATAAATGATTTTATAGCATCTTGACTTGGTGCTTTATCATAATCCCACATATATTCATACATCATATCATATGTAACTACACTATTTTCTGATAAAAGTTTAAAAAACTTAGTCTCTTTTTTAGTTAACTGAATTATATTATTATCTATAGTTACTGTACCACTATCATAATCAAACTCTATGCTATTTTGAATAACAATATGACTTGTTAATTTAAAATATTCTAAAAATTTGTCCAAAAGAGATAATACTTTTTTTGTAGTAAATGGTTTAGTAATATATGTGATAATATTTAAATCTATCGAGTCTAGTAGATAATCTGTATTCGTATAGGCTGAGATAATTACAATAGGAAGACTCTTATCATATCCTCTAATATGCTTACATAGTGTAATACCATCTGTATTTGGCATATTTATATCCGTAATAATTATATCTATTTTATTTTGATTCTCTATATAAATATCATAAGCTTCATCACCATCAGAAGCGACTAATATCTTATCAAAAAAATTACTTAATATATTTAAAATATTCTGTTGTAACTTAATATCATCTTCTACATATAGAAGTGTTTTACTCTTTAGTAGTTGGTATTTGTTATTCATTATCGTATCAACCTTATTGTAAATGTGGAGCTATCTCCTTGACTTGTCACCTCTAGTTTTCCATTAAAATGACTCTCTATAATTACCTTAGAGACATATAGACCAAGCCCTAAATTGGTAGACTCTTTTGCTACCTTTGTTGAAAAATGAGCATCAAATATCTTATCTATATACTCATCTTTAATCCCTCCTGCTCTATCCGTAATAGAGATTATATACTCATCAGATTTAACCTTTGTTTTAATTTTTATAGAAGCCCCATTCTGGGATAAGTCAATAGCATTTTGTATAATATTAATTATAACCTGTATAAGCTCATTTTGATATAGATACACTTTTACATCTTTATCAAAATTTTTCTCTATTACAATATTATTTTTATTAATTTCACTCTCTAAAAAACCTATAGATTTTTGAATTAATGGTAATACATAACTCTTCTCTTTATTTTTTCTAGGTTTGTAGAACTCTCTAAAATCATCAATTGTCTCAGATAAAAACTCTGTATAATCCTCTATTTCACCAAAACTTTTATCCAAATCTTCCATATCAATCTCCTTTCCCATCATCAGTTGAAATCTTAGATTTGAGGTTATAGAAGCAATTTTACTAATAGGTTGTCTCCATTGATGAGAAATCATACTAATAAGCTCTCCTGCTTGAGCTAAACGTGCCTGTGAAAACATAGCCTTATTACTATCCTTAATCTCTTTTTCATAATCCTTAATAAGCTTATTTAGTATTTTAGAAAAAATAATAGAGACAATAATAGATATAAGACTGACTATTAGTAATAATTTAATATTCTCTTTTGACTCATCATCTAATTTCTCTTCCCAAACTTTCTTCTTCTGTTCTATAGAATAATCTATATCTTTCTCATTTTTACTAATAACAATATATAAATCTGTAGAACGAATATGGTGAACATATGCAATCTTATTAATAGAGTTGTCATTAATACAATCTGTTCCCTTATATGTCACAAACTTATCATTCTTTGAAGCATTTATCAACTTTTCTACAATATTTTTTTGATTATTTATATGAACTAAATTAATTAATGTATCTGTACAAGGATGCTTAATAACATTACCATCTTTATGAAAAATAAATATAAAACCACTATCATACTTTTTGATAGAATCAATAAATGTTAATATAGAGTTTTTATAAGAATCATCAGTTTTATTTAAATCTTGTGCATATAAAAAGTTCATAAAAGATTCAATATATTTTGCTTTCTCTTTTAAAAAATTTTTATGTTTATTTTTAAGTTCATGTTCATACCTGTAAAGCTCTCGTTTTGTATATTGATTATGTTTATACTTCAATGCAACAGAGATAGAGATTCCATAAAACAGAATAATAACTAATGGAAATATAACCGTAATTATCAACAGATGTTTTGTAAAAATTAATTTTATTTTTTTTAGGTTCATCGGTTATCTGTTTCTTAATTTGATAAATCTCTACAACTTGATTGAATCCCTTTATCTTTTATCTTATCACAATAAGTGATATCGGATAGTGCGACAGATAGACATTTATTTTTCAAATCTTTATCTTTAATCATATTACAATAACCTGTATTTCTCTTCACAATACCAAAACACTCAATCTTTATATCCTTTTTCTGAATAGAAACACAATGTTTTAAGTTTTTTGTGGTGAGAGCAAGATTAAAGTTAGTATCATCCTTTGATAAAGAACCTGCATTTAACATAACAATGGTGGGGAGAATAATAGGTATAATAGCTAATATTTTCATTATAAAAATCCTTGTTTTAAAATTTTGGCTATAACTAGTTCTTATATTATATAGAAAAAAAGTGTTTAAATAGTGTCTTATAAAGACACTATTTAATAAGAAGAGCAATCAGTTGAATTTTTCTTTTTCTTAAGCTCATCCAAAAGTTCTTGTTGTGTAAATATACCCTTTTTATCTTGTTTTTCTACAGTAACATTTGAACCACTATAACGGTATGTAGCATTGTCTATATAGAGTGTTCCCGAACTCCACTCATTACTATTATTTTTAGACTCAATTAGCCAATCTGTCTCTTTTGTATTATATACATGATACTCAGAAAAACATCCTATTTTAGAACCAAAACCACCCTCTATAAACCAACTTTTTTTATCTTTATTATTTTTCATTACAAGATTATGAAAACGTGTAGATTCATCTTTGACATCTTTTTCATACTCCTCCATCTCACCATCTGCAAACATTTTTTCTATGTTACCATCTCTCTCTGTTTTCATTCTGACATTAGAATATGTATCTTTTTTAATTAAAACATCATCAACATACTCCTCATCTACACCATCCATAAAAATATCCTCTACAGTAGCACTACTATTAGTTGTAAATTTAATATTTGCTTTTGTACCACTATTAGGGTGATTAAAATAGTCAGGGATAGAGCTATAGTTAGTTTCTGATATTATTGTTTCATCTAAAGAGATAAACAGACTTCCATCATTATATTTATATAATCCTGTCTTCTTGTCATAATCTAAACACTCTGTATAGCTTATATTTGTTCCTATTTTTGACATATAAGTATACTCTGTATCCATAGCCATTGTTCCACTTTCACTACAAGAGTAAACTTCCTCCTTATGATAAGAGCTATTCATTTTAAGAAATTTTTTTTGAATCTGCTTAGTTACCTTTACCATTTTACTTATTTTATGCTCTTGCTTTAATCTCAAACTAGTTTTATTTTTAAAGTCTATACCACTAGGTACACCTGTGGCTGCCTCACTTTTTGATAATACAGAATCAACACTCTCTTTATTATCTTTATCCTTACTGTCACTATCACCACCACATCCTATTAAAAGAATAGATGATAAAACCAAACTTGATATAAATATTTTTTTCATACTTTTTTCCTTTATTTTAAAATTTCTTTAAGTTTTTTAGTTGTTTTACTACAACTTCTATATGTTTGATTATATTTCTTAGTAAAACACTCCTCTCCAATAGCACCAATCTCACCTATCCCTTTTGCATAATAGTATGTAGAAGTAAAGTTTTTCTTATCACTATACTCTCCTCTAACACCCTCTGCTGATTCAGATTCACAACCTAATATTAATACATCATTATAAGTTTTATCCAAAATTATTTTTGATTCAAGATGCTCTTCAACTCTACATTTTGTCCATCCAATATGATAAAATATAGATTTAGCATCTACAGACTCATAGCTAAAATAGTAATCTCCAATATTTAGATGTCTTCTATACTTCCTAGTATCATAAAAATCATCTACAAGCTCTTTTTTTTCAATACGTGTATCCCCAATAGTATATGTTGTATCTACTCCCTCTATTACTATATTCTCATTAACAGTATAATCTATTTGATTATTCAAGTTAACACTAATTGGCTCTTTATCATAATTTTTATCTCCATTGCTATCCTTATGTTTAATTCTCTCATAGATGTTTGTTTGATTTTGAGTAGGAAATAGATACTCTTTTAAATCATACTCTCCATTACTACTAAATACGACTGTCTCATTAGCATCAAGAAGTTTACTTTTATCCAAATCTTTTTTGTCAAATCCACAACCTGTAATCAATAATACTATAGCTGTAGTTAACAAAGTAATAGAAATTTTTTTCATCTTACTAGCTCCTTATTTAGTTAAAAAAATAGGTTAAAAAAGTATTAAAATATGTATTTTTTTTACTCTTAAAATCTAAATAGTTTACACCTGCTTCAGGAGTAATAGCCACATTTTCACTAATGAAAAAATCTGTTCCTAGATAAAAGGTATTACCCTTTTGCTCTTGGATATACTCATTAGAGGTATTCCAATAGTATAGTTTTAATCCAATATAAGAAGTGGTAATTGGTGTTTTATAAAAATAGTAACTAATACCTGGAGAGAGTGTATAGTAGAGTTCATTTCTTTGAGTATCTACATCAAGACCTAATAAAATCTCTACTTTATCACTCAAAAGATATCCCAATTGCGTATTGAACCCAAAAGTATCAAACTCATCACTACTTTGAGTACTATATAGTCCAGCTGAAAATTTTACATTTCCCTCTTTTACACCATTTTGTTCAAAAGATGTACTATACCCAAATGAGTTTATAAGAAAAAGCATGAAAAATATCTTAATAAAATTAAGGATAATACTAGTCATAAAAAACTCCTTTTGTTTATTCTAAACTTATTATATATTAAAAATAGTTTTTATATATTTAAATTATATCATAAATATACAAAGAAAAACTATAATTTATAAAATTAATCTTAAAAATTAATATTAAGTACACATATGACACTAAAAGGACACTTTATCTTGTTATACTATGTTTATTAAATAGAATCTATTTATAAAAAACCATCCAATAAAGGATTATTATGAAATTTTTACACATACTTCTATTGTTTACTATCTCCTCTTTTGCAGAGACTTATATCTCAGGCAGTGTTATAAATAATAGTGTTATTGGGGATAATAATTTTAAAAATAGAGGTTCAGGGGTTATAGTATCTAAAAATATATCAACTTCATCTTTTAATAAAATAGATATTGATATACCTGCTAGAATAGATATTAATAGAGCAGAAGAAAGAAGTATTCTACTAAAAACAGATAATAATTTAATTAATAAAATTAAAATATATGTTAAAGGTACAACTCTTTTTATTCGTACAAAAGGCAGTTTTCAATCTACAAAGGATATAAAAATAGTAATAAATAATCCTAATCTAAAAAGTTTAATAGTTGATGGTGCATCAACTATCAATATAGATGGATATAAAGAAAAGAGCATCTCTATTATAGTTGATGGCTCAACTGATATCTACTTTAAGTCTGGTAATTTCAATACATTATCTCTTAAAGCAGATGGTAGTTATGATATAAATCTTTTAAATATAGAGATTAAAAATGCCAAGATTAGAGCAGAAGGAGCAGGAGATATAAAAGTTAACGTTAGCAACTATTTAGATATTGATTTAGAAGGAAGTGTTGATGTTAAATATTCTGGAAATCCAAAACTAAAAAAGAGAGTTAAGGATGTAGCAGACTTAACTCATATTTAATTTAACTTATATTTGGCAAAGGAGTCTATTATGTTAAAAATAAAACTATTTATTATATTTATACTTATATTTGGTATCTCTGATATCAACGCAAGTAACCAAATTAGCAAACAGGAGGTGATAAATGCTATTAAACATGGTGTGAACTCTACTAAAAAATTATTAAAAAAAGTTCCAATAGACTACTATCAAGACAATGATACACTATTACACTATGCTGTACAGTTTAGAAAGAGAGGTGTAGTTGAGTTATTAGTTAATAGAAAAATTTTAATTTCAAGAAAAGGTGGAATCTTTTATGGTACAGCTTTGGAAGATGCTATATATTATGGTCATCTAGGAATCGCCTCTTATCTTTTAGAAAAGGGTTCTCTTGTTAATGTAAAAAATATTTCAGGAGAGACAGCATTGCATATAGCAGCGAAAAGAGGTTATTTGGATATGGTTGAGCAACTTATAGCTCATGGTGCATCAAAAAGTATGCCTGATGGAAATGGAAATACGGCTTATGATTTAATTCCTAATCTATCATGGGATAGTCGTAAAAAGTTACAAGAGACACTAGCTACAGAACCTGTACATATGAGAGGAGGATACTCTCAAAGTATTAGAAGTCATAATATTCACTCTACCCACAATAGAAATATAAATATTATTGATAAAAAAACGAAAATGGAAAATAGTAATATGGGTATAGATATTAATATTCATAGAATAAATAAGTTTTAAATAAATTAAAAAAGGACAAAAAATGAGACAGAAAAAACTTATAATGGCACTTTTAATAGGAAGTTTATACTCAACAACACTATATAGTGGAGAGAATATATATCTAGGTGATGACTTTAATGAGAGACACTCTAATGTAAATGAATCTTATATAAAAACTATGGCAAAAAATAGAGCTTATAATGGTGTAGGTGGTGCTAGTTATACGAAAGTTGATGGAAAAGAGCAACTTCAAGAGGCACTCGAATCTGGACAACTAGACCAAGAGATGAATGGAAATAGAATAAACCAAGAGTATAAACATATAGAGATAAATAATGCGCGTATTAATCAACAAGACCTAAAAAATATGCAAGGGGATAATCTACTTATAGGTTCTCGTGTCAAAAATGATAAAGAGAAAATAATGCAGACTATTGATATTAAAAATAGTAAAATTGATACCAATAAACATATCAATGTAGGTATAATCTCCTCGGCAAAAAACAATAGTGGAATTAGTTCCATTAACTCTATAAATAGAAGTTCTCTATTGGGTGGAAGTAAACGGAAAACCTCTTCCTCTTTTAGAGATAAAGATACAAGAGATAAAAAAGGTATATCTCTTATAGACTAAAATTTTAAATACATCATAAAGGAAAATAATGTTTAATAATTCAATTAATATGCTACTCTTATCCACATTAATAGCTGGATTCACATCTTGTGGTGGAGGTGATAGCAATAACAAAAAAGATACAAGAACAACTGGATATTTTATTGACTCTCCTGTTAAGGGACTAAACTATGAGTGTGGTGATATTAAAGGTATTACAGACTCAAAAGGGGCATTCTCTTGTGATAATGCTCCAGTAACCTTTAAACTTGGAAAGATGCAAATTGGTGTACTAAAATCTTTTACAAAAGATAATAAGATGTATCCACAAGACCTATTAGGACTTAGACGGGATAACTTTACAGATGAAAAATTAATTAAACTTATCCGACTCCTACAATCAATTGATGATGATGAAGATATATCAAAAAATATCAATATTACAAAAGATGTATCAGACTCATACACAGAGAATTTGAACCTTGATAAATCTATGTTAGCTATTTTAGTTGCTCCATCAAATGGAAACCTTATTAGTGAAGAGGATGCTATTAGACACCTTCAAAATAGTATGGGTGCTGATGCACATCTTCAAGCTCCAAAAGATAGTACAAGTGATGATGCAGAGTCAACTTCAAATGCTAT
>Ga0256827_10000952_pt1 | contig 18237 bp, 13 predicted proteins | sample CV84metaG_FD_185977 | JGI IMG/M metagenome (GOLD analysis project Ga0256827, IMG submission 185977) | Hydrothermal vent microbial communities from East Pacific Rise, Pacific Ocean - CV84 | ecosystem: Environmental > Aquatic > Marine > Hydrothermal vents | place: Pacific Ocean: East Pacific Rise... | reverse complement strand
CACCCAGAAGGATAGTCGTCTAATCAATAATTATACATTATATACTATACACTATTTTAAATATTTATCAAGCCAGCTAAAAAATTCTCTTTGCCATAAAATACCGTTCTGAGGTTTAAGAACAAAATGAGTTTCATCAGGAAAATATAACCATTTTGCATCAATATTACGTAAACGAGCAGCATCGAAAGCCGACATTCCTTGTGTATAAGCAATTCTATAATCTTTATCGCTATGAATAACATAAATAGGGGTATTCCAATTTTGAACAAATTTATGTGGCGAATTTTTATATGTGTTTTGTGCAATTTTATTGTTTAAATCCCAATATGCACCACCTAAATCCCAGTTTGCAAACCACATTTCTTCAGTTTCGGTATATTGAGCCTCAAGATTAAATATACCATTATGAGCAATAAATGCTTTAAACCTTTTGTTACTGTTATGTCCAGCTAACCAATAAACAGAAAAGCCTCCATAGCTTGCACCAACAGCACCTATATGGTCGCCATCAATATATGGCTCTTTTACAGCATCATCAATAGCAGAAAGGTAATCGTCCATATTTTGTCCACCATAATCGCCAGAAATTTGCTCATTCCATTCAATACCAAAACCAGGTAAACCTCTGCGGTTTGGAGCTACAATAATATAATTATTAGCAGCCATCATTTGAAAATTCCAGCGGAAACTCCAAAACTGACTAACAGTTCCTTGTGGTCCACCTTGACAATATAGAAGAGCAGGGTATGTTTTTGTTGAATCGAAGTGAGGAGGGTAGATGTACCAAACTAATTCTTGCTTTCCATCGGTTGTAGCAACCCATTTAGATGTTACTTTACCCATTTCAAGTTGGTCTAAAATATCTTTATTTTCAAACGAAATTTCTGTATCAATACCAGTATTTTTATCAACAATATATATTTCAGATGGTTTACTCATACTAACTTTTGTAGTAATAAGTTTATCTCCTGCATCAATAACACTACGGTAGTTGTGAATGCCTTGTGTTAATTTATTAATTTCTTTTGTTTCGAAATTTACGTTGTAAATTTCGTCAGTAGCGTGCCAATCGCTTATAAAATATGCCGATTTATTATCCTCTGCAAAAGTATAATTACCAGCATTTTGTTCAATACTTGCAGTTAAATCTGTTTTTTCGCCGTTTTCTAAGTTCATTAAAAATAAACGGTTTTTATCCGATTCGTAACCATCTCGTTCCATACTATTAAACATCATATATTTACCATCTGATGAAAATACTGGAGTTTGGTCGTATCCCATCATTCCTTCAGTCATGTTTTTAGTCTCGCCAATTTCAATATCGTAAAAATATATATCAGTGTTTGTTGAAACAACATATTTAACACCACGTTTTTTTCTACTTGTATAAGCAATTGTTTTACTATTAGCAGTAAACTCAATTTGCTCCATTCCTCCCCATGGTCTAACAGGCGATTCCCACATTTCGTTAGGCATTATATCTGTTTCGTTTGTTATTTTTTTACCATTATAGTTAGCAATAAATACGTGTGAATATGTATCAACCCAATGGTCCCAATGGCGAAACATCATGTCATTTATTACTCGACCAGTTGTTTTGTCAAGGTCAGGGTGGATATCTTTTGCCGTAGTATCAAGCTTTACTTCGGCAATAAATGCAATTTTACTCATATCTGGTGAGTATTTAAACCCACTGATATCACCTTCGTAATTAGAAACTTGTGTTTTATTTGTTCCGTCAGGATTCATTTCCCAAACTTGCATTGAACCACTTTTGGCTGATAAGTAACCAATTTTGCTACCATCAGGTTTCCATATTGCATTGTATTCTCCACCTGCTGTTGCGGTGAGCTGTGTTTTTTCTTTTGTTTCAAGATTCATAGAGAATAAATCTCTGTTACCTTTGTTTTCCTCTTTACTATAATATGAAACACCATAAATTATAGTTTTTTTATCAGGCGAAAGCTGTACGTCACTTAATCGCCCAAACGACCATAAAACCTCTGGAGTCATTACATCAGACTCTAATTTTAGATTTGGTTTCGAAATAATAGTTGAGTTATCAACTATAGTTGTAGTAGTATTGTTTTTATTATCAATACTAGTGTTTTGTGTGCAACTTGCAAAAAGCAGAGCAACAATTGGTAAGTATTTAAAATATCTCATTTTAATGTAAATTTTAATTCACATCAAAGTTATAAAAATTACTTAGTTAAATATATGATGTTGAAAAGTTGTTTGAAAAATGAATTTTTTATGTATACTCAAACCACATAGCTTTTCGGCTTTTCTACTTTTTCTTTTTCCATTTTTATTCGTTTAAATTTGTAAGCGTAACAAGCTATGCTTAGAATTTTAAACTTTAAAAAAGAAAAAATAAATCCGTATAAATTCCCGAAAAGCTAAATGGATTGAGTAATACTCAAACCACATAGCTTTTTTTTAAATTTAAATTTATAATTGTAACAAAACTATGCTTGAAATACAAACTTTAAAAAAGAAAAAATAAATTCGTATAAATTCCCGAAAAGATAAATAGCTTGAGTATATCTAAATTTAATTTGTGTAATTATATTTGGTTATCAGTACTTTAAAAGTGAATATGGGGGTTTGAGTGGATACTAAAATATTTTTTTATATAAAACTTGTTGTATCAAAATTTTAATGATAATTGGTAATGTTTTTATAACATATTTAGTGAAAAATATATAAATGATGAAAAAACCTAATAAAAGTTTTTCGGTTTTAGAAACATAAATTGTATATTTGGAGTTTAATAACAAATTATACACCTATAATTAATTATGATTAGGAATATTTTTATACTAAGTAAGAGATTCTCAATAATTTCTTTTGTTGCGTTGGCATTAATTGTTACATCTTATAGTTGTAATGGAGGTGAAGCTACAACAGATGAAGGGCAGGATATTGAAGACGCTATAGATAATGAGATAGATTCTACATCTGCAACAATTGTGCAGTTTAATAATTCGTTGTTTAGTATACCATCACCATACGAAATAGCTTTTTTAGTAAAAAATGAGAATATAGATTTTAATAAGGATTTCTTAAATCCTGTAAACAGGTCACATAATTATATTAATAATTTTAAAAAAGCATTAAACTTAGGTGTTTATGGTGCCGATTTAGGTTATTTAAATATATATGAACAAACACCTGATGCTATATCTTATTTTTCTGCAATAAAAGTATTGTCGCAAGAGCTTGATATTTCAAATGCATTTGACCAAAAAACAATTTCTAGAGTTGAAAAAAATATGAGTAATAAAGATAGTTTATTATACATAATGTCGTCAACTTATAGAAAAGCTGATATATATTTAAAAGATAATAATAGAAGTGAGTTAGGCGTTTTAATATTAACAGGTGGATGGTTAGAAAGTGTAAATGTTTTGGTAAATATTGCTAAAACTAGTAAAAATCAAAATATTATTAGAAGAATTGGAGAACAAAAATATCCTTTAGAGAATATGATTAAAATCCTTTCGCCTTACTATAACGAATCAGAAGAGTACGGTAAGTTAATTGAAAGTTTGATTGATTTGGCTTATGATTTTGATGGAATTGATGTACATTACACATATAAAAAACCAGAAGTTTTTGCAAATAAAAAATTAACTGTAATAAATAGTGAATCACAATTAGTAATGTCAGACGAACAGCTAAATATGATTTCAGAAAAAATTACGGTAATAAGAAATACAATAATTGAATAATATTTTTGAAACAAAAGAAAATGAATTTATTTAAATACATATTAGTAGTAGCGTTTTTTGTAGTGTTAACAGGTACAACCGAAGCACAAATACAAAATACAACAGATTTATGTTCGCAATATATTGTACCACCATTTGTTTCTGATGGTCAGCAATATAAAGCATTACTTAATGGTGATGAAATAGCTGAATTTCACGCAACTTTCTATGGCGGTAGCACATATAGAGTGTCTTCTTGTAGTGGAAAATCGGAAGGTAATTTAATTTTCTCTATTTATGATAGAGAAAGAAATCTTTTGTTTACAAATAAAGATTATCAAAATTCTCCTTATTGGGATTTTAAATTTACATCAACTATTGATTGTATTATTGAAGCACAATTAGATTTAAAGACAACAAAATCTGGTTTTGCTATACTACTTATTGGATTTAAACAAGAATAAAAGAATAATAAAAGAAATATATAAAGGCGTTATATAATAACGCCTTTATATATTTAATAGTAAATATAATAAATGAGTGAACGAATATTAAAAGCTTTAATGCAACTTTTCGCAATTATTGCGAAGCCCGACAGCAACAAGGATGAAAGACGAATAGTTGTTGGTGCCTTTTTAAAGCAACAATTAAATACCGAACTTGTAAACGAATATTTACTGTTTTTTGATGATTATTATGATCAATATCAAAAAAAGAATTCTGGTAAAAAGAAAAGAAAATCAATAGCATTAAGTTCTGTAAAGGTTCTTAAAATTTGTACACAAATAAATACTGAACTTACCTTAAAACAAAAAATTATTGTTTTAATTAGACTTTTAGAGTTTATTAAAGATGATTTTGATGAAATAACAGAACAGGAATTAGAATTTGTTGAAACAGTATCTGATACATTTAATATTGAAAATGAGGAGTTTGTGAGGCTTAAGGCATTTGTGCTATACTCTTTTGAACGAACCCCAAATTCTTCAAGAATATTACAAATAGATAATGATGCAAAATTTTCGCATGATAAGGTAAGACATATATATTCGGAAAATTTACGCGGACAAATTCGTATTTTTAATTTGTCGGTAGCACATTTATATCTGTTTAGATATTTAGGCGAAAGCGAATTAACTCTTAATAGTCAATTAATTCAAGCAGATAAAGTATATGCTTTAAATCCAGGCTCATCAATACGTAACCCTAAAATGAAGCCTTTATATTATGGCGATATTTTAAGTGCTTTTTTCGATGATGACCAAAAAACAAAATTAGTATTTGAATCAAAGAATCTTGAATTCACTTTTAAAGGTGGTAAAAAAGGTTTGAATGATATTAATTTTACTCAGGAATCTGGGCATTTGGTAGGTATTATGGGGGCTAGTGGTGCTGGAAAATCAACACTTTTAAATGTATTAAATGGAAGTAATACTCCTTCAAACGGAGGCGTGTTAATTAATGGAATTAATATTCATACAGAGAATGATAAAGTTGAAGGTTTAATAGGTCATGTATCGCAAGATGATTTACTTATTGAAGATTTAACTGTTTTTCAGAATTTATACTATAATACAAGACTATGCTACGATAATATTAGTAAATTTCAGTTAATAAGAATAGTTCTTAAAACGCTTCAAAATTTAGGGCTTTACGAGATTAAAGACATGAAAGTTGGTAGCCCAATGAATAAAAAAATATCAGGAGGGCAGCGTAAAAGACTAAATATTGCACTAGAACTTATTAGAGAACCATCTGTTTTATTCCTAGATGAGCCTACATCTGGTCTTTCATCAAGAGATTCTGAAAATATTATGGACCTTTTAAAAGAACTAGCATTAAAAGGTAAATTAGTTTTTGTAGTTATTCATCAGCCATCGTCTGATATTTTTAAACTGTTTGATTCGCTTTTAATTTTAGATACAGGAGGGTATTTAATTTACGATGGAAATCCTGTTGATTCTATTACTTATTTTAAATCACGTACTCATCAGGCAAACTGGAGCGAAGCAGAATGTAGTAATTGTGGTAATGTAAACCCAGAACAAGTATTTAATATTGTTGAGTCGCACGTACTTGATGAATACGGAAAACAAACATATACAAGAAAAGTATCACCAAAAGAGTGGCAAGAAAATTACGAGGAATTTATAAGAAGTAAGAAAAATAGAGAACTTAGAATACCTGATAGATTACCAGAAATTTTGTTTAGAATACCAAATAAATTTAAACAATTTAAGGTGTTTGTTATTAGAGATGTATTAGCAAAATTTGCAAATAAACAGTACCTAGTAATAAATTTGCTTGAAGCCCCTGTTTTATCATTCTTTTTATCGTTTATTATAAGATATTATAGTGTTGATGCTTTGCATGATGTGGGGTATACTTATAGCGAAAACTCAAATATACCGGTATATATATTTATGTCGGTAATTGTTGCAATTTTTATGGGACTTACGGTAAGTGCCGAAGAAATAATAAAAGACCAATTAATATTAAAACGAGAAAAATTCTTGAATTTAAGTTGGGGAAGTTACCTATTTTCAAAGGTTGCGATATTACTTACCTTATCAGCTATACAAGCATTAACTTTTATACTCTTAGGTAATTATGTACTCGAAATACGGGGTATGTATTGGCAATATTGGCTAGTATTATTTACTGTTTGGTCAGTAGCAATACTTTTTGGATTAAATATTTCAAACAGTTTTAAAACTGCTGTAACTATCTATATATTAATACCTTTCTTGGTAATACCAAATATTATTTTAAGTGGTATTATTGTAAAGTATGATAAATTAAATCCTGATGTATCATCGCCAAGTAGTATACCTTTTTATGGCGAATTAATACCTGCAAGATGGGCTTACGAAGCATTATCAGTTTATCAATATAAAAACAACGGTTACGAAAAACAATTTTATAAATACGATAAAATAATAAATACAGCTAACTATAAAAAAGACTATTGGCTTGTAACATTAGATAATAAACTAGTTGCTTTAAAACGTAATTTAAAAGACGAAGAAAAGAAATCGGAGAATATTAGCGATTTATTACTTATTAGAAATGAGTTAAAAGATGAGCTGGCCTTAAAAAAGCGTTTTAAATTTAACGATTTAGATAAGTTGTATATTGATAAACTTGATGCAGTAACATATAAAAATACAAAGCAACTTTTTAAAGATATAAAAGAGTATTATATTAAGAAATCAAAAAAAGCAGGGAAACAAAAGGATAAGATTATAAGTAAACAACAGAATACTGAAAAAAAACGTAAAGAATTTATTCAGTTAAAGAAAGATTATTATAATGAGCTTTTATCTGATTTTGTTAGAAATAAAGATGCAATAGGTATTGTTGAATATAAAAACAGACTTTACCGTAAAATTGATCCTATTTATAACGATGCACAACATGTTTTTGTTAAATCGCATTTTTATGCTCCTCGTAAAAGTGTATTTGGTTATATGATTAATACTTTTTGGATGAATATAATTGTATTATGGGTATTTGCATTAGTCTTGTTTATTACATTGTATTTTAGTGTATTTGCAAAGCTTATAAATATGTTTGGAAAAATATCTGATAAATTATTTGCTGAGAAAGATTAGGGAGTATATGTATTGGTAATTTTGGATTTAAATTATTATGAAATTTTAAGCATAGGTGATGTGTATAATTTTTTTGTAAATTACATAAAAAAAAGACACATAATTAATTGTTATGCGTCTTTTACTATTTTTTTCTAATTCTTTTAAAACTCAGCATTTTTAGGAGTACGAGGAAAAGGTATTACATCTCTAATATTTCCCATACCTGTTACAAATAGCATTAATCTTTCAAAACCTAAACCGAAACCAGAGTGAGGTACAGTACCAAATTTACGAGTATCTAAATACCAACTCATATCCTCAGTAGGAACACCCATTTCGTTCATGCGAGCAACAAGTTTGTCGTAATTCTCTTCACGTTGCGAACCTCCAATAATTTCACCAATTCCAGGGAAAAGAATATCCATAGCTCTAACAGTCTTACCATCATCGTTTTGTTTCATGTAGAACGATTTAATTTCTTTTGGATAATCAATTAAAATAACTGGTTTCTTAAAGTGTTTTTCAACTAAATATCTTTCGTGTTCCGATTGTAAATCAGCTCCCCAACCTTCAATAATATATTGAAATTTCTTTTTCTTATTAGGTTTAGAGTTACGCAAAATATCTATTGCTTCAGTATAAGTAACTCTTTCAAAATCGTTTTCCAAAACAAAATTTAATTTCTCAAATAATTCTTGCGAACGTTCGTTTTGAGGTTTAGTTTTCTCCTCTTCTTGTAATCGTTTACTTAAAAACTCAATATCTTCTTTACAATTATCTAATGCATATTTAACACAATATTTAAGCATATCTTCAGCTAAATCCATATTGTCGTTAATATCGTAGAATGCAGCCTCAGGTTCAATCATCCAAAACTCGGCTAAGTGTCTTGTTGTATTTGAGTTTTCAGCTCTAAAAGTAGGTCCAAAAGTATAGACTTTAGAAAGAGCCATTGCTGCAAGTTCAGCCTCTAATTGCCCAGAAACAGTTAAGTTTGTTTCACGTCCAAAAAAATCATTAGAAAAATCTACTTTTCCTTCATCGTTTATGGGAGCATCTTTTGCTGGAAGAGTTGAAACTCTAAACATTTCGCCAGCACCCTCAGCATCCGATGCAGTAATTAAAGGAGTATGTACATTATAAAAACCTTTTTCGTTAAAAAAGCTGTGCACTGCAAAAATCATTGAATGACGTATTCGTGATATTGCACCAAAAGTATTTGTTCTAAACCTAAGGTGTGCAATTTCTCTTAAAAACTCAAGGCTATGTTTTTTTGGCTGTAAAGGGTATTCATCAGGATTTGCTTCGCCAAGAACCTCTATTTTTATTGAGTTTACTTCAACATTTTGTCCTTTGCCTTCCGATTTAACCAATTCGCCATCAACCGAAATTGAGGCTCCAGTATGTATTCTTGCTAAAATATCTTCGTTTTGCTCATTAACATCAACAACAATTTGAATATTATTTATTGTAGAGCCATCGTTAAGTGCAATAAATGCAACATTTTTACTGCCTCTTTTTGTTCTAACCCAACCCTTAACATTTACTTTGTTACCGTAGTTTTCTGAGTTTAATAATTCTTTTATTGATATAATCATTGTACTTTGTTTTCAAAATTTTAACAAAAATATAGTTTTTGTATGTGTATGTTAAATAAATGTTTAATTATTTGTTAAAAAATAGTATTTTTGATGCTTATAAATAAAAGGAACACTTTTTGTATTAAGAACAGAATAATTAAATAAAACAGAATAAAATGAGAAGATTAACATTATTTTTAGTTTTGATTGCGTTTGTATTTGTTGCTAACGCGCAAACATCAAAGCGTTCGAGCGTAAAAAACTATATTAATTATGGCGAGTTTGATAGTGCAAAAGAAAAAATTGAAGAGGTTGTTGTTAATGCTAAAACCAAAGAAGATGCTTTGTCGTGGTTTTATAGAGCAAGAGTATATCATGCAATATATAATATTGATAGTTATAAAAAAGCAGATAGAAGTACTGAGGCTGACCAAAAAGTTGCTTTTTATAATAAATTAGATGCAAACCCTCTTCCTAAAGCTATCGATTCATATAAAAAAGCATTAGTGTATTGTATTAAAGATGCTAAATTATCTGATTATGATTTTGATAAAAACTTAGATAGAATAAAGTATATAAAAGCAGTACAAGATCCTAATACAAGGTATAATAATCAAGAAGTTTTAGGGTTTATTTATGCTCAATATTTACCTGTATTAACTAATACAGTTGCAAATCAAGGAGTAACAGAATATCAAAAGAAAGATTATAAGAAAGCATTATTTTTATTTGAACAAGCTGTTGTTTTATCTGCAATAAGAGGTACTGTTGATACATTCTCTGTATATTATGCAGCACATTCTGCAATGAAAGCTGAAGAAAAAGATAAAGCAATAAAATATTTTAAAGAAGTAAAGAGTTTGAAAATTGGTAAAACTGATGACGATAAAGCAGGCAACTATTATTATTTAGCAAAAGCATATCTTGCAAAAAATGACACCGCTCATTATATTAAAACTTTACAAAAAGGAAGAAAAGTATATCCAAAATCAAGTACATTATTAGTTGAAATTATTAACTATTATATTACTGCAGGAAAATCGAAAGAAGCAAAAGAAATGCTTATTGTTGGTACTAAAAATGAGCCAAACAATAAACTTTTATATTTCAATCTTGGTACTATATACGAAAAACAAGATAGTTTAATAAAAGCAATTGAAATGTATAATAAAACTATCGAAATTGATCCTAATTATGTGTCTGGTTTATATAACTTAGGTGCTTTATATAATAATAAAGGTTTAGCAATGGTAAAAGAGGCTGATGAAATTCCTCCAACACAACAAAAAAAATACGATGCAAAATTAAAGGAAGCTGTTGGTGAATTTGAAAAAGCGTTACCATACCTAGAAAAAGTACATGAATTAGATGCTAAAGATAAAGTAACAATTGCTGCTTTAAAAGGTATTTATTATACTCTTAAAGATATGCCTAAATATGAGGAAATGAATAAACTTTTAAAAGAGTAGTAACGAAATAATTAATATATTTGAACCGAGAATTTATTTAAAATTCTCGGTTTTTTTATGGAAAAAATATTGAAACTTTTAAATCAAGGTATCAATGTTAGTTAAGGACTACTAATCTTGCGAAAGAATTTAAAATTTATAACTTAATTAAAAAAACAATTAAAAAGTTTCATAATATATAAAAAGCTATATATCTTTGTAGGATAGAAAATAAACTAATTAAATCAACAATATGTCAACTAAAATATTTGATGTTATAAAGCCAGGAGTAGTAACTGGCGAAGATGTACAAAAGGTTTTTGCAATAGCAAAAGAAAATAATTTTGCGTTACCAGCGGTAAATGTTATTGGAACAAACACAGTAAATGCAGTTTTGGAAGTAGCAAAAGAGGTTAATTCACCTGTTATTATTCAGTTTTCGAATGGTGGAGCACATTTCTTTGCAGGTAAGTCTTTATCTAACGAAAATCAAGAAGCTGCTATTGCAGGAGCAATTTCGGGAGCACAGCATATACATCAAATGGCTGAGATGTATGGTGTTGCTGTTATTTTACATACAGACCATGCTGCAAAAAAATTATTGCCATGGATTGATGGTATGTTAGAAGCTGGTAATGTATTTTATCAAGAATACGGAAAGCCATTGTATAGTTCACATATGTTAGATTTATCGGAAGAGCCAATTGAAGAAAATATTGCAATAAGCAAAGAATATTTAAAGCGTATGTCTGCAATAGATATGACACTTGAAATAGAACTTGGTGTTACAGGTGGTGAAGAAGATGGTGTTGATAATACAGGTATAGATAACTCTTTGTTATATACTCAACCAGAGGAAGTTGCTTATGCTTATAATGAATTAATTCAGATTTCAGATAAGTTTACTATTGCCGCATCGTTTGGTAATGTACATGGTGTTTATAAGCCAGGTAATGTAAAACTTACTCCAAAAATTTTAGATAATTCTCAAAAATATATTCAAGAAAAATATAATACAGGAAATAATCCTGTTGACTTAGTTTTTCATGGTGGTTCTGGCTCGTCATCAGCTGAAATTAAAGAGGCAATAGGTTACGGTGTTATTAAAATGAATATTGATACCGATACTCAATGGGCTTTTTGGAATGGTGTTTTAGAAAATTACAAAAATAAAGAAGCATATTTACAAGCTCAGATAGGAAACCCTGATGGCGATGATAAGCCAAATAAGAAACATTACGATCCTCGTTCTTGGTTACGTGAGGGCGAAAAGTCTATGGTTGAAAGATTAAAAACTGCTTTTAATGATTTAAATTGTATTGATAGAAATTAATATTTTTCAAAGTATTTAATAAAAAGACCTCTTTTGAGGTCTTTTTATTTTTTAGCATAATTTTCAGTAAAAAAACAATACTTTTGAAACATTAATAATAATAGATTGAGAAAAAGTACAAAACAAATATTAGTAAAATTATTTCCTGTTCGTCCGCCATTGTATGCTGACCGATATTTAAATAAATTTGTTTGGCATTTAGAAGGTGAAAATAAGCTGTATTTAACTTTTGATGATGGACCAACTCCAATAATTACAGAAAAAGTACTTGATATATTAGATAAATTTAAAATTAAATCAACTTTTTTTTGCTTAGGTAGAAATGTAGATAAATACCCCGAAATATATAACGAAATAATTAAACGAGGACACGCTATAGGGAATCATACATATAGTCATTTAAATGGTTGGAAAACAAAATATAATGAGTATATTAATGATGTAGAACTAGCTACTAATCATATTAAATCTAATCTTTTTCGTCCACCTTATGGTAAAATTAAACCTTTTCAGTTACGTAATGTTTGTAAGCACTACAAAGTTGTAATGTGGGATGTATTAAGCGGTGATTTTAGTAAAAATATAGATAATGAAACTTGTTTAAATAATGTGATAAAATATACCTCAGATGGTTCAATAATAGTTTTTCACGATTCTGTAAAAGCCTCAGCTAATTTGTTTTATGCATTGCCACGAGCAATTGAATATTTGTTAAGTAAAGGATTTAAGTTTGATATAATAAAATGAGTGAGAAAATTTATACATATTATAAAGTTTATGGTTTAGTTGTAAAATCAGAGCTAGAATTAAAAGAGCTCGAAAAAGTTACTTCGGTTGATTTTGATGTATTAATTGAAAAAGGAAAGGTTCCTGAAAAGCTTAAAAATCCAGAAAAAATAGGAGTGAGGTTTGAGGCTAAGAAAAATGAATTTCTCTTATCAGTTGATAATATTTGTAAATTTCACATATCAAATGGTAATAAAATTATTATTGAAAATATAGGAAACCCATCATTATCTGAAATAAAATTATTTTTATTAGGTTCAGCATTTGGTGCATTAATATTTCAACGAGGTAAGGTTCCTTTTCATGGAAGTACTGTTTTAATAAATGGTAAGGCAGTTATTATCAGTGGAGTTTCTGGTGCAGGAAAATCAACAATTACAGCAGAACTTATTTTGCGAGGATATCCAATTATTGCCGATGATGTATCTTTAATTAGTGTTGTAGATAAAAGTGTTTGTGTTTTTCCGGGTTTTGCACGAATAAAGCTTTGGGCTGATACAATTGATTTATTAAAAATTGATGATAAACTAGATAGAATTAGACCTCAACTTGAGAAATATAGTTATCCTGTTAATAACTATCATAACAAAGAAACAGAAATTAGTAATGTTGTAATAATAAAAACAAAAAACACAGCAGGTGTAACAATTGAAGAAATTAAAGGGGTAGAGAAATTTAAAATATTAAACAATAATATTTATCGTAAACAATTTGCGAAACCATTGAAAGTAGAAAAGGATCAGTTTAAAATTATTGCACAAATGTCAGCAAAAATTAAGTTATATATAATAGAACGCCCAAACTCTACTAATTCAATTAATGATGTTGCAAATAGTATTTTAGATATTTAAAACTAATCAGTTATGCATTAACAACACGAGCAGAGCAATTTCTACAAAGCGATAATTCTCCATTTAATCTGCGTTGAGCTAAATCTTGAATGTTTTCGCGTAATGCATCTATTTTTACTGCGGCAATGCATTCATTTGCAAAGGCATACATTAACAACATTTTTGCTTCTTTTTTACGAATACCTCTTGCACGCATATAAAACATTGCATCTTCGTCTAACTGACCAACAGTTGCTCCATGCGAACATTTTACATCATCGGCAAAAATCACTAACTGTGGTTTTGTGCTCATTTTTGCAGCATTAGTAAGTAAAATATTACGGTTTGTTTGATTTGCATTTGTTTGTTGTGCATCTTTTGCTACATAAACTTTTCCACTAAAAGCACCTGTTGCATTATCGTCAAGTATAGTTTTAAATAACTGATTACTATTGCAGTGCGATTTACTATGATTTACATGAACAAAGTTTGCGGTATGTTGTTTTTTATCCACAAGCGATAATCCAAATAAATCGCTTTCGCAACCTTCTTCTGCTAAGTTAATATTAAAATTATTACGAATTATTCCACCTAAAAGTGAATAAACACCCGAATGAAACACCGAATCTTTATCTTGATATATATATGTAGACGATATATTATTGCTTTCGTTATGTTCGTTTTGAATTTTGTAGAAATTAAGTTTTGCATTTTTACCTACATAAATTTCGGTAGCCGTATTTCCTAAAAATTCGCCTGTTGAAAGAGAATCATCGCAAAAAATAAGGTTTGCTTCTGCAGCTTCTTCAATTATAATTAAATTACGAGTATTATAGAAAAATCCTTTTTCATCAACAAGTAAATTAATTATTTGAATAGGTTTCTCGGTATAAGAATTTTTTGGAAAATAAATGAAAATACCATCTTGTGCCATTGCTGTATTTAGTGCATAAAGACTATTATCCTTAGTGTCTCCGTATTTTGCATAATGCTTTTCAAAAATCTCAGGATATTTTTTTGCAGCTTCGTTAAAACTTGCAACAATAACTCCCTTAGGGAATTCTTTTATCTTTTTTTCTTCAATATACCTACCACGAGATAAGAGAGTTACATCGGCATCTAAACGAACAACATCGCATTTAAACAGGTTTTCTGTTTTAATTTGAATATCAATAGGTTTAAATGTAACATTATAATCTTTATCGAAAGATGGGATAAGGTCGGTGTATTTATAATCTTCGTTAGATTTTGTAGGTACACCCACCTTCTTAAAATCGTTAAAAGCCGCTTCGCGATGTTTATTTATAATAGGAGAGGAGTAGTCGTTAATATCTTTTGTGTTAGCAGAATATAACGCTTCTAAATCCTTATTTATTTTTTCTATTTTCATTTTACTCAGTTTAATGTTCGACTCCTACGGAGTCGTGTGTTTCAAATATTTAATAAACTATAAATATTTGAATCCTACGGATTCAGTTGAAACTTATTTCTTTCCGTCAACTTGTTCTTTAATCCAGTCGTAGCCTTTTTCTTCGAGAGTTAAAGCTAATTCTTTACCCGCAGTTTTTACAATTCTACCATTATAAAGAATATGCACAATATCAGGAACAATAAAATCTAATAATCGCTGATAGTGAGTGATTACAATAGTTGAAGTGTCTGGTTTTTTTAGTTTGTTTACACCATTTGCAACAATACGTAGTGCATCAATATCTAGTCCTGAATCAGTTTCGTCAAGAATAGCTAGTTTTGGTTCTAACATTGCCATTTGAAAAATTTCATTTTTCTTTTTTTCTCCACCAGAGAAACCTTCATTAACCGAGCGATTTGTAAGTTTTTCGCCAATTTCAACAAGGTCTTTTTTCTCTCGCATAAGTTTAAGGAACTGTGCAGCTGTTAATGGGTCTTTACCTTGTACTTTGCGTTGCTCGTTTACAGCAGTTTTTATGAAATTTACCATGCTTACTCCAGGTATTTCAATAGGGTACTGAAAACCTAAGAAAATGCCCATTGCAGCACGTTCTTCAACGGGAAGCTCTAATAAATTTATTCCTTGATATGTAATTTCCCCTTCGGTAACTTTAAAGTTCTCGTTTCCTGCTATTACAGCCGAAAGTGTACTTTTTCCAGAACCATTTGGTCCCATAATAGCATGTACTTCTCCTGCTTTAATTTCAAGATTTATTCCTTTTAATATTTCTTTACCGTTTATTTCGGCTTTTAAGTTTTTTATCTTTAACATTTTTTTTAGACTTTTAGATATTAGATATGAGACATTACATATTAGACTTTTCAGTCCTCTTATATTGTCTTGCTTCATTATCCATTATCAATTACTAATTATACATTATTAATTATTAGTTACCCTACACTTCCTTCAAGGCTTATTTGCAGTAGCTTTTGAGCTTCAACAGCAAATTCCATAGGTAATTTATTTAACACTTCTTTTGCGTATCCATTTACAATTAAGCCAATTGCATCGTCAGTAGGAATCCCTCGTTGATTACAGTAAAAAATTTGGTCTTCGCTTATTTTAGATGTAGTAGCTTCGTGTTCAGCTATAGCCGAATTATTATCAATTTCAATGTATGGATAAGTATGTGCACCACACTCGCTACCCATTAGCAACGAATCGCATTGCGAGAAATTACGAGCATTCTCAGCATTTTTACCAACTTTTACTAATCCTCGATAGCTATTATTACTTTTACCCGCTGAAATACCTTTTGATATAATTGTTGATTTAGTATTTTTGCCAATATGTATCATTTTTGTGCCAGTATCGGCTTGTTGATAGTTGTTTGTAACAGCAACAGAGAAAAACTCGGCAGTTGAATTATCACCTTTAAGTATTGTGCTTGGATATTTCCATGTAATTGCAGAGCCTGTTTCAACCTGTGTCCACGAAAGTTTTGAGTTTTCGCCGTAGCAAATTCCACGTTTTGTTACAAAATTGAAAATACCCCCTTTACCTTCTTTATTTCCAGGATACCAGTTTTGTACAGTTGAGTATTTTACTTCTGCATCTGTGTGGATATAAATTTCTACAACTGCTGCGTGTAGTTGGTTTTCATCTCTTTGTGGAGCTGTACAGCCTTCAAGGTAACTTACGTAACTGCCTTCGTCGGCAACAATAAGTGTACGCTCAAATTGGCCTGTATTTTCAGCATTAATTCTAAAGTATGACGATAATTCCATTGGAGAACGTACTCCTTTTGGAATATATACAAACGAGCCATCGCTAAAAACTGCAGTGTTTAATGCCGAAAAATAATTATCTTTATAAGGAACAACTGAGCCTAAATATTTTTTTACCAAATCTGGATAATCTTTTACTGCCTCGCTAAATGAGCAAAAAATTACGCCAAGCTCAGCAAGTTTTTCACGAAAAGTAGTTTTAACAGAAACACTATCAATAACAGCATCAACAGCTACACCAGATAATATTTTTTGTTCATCAAGAGGTATTCCAAGCTTTTCGAAAGTTTCTCTTAATTCAGGGTCAACATCATCCATACTGTCAAGCACTTTTTTAGGCTTTGGCTCAGAATAATAAATAATATCTTGAAAATCTATTTCAGGAATATCTAAATGTGCCCAATTTTTTAATTTCTGTTCTTGCCAATATCTAAATGCTTTAAGCCTGTATTCGAGTAACCACTCAGGTTCGTCTTTTTTCGATGATATTAGTCTAACGATATCTTCGTTTAAACCTTTACCTATATCTTCGTTATCAAAATCGGAAGTAAAACCGTATTTGTATTCACTTTCAGTTACTTCTTGTATTATTTTATCTTCTTCTTTCATTTTGTTTTGTATGGTTTAGAATTGCTATGTAGAAACAATCTAAATAAAGTGCAAATATACTTTAAAATTTATTTTATACGAACTTTGAAAAGATAAAAATGATTAAAAAAAATATTTATTATTTAAGAATTAAAAAAACGGTGTAATTGTTAATAACATTATTCATAATTTATAGTAAAACAATAGAAAAATATTTTATTTTTGAAGAAATACTCTGTACCAATATATGCTAGGCATTAAAGAACAAAATATAGATATTTATATTGTTGATGACGATAAGTTAATGCTTAAAATTCTTTCAACAAAGTTTGACTCAATTTCTAAGTATAATGTAAAAACTTTTACTACAGGAGAAGCATTTTTAGAGTCTTTTATTATGTATCCACCGTCAAAAAAATCAATTTGTTTACTTGTTTTAGATTATCAGCTAAGTACAAAAGAAAATAAAGATGCTAGAAATGGTATTGAAATTTTAAAATTTGTAAAAGAAATTAATAAGAATGTTCATGTAGTAATTCACTCTAGTAATAATGATGTTGAAGTTGCATCGAAAGCTATTGAATTGGGTGCTAGAACTTTTATTAAAAAGAATGAAAATTCTTTTTTAAGAATTAATAATCAATTAAAATCAATATTAAGCGAAGTTCTTCTAGAAAAAAAGAGAGCAAATAGTAAAGCTACTCAGCTAATTTTTGGAGGACTATTATTTTTATTCTCATTGCTTGTTTTGTATCATTTTGTTGTTGAGTAATAATGTATACTCAATTCCATTCTAAAAAATACTTTCTTGATCAAATATTAGGTTTACAAGTAGCATACCAAATAATTTTAGTAAATCTATATAAAAAATAAGGTTTATTGAAATGTATCAATAAACCTTATTTATATTGTTTAATTATTCAGTATTAGTATCTGTAATGGTCAGCTTTATAAGGACCATCAACTTTAATTCCAATATATTCAGCTTGTTCTTTAGTAAGCTTTGTTAATTTAACACCAACATGCTGTAAGTGAAGTCTTGCAACTTCTTCGTCTAAATATTTAGGTAAACGAGTTACAGCAATTTCGTGCTCGTTTTGCCATAAATCTAACTGAGCTAATGTCTGGTTTGTGAACGAATTACTCATTACAAACGATG
>Ga0256827_10000951_pt1 | contig 18253 bp, 15 predicted proteins | sample CV84metaG_FD_185977 | JGI IMG/M metagenome (GOLD analysis project Ga0256827, IMG submission 185977) | Hydrothermal vent microbial communities from East Pacific Rise, Pacific Ocean - CV84 | ecosystem: Environmental > Aquatic > Marine > Hydrothermal vents | place: Pacific Ocean: East Pacific Rise... | reverse complement strand
AATATCAAAACGATTTTAAGGCAGCAGCATTTTCATCACCAATGCTTGGTTTGCCGGTTCCTACTTGTGAGGTAATAGGTGTACTGGCAGGCGATGAACCAAAATATGCACTAGGGCAAGGAATTTATCAAGACGATTCTGTTAAGTTTGAAGATAATACATTAACACACAGTAAAATAAGATATAAAAGAATGTTAAAAGCATTTAACGAAACTACTGAAGCCAGACTGGGTGGTGCAAGTTATCAGTGGGTATATAAATCGTGTAAACAGTTTAAATATATTTTTGAAAATGCTAATAAAATACAAACTCCTTTATTACTATTTTCTGGTGAAGATGAAGTAATTGTAAATAAAGACTCACATAAAAAATTTATAAAAAAACTTAAAAAGTTAAAGAAAGATGCTAACGGATTTTTTGTCCCTAATGCAATGCACGAACTTTATATAGAGAAAGATAGGGCTAGAATAGATGTTTTAACTAAAATTTTAGATTTTTTTGAAAGTTTTGCTCCTAATTATAGATTACATAATATTTGGGCAGTTATTGAGTATAAAGGTAAAAAATTAGATAAAAAGCGATATAACAATGCATTACCAAGATTTGAATTAAATACAACAAAATCTCGTGTTACGGGTTTTGATGGTTGTAATACTTTTAGCGGACAAATTGATATTGAAAAAAATACCATAAAATTTACTAAAATGGTAGCTACTAAAAAAGCTTGTGTTAATAAAAATAATATTAAAAATTTAATTAAAGATATTAGCAACAAAGTTTTTACATTTAATTTAGATAATAACAGATTATCACTTGTTTACAAAGGTAAAGTTTTTATGGTTCTTAAAAATATTGATTAATTTAATTGTCACGAATTAACGAATTAAACATATTTGTGAAATTTGCGGGAAAAGCTATGATAAGTACAAATAAAATAAAACAAATAAAATCGCTTCATCAAAAGAAGTTTAGGCAGCAAAATAAGCAATTTGTTGTTGAAGGTTTTAAGGTAGTAAGCGATGTGTTAAATTCATCGTATAATATTGATAATATTTATGTTACATCAGATTTTAAAGAAAATATAAATTTTGATACAACTCTAATTTCTGCTAAAGAGATGCAACGAATTTCCGGGCTTAAAACACCGAATAATATATTAGCAGTTGTAAGTATTCCTGAGCAAAAATCAATAAATATTTCTGATAATGAGTTGATACTTTGCCTAGATAATATTCAAGACCCTGGAAATTTTGGTACAATAATTCGTTCGGCAAATTGGTTCGGAATAAAAATAATTATTTGTTCGTCTGATACTGTTGAACTTTACAATCAAAAAGTATTGCAATCAACAATGGGTGCTTTTGTTGAAACACAAGTTTTTTATATAAATTTAGCTGACTTTTTATTAAATTACAAAGGCAATATTTACGGTACTTTTTTAGAAGGCGACAACATTTATAAAAAAAATTTACAACAAAAAGGCTGTATAGTTATGGGTAACGAAGGAAAAGGAATTAGCCAAGAAATATCAAAATTTATAACGCATAAATTATATATTCCAAGTGTTGGAAAAGTAAAAGCCGAATCGTTAAATGTATCAACAGCTACAGCAGTAATTTTATCGGAGTTTAGTAGGAGTTTATGATTAAAATAATTTTTGTTATTCATATTCTAAATAAAATTATGTAATGTTTGTTACTGAAAATCAAGAAGTAATACCTCGCCTATCGGCAGGCAGGAGGTTTTTCTTAAATTTGATTTGTATACGAGCTAATTATTTGAACCAGTGAATTATATTAAACTTATGTTAACTAATAAAATACAATATTGTTACCAAACTGTGTTGTAAATAATAAAGCAAGCAAATTTTTCTAAATTTTAATTAAAAAACAAAACAAATGAAAAAATTAACATTACTGCTATTAACAGCATTATTAATTGTAAATTTCTCTAATGTAAAGGCACAAGGCTTATTTTGGGAAACAGGTTTATATGATATCTATGATAATTATTGGGATAAAGGAACTCCTTATTTTTACTCTCAAGGTAGATGGTACACAAATAGTAAGTTAACAAAAAAGCTGTTAGCTAAAACAGGAATAATAGCCTATGAACATAAATCGTATAAAATAAAAAAGGGTGTAAAAAAAGATAAGCCGGATTATGTGTCAACTGCAAAATTTGATGATAATTATAATTTATTGGAAAATTCTTATGGAAAAACACAAATACTATTTCAGTATAATAAAAATAATTGTTTTACCGATTTTAAATTAATTAAACGAAATAAAAAATTAAAGAAACATGAAATTATTGAATATAATGATTCGTGTAGAGTACTAAAATATGAATATTATAAAAGAAACGATTCTAAATTAAAAAGTAAATGGATTACAGAGTATGATAATACTCAAAAAAATGAATTAGTAAAAATAGTATTTGATAAAGATGGCTCAACAGAAAAGAAAAAATTTGAGTACGATTATTACGAAGATGGAAAGCATAAACAAACAAAATTTTATAAAAAGGGAAAATTAAAACATGTGTGGAATTATACGTGCGATGATGAAGGTAAAGAACAAAAAAAAGATGTAAAAACTACCCAAATTTGTCATATTAAAGAATACTTAGAAGATAGTTCTTACATAGTTGTAAATCGTACAACAGACAACAAAGGCCGAATTAGAAAAAATGTATCGAAATATAATAAAAATAAAAAATTATTAGAATACCGAAGTTATAATAACAAAGGGAAAATAATTTGGGGTAACGATTATAGATACAATTGTAAAGGTAAAAAAATACAATCTATTAGTTACAAAAGAGGAGGCTTAATATGGAATAAAGAAGAATGGTTTTATAATAATGATTTAGTTGTAAAATATAAATATTATAAGCGAAAAGGTAAATTAAAATATTCAGTTGAATATAAATTTAATAATAATAAAAAGCTAATAGAACGTTTATCATTTAATAAAAAACAGCAACAAACTCAAAAATACAAATATGAATATAACGATAGAGGTGATATAATAAAAACTACATGTTATAACGGTAAAGATGAACCTACTTCTGTTTACGAAACAAATTTTACATATAAGAAATAATAATTTTAATACAATACAGTCTTAAATATGTTATATAAATAATTTATACAATTTAATTTTAAATTCACCAATATTTAAAGTATTCATTATGCCAATAGATAATCAAATGCCTATAAAAAACGAAGTGAATTTATAGGCAATTTTGATTATCTATTGGTATTAATCTAAGTTCGATTAATATTTTGCTCACATATTTAAGTTATTAGTTAAAAGTTAAAAAAACAAAACACTAACTGTAATAATTGCAGTTTCAAGTATCTTTGTATAAATATTGATAGTGGATTGTCGATAACTTAAAATTTAAAAATTATGTTTGGAAATTCATCAAATCCTATTTTAAAGGATAAAACTTTTAGTAAAGAGGCTAGTTTTACATCAAGCTCAGTAATGACTATTAATGGTACTATAGAAAAAACGGTTATTTTACTATTAGTAACCTTAGTATCAGCAATATATGTTTGGCGTAAATTCTTTTTTGAAGGAGGTATGGTAAGTGCAGAAGGTATGTATGGTTGGATTATTGGTGGTGCATTAGGTGGTTTTATTATAGCCATTGCAATAACTTTTATGAAAAAGTATGCTGCATTTTTGGCACCAATTTATGCAATTTTAGAAGGAATGTTTTTAGGTGCAATATCAGCACTTTTTGAAGCTATGTACCCGGGAATTGTAATGAATGCTGTTTTAGGTACATTCGGAACTTTTCTTTTTATGCTTTTTGCATATCGTTCAGGAATTATTAAAGTTACTAACAAGTTAAGGTCTATAGTCGTATCAGCTACTTTTGGTATAGCTATTATGTATCTTTTATCGTGGATACTTGGTATGTTTGGAGTAGGTATGCCACTTTTACATGGCGGAGGTATGCTCAGTATTGGTATATCATTATTTATTATTGTTGTTGCTGCGTTTAATTTACTTTTAGATTTCGATATGATTGAGCGAGCATCAACAATGGGAGCACCAAAATATATGGAGTGGTTTGGTGCTTTTGGTTTATTAGTTACTCTTGTTTGGTTATATATAGAGTTTTTACGATTACTTTCTAAATTAAGAGACTAGTTGGCTAGTTAAATAGATTTGAGATATTAGACTAATAGATTTGTTGTAATTATATTAATCTATCTCAAAAGTATTTTTTTCTGTCATTCTGAGCATAGCGAAGAATCTTAGTATATCATTTATAAGTATTAGATTTTTCACTTTACTCAGAATGACAATAATTTTATATAAATTTATTCTTCTAATTTTTTGACCTCATCATAAAGCTCAATCAGAATTTTATACGAATCGGTTTCTGATTTTACTTTTTTCTCAAATTTGTTTTTGAAACTCTCGCGTTTGTTTTTATTGTTCCAATAGTTACTATTAATACTATTTTTGTATTTATCAAAAACTGTAAAAGCATGATTAGGATTAGCTTTATACGAATTTTCTTGCTTTAAAAAATGATTTGCTTTTGCTGTTTCAACTCCAATATTTGAATACATTTTTGGTATTTCTTTAATATCGAAATTAATAGGAACATACGGGAAAATACAAGGATTTAACGGAGCCCACCACAATGTTTTTGTTGTTGAATTTAATTCGGCAATTACACTAAATTTTGTACTTGTATTACAAATAGGGTGATTTAAATTTTTATGCGGATTTTTATGAAGCAAATGATTAGCCTCTAAGTCTGTTCCTTCGTAATGATTATCTAAAACCTTTTTTAAATCATCAATACTTACTTTGCTTTTTGGTGTAAACGAGAAAGGAAATTCATCGTCAATACCAAATTGTTTTTCGGCTAATAAATTTAGCCCTGCCCAATGGCGTGGTACATTCCACGATGCATGCAATACCCTACGTGCAGAATAAGCTTGTCTAAAATTAAAAGGCTTTCCTAATTTTGGATTATACCAGCCACGCTCTATGGCATAATTAATAATATCGGCAGTAGCCAAAAAATTTGCGGTATCTTTTAAATTAATTTCGCCTATTGTGTAATAGTTCGGAATTATTACCACTTGATTATTCGGTACTCGCTGTGCTACCCAATGATTTCCTTTTACAACAGCCAAAATCCAAATCTCATCGGTATCAGCAATAGTATAACTCCTTCCCGACGATTCATAACCGTATTTTTGAAGTAATTCTCCTGCAATTTTAACAGCTTGTTTTGCTGTTTTTGCACGCTCTGCAATTAGTCGTCTAAAATCGTAATTTAAAATTCCATTAGCTTTATATTCACGCGATGGGCAAGAGTTTGAACAAATTGTTACACCAAACTCGTTCATAAACATATCGCCAAAATTTTGTTGCGTGGTTTCAAGCCAAAGTAAACTATTTACATTTTTAACCTGCGGTATATTTTGTCCGTTTGTAAGTTGAAAAGAGTCTTTTTCTGCAAAAGTCTTAGCTCCAACTTTAAACATATTTATTATTAAATCGCCACTATCATCTTCGTTATGTGCTAAATATACAGTGTTTTGTTTATCCGTAATATTTTTGCCAACTGCAATTGTATAGCAGTTGTGTTGTGCAATTACAGTAGTTATCGAAAAAATAATTATTGCAATACTTATTATTGATTTCATATTGTAGTTTTTCGTAAAAATAGTAAGTTTATAGTGAATTAACATAAATTTCAATCTGTTAAGTTTCATTAAATGTGTTTTACCCTTATCTTTGTACCGCTAAATAAGTTTAGTTGTTGTTTTTATGTTTTTTCATTTAAGGCTACCGCCCGGTAGCCTTTTTAATTTAATTTTTTATCTTTGTTATGTTCGAAAAAAGAAATAGATTGGATTTAGCAAGCGAAATAAAGGAGAGTTTTAAGCAAGGAAGTTCATTAACCAAGTTGATTTACATAAACTTAGGTGTGTTTCTTGTTGTAAATATTTTCAATATATTTTTGTTATTATTCCCTATAAATTTCTCGCTTGTTGAGTTACTTGCCGTACCTGCTAGTGTTGAAGCTCTAATTTTTAAACCTTGGACAATTATTACATATATGTTTTTGCACGAGGGTTTTATACATATTCTTTTTAATATGTTAGTGCTTTTCTGGTTTGGAAAATTATTTTTAGAATACCTAAATCAGAAACAACTATTAAGTGTATATTTTCTTGGTGGAATTTCAGGAGCAATAATGTTTATTTTGTTTTATAATATTTTCCCATCGTTTGCGGTTTACCGATATATTTCTATTGCTTTGGGAGCATCGGCTTCGGTAATGGCGGTGGTTTTTGCCATATCGTTTTATATTCCTAATCGTGAATTACATTTAATGTTTATAGGACCTGTAAAAATTAAATATATTGCCTATGCTTATTTGTTTTTAGATGTAATAAGTATTGCAGGGCAAGGCGGAGCAGTTGGTTCAAATGCAGGCGGACATATTGCCCACTTAGGAGGTGCTTTATTTGGCTATTTCTATATTTCGCAATACCGTAAAGGTAGAAATATTGCAAAAGGTTTCGATAAATTTGCCGATAGTGTTTTTTCTATGTTTAACCGTAGAACTCGCAAACCAAAAATGAATGTAAAATACGGTACTTCATCGTCGTATAGCCATGCTAAAGATATGGATTATAATGCAAGTAAAATAGCAAGCCAAGAAGAAATAAATATAATTTTAGATAAAATATCTAAATCAGGATATGATAGCTTAACAAGTAAAGAAAAAGAAAAACTTTTTAAAGCTAGCAGATAAAAATAACAAAATTTAGTGAAGAAAATAATTAAAAACCTACTATTTATTGTAAATATTATAATTGGAATTTTTCTAATTATATCAACTATTGCAGTATATATTAATCCTAACAGTTTTCCGTATTTTGCTTTATTTGGAATTTCTTTTCCTATCTTTTTAATACTAATTACATTATTACTTTTTTATTGGATTTTTAGGAAAAAGAAATTTTTTTTTATGTTTAATATTGCTATTTTAATAGTAACATCGCCATTTATAACTGATTTTATACAAATAAATTTAAATAAAAGCGATACAAGTAATACGATAAAATTTATGACCTTTAATGTTCGTCAGTTCGATTATTATAACTGGAAAGAAAATATAAAATTACGTGATAAATATTTTAAGTATATAAAAAGTGAAAAGCCCGATATAATTTGTTTTCAAGAATTTTTTAGTAGTAAAAGCGATAAACTGCGTAATATTGAATTACTAACAAAAGAAGTATTAAAAACAGAAAACATGCATTTTTATCCAACACACAAGTTATATAAAGATAGACTTTATGGAATTGCTACATTCTCAAAATACCCAATAATAAATAAGGGTGAAATTACTTTTGAGGGTTCGAGCAATCTTTGTATTTATACTGATATAAAAATAGGTGTTGATACTATTAGAGTATATAACAATCATTTACAATCAATAAAATTTCAGCCGGAAGATTACCAATTTATGGATAGTTTAAAACTAGAAATTGATAGTACAAAAATAGGAGAAGCAAAGGGTATAGTTCGTAAATTATTAATAGGTTTTGAAATACGAGCTAAACAAACTGATATAATATCAAAACATATTGCAAATTGCCGATATAAAACTATTGTTTGTGGTGATTTTAATGATACACCAATTTCATATACATATCATAAAATGCTTGGTAATTTAAATGATTCGTTTATTGAAGCAGGTACAGGAATTGGAAATACATATAACGGTTCGTTTCCTTCGTTTAGAATAGATTATGTGTTTTATGATGATAGTTTTGAGTGTAAAAAATATATATCTCCTCGTGTAGATTTATCAGACCATTTTCCAGTAATTTCTTATCTTAAAATTAAATAATGCTTTACTCTGAAATAAAAGATAAGAAAAATAAAATTTTTATCGAAAAAATTAACAAACGTATTGGTAAAGCTATAAACCATTATAACTTAATACAGGAAAACGATGTGGTACTTATTGCCTTATCTGGTGGTAAAGACAGTATGGTAATGCTTGATGCATTATCTTGGCGACTAAAAAACTTACCAATAAAATATAATTTAATAGCAGTTCATGTAAAATTAGCAGGGTTATCATATCAAATTAATGAAAAGGAATTACAAGAGTTTTGCTCGCTACGTAATGTAGAGCTAATAATAAAAACCGAAGAAGTTGATATTACAAAAAGTTATAAAACACCTTGCTTTATTTGTTCGCACACTCGCCGTAAAATTCTTTTTACCCTTGCCGATGAAATGAAATGCACAAAATTAGCTTTTGGTCATCATAAAGATGATGCTGTGGAAACACTGTTAATGAATATGTTATACCATTCAAATATTAGCTCAATTCCTGCAAAAGTTAAAATGTTTGATGGCAAGTTTGAACTTATACGACCACTTATAAATATTAGAGATAACGAAACTAAACACTATTCCGAAATTCTAAAATATGCCAAAATGAAAAGTCTTTGCAGTTATGAAGATGTTACAAAACGAAACTCAGTTGCAAAACTTATGAAAGATATTGAAGAGCTCTATCCGCAAGGAATTAACAGTATGTTTAAAGCTATGAGTAATATTGATAGTGAGTATTTACCATAACAATTTATTACAACATGTTGTGTATTTCTCAACATATCCTATATAGGGTCTGTATAACTTATTAATCTAAACATGATGTTTTTGTGATGGAAAAATTTATTTTTTTCAAATAAATTGTAAGGTATTTAAAATATCCACGACTAAACTTACAAATAAACTTTTAAAAATAGAAAAATGAAAAAAGTAATTAGAAATTCAGTAATTTTAGTTGGGTTAGTTATAGCAGGAGCAATAACTGTAAACTATGTAAATTCAGAAACACAATCAAATCAATTTGCAGATAATGCAATTGTGGTAACAACAAATTGTGGTATAGACAGTAAGTGTGGCGAAGGTAAATGTGGCGAAGGGAAAACTACTTCAAAAAGTAGTAAAGAAAGCAAAACCTCCACAAAAGCAAAAGCTACAAATGCAGGTCAAAAGGCATCGAAAAAAGAATCTGTTAAATGTGGAGAAGGTAAATGTGGTGAGGGAAAAAAATCATCTACAAAGGCCGGTACTAATAAATCTTCATCAAAATCAAATAAAAAAAACGAAAGTAAGTGTGGAGAAGGTAAATGTGGTTCTAAATAAACAACTCTGAATCACCTATTTATGTATAACTTTAGTCTAGGTGCCTACGCCAGGTAGGTGTTGTTTTTAAAGCTGACATCTTATTAACCTAATTGAAGGTTATTAATAATAAACAGTTAATTAGTTAAACAAATTTAAAGACAATTATATACATATAAGATAATCAAAATAATTAATTGCTGATGGCTAATAGTATAAAACTACATGCCATTGGCTATTATTAATTTTAAAAATAAATTATTATGAAATGTCAATTAACAGAACTTTGCAAATATATATCAAAAATAATTGAAAATTTAAAAGATATACCATTGTTAACAATGCGGTTAGTATTAGCTTATGGCTTTTTTGGTCCTGCAATAATGAAATGGAACGACATAAACGCAATTGGCGATTGGTTTGGTTCAATGGGAATGCCTTTTCCTTTAGTAAATGCATATCTGGCAGGTATTACCGAAATGAGTGGAGTATTTCTTTTAATATTTGGATTTGGAACACGATTAATATCAATACCTTTAATGGTAACAATGTTAGTAGCTATTTTTATGGTACATTTGGGTAATGGTTTCGAGGCAGGAAAAAATGGTTTTGAAATTCCGTTATATTATTTAATTATGCTATTCACACTTACTATTTATGGAGCAGGTAGATTAAGTGTAGATAATTTAATTAAAACACTTCGTAAAAAGTAATTTAATAATGTAAATTCGACTTAATGTTGTTCTGATTTAATCAAAAGATTTCCTTGAGATTTTGCCCCTAGATGCTAGTGGTACATCTACTTGATGAGAGGTAAAAACTTTTTGGTGAGGTGTAAAAGAAATTACGTTTTTATACCTTTAGGTCGAAATAAAACTAGCGAAATATCTTTATTGGTTATGCCTCCAAGATAGTTCGTTTTAAGAATACTCTTTATTATAAAATACAAAGAATAAATCATTGGTTTATTCACAAACAAACATTAAGTTTGTGTATGCAAAACATCGAAGCAAATACTCTAAACCCCGAAATATGGGTAAATAAGTACGGCGATTACTTATATGGATATGCTATGAGTAAGCTTTTTAATAATGAACTTGCTGAAGATTTGTTACAAGAAACATTTTTAGCCGCTTTTAAAGCAAAAGATAATTTTAAAGGTAAAAGCAACGAAAAAACCTGGTTAATATCAATATTAAAGCGTAAAATTTTCGATTATTATCGAAAAAAATCAAGAAATATAGAACAAAGTCAAAACTTTGATAGTCCGTTTATTGAAGATAAATTTATGCATGGACAATGGAAAGAAGAACGAGCACCAAAGCAATGGAATGATACCGATATTGATTTAGCAACAGACGAAGGTTTTATAAAAATATTGAAGAAATGTATCTCATATTTACCCGATAAGTGGAAATCAGTTTTTTCACTTAAACATATTGAAGGAGTATCAACAAATGAAATATGCGACGAACTTGATGTAAGTGAATCTAATATTTGGGTTATTTTACATCGTTCACGATTAAAGCTTAGAGAGTGTGTTGAAAAATTATGGTTTAAATAAATGAAAAAAACGTTTATAAATATAATAAAAAATATGTTGATGAAGATGATGCTTAATTGCCGACAGGCAACTTTGCTAGTCGATAAACAAGAATATGTTGAATTATCAACTAAAGAAAAACTGGATTTAAAATTGCACCTATCTACATGTAGATATTGTCGAAATTATAGCGTACAAAGTACAATTATAAATAAAACTATTGAAAAAATGTTTATATTTAACAAACTAGAATTTAAATTAACCGAGAAACAAAAACAAAAATTAATAAACAGTATAAGCTCTAAAAATTAGTGTTTTAACAAAATTTTAATAAAACATTTACTTTTTTGAGTTAATTTATCACAATATGTGAATGATATTATATTGAATATGTTTTATATTTTAGAGATATAATTTTATCATCAGATAAAAGTATTTTATAAAAAAATATTTTACATTTGTACAATATTAACTATTAAAGTATTTAAAAATGAAAAGGATTAGTATTTTATTAATGGGTGTAACTGTATTTAGTTCACTGTTTTTTGGCTCTTGTAATAAAGATGACGATAACGATTCAACAAATACTCCAACAACTCCTGTTGAAACAAGAAGTTTTGCAAAAGAAATTAAAGAAAACGGATTTTTATCTGCAAAATTGGAATACACAAACAATTTATTAACGAAATTTACAAATTACGATACAACCGGTGCATCTAATGGATATGGAACAATTGAATATTCAAACAGTTTACCATCGTTATTTAAAAGTTTTGACAAAAATGATAATTTAGAGTATAAATTAGAAACAGTAATTTCTAATGGTAAAATCGTTAAATTGAAAGAATATTATGATTCTGATAACGATGGTCAAATAGATTATGCTAGTTATGATACAATTTATTATAATGGTAGTAAAATTTCAAAAAAAGAAAGTTTCAATAAAAGTACAGGTGAAAAAAATTCGTATAGTACCTATGTTTGGACAGGTAATAATATTACTGAAAGAAAATCATATTATAAGAATTATAATACAGATGAGTTTATTTTAAGTGAAACTTATACATATACTTTTGATACAAAAAAGAATCCTATGTATAATATTGGAATAGGAAAATTATTTAATGATGTTGAAAGTTTATCTGAAAATAATATAACAAAAGAAACTAGTTTATCAGCTTACAATAATTCAACAACAGTTTATGAAAATGTTATTGAATATAATAGCAAATCTTATCCAACAAAAATTACAGAAACAAATACAACAACAAATAATAAAGATATAACAGAGTATAATTATTAATATAAATTTAACTTGATTTAAACTTTAATTCAAGTTTATATTAACGTAATGTATTAACACCTGTCTAAACAAAAGGCAGGTGTTTTTTGTATAAATAAATCAATAATAAACAATTTTATTGCTGAAAATCTCTCGAAATAGTCCGCCCTGCCCGCAGGTAGGTTAGTTATTATTTCCTTATTTTCAGCAACAAACCTGAATTATTATTGATTTTATATGAGCTTAACTATTAATCGAATTTTGGATAATAGTATTCCTATTTGTTTTTAAAATCGTCGAAATCTCGCTGAGCTTTTAAAAGATTTGTTCCATTTAACAGTAAGTTCTTAACTTCGTGTAAAATTCCTAAGTATAACATTGAATTTTTAGTACCAGCTTCTTTATGCTTAACACGTTTAATCTGAATTGTACGATATTCATTCATTTTGTCAATTAATTTTTGTCGTAAATTAATTATTGAACGTACATTTTCATATTGCTTAGTATTAATGGTATTAATAATTTGTTTGTAATACTCACTAATATCATTAGCAACACCTTTTAATTCAACTATTTGTTCTTCAAGTAGCTCTCCGAAGTTATTCTCAACATGCTCGTAACTTGAACCCGAAATAAAAGTTAAATCATGGGCTGTTTCTCTTAAATAATCAAGAACTTGAACATAAAAGTGGCTTGTTTTAATAGAATCTTCATCAAATTTTTGAAGTGTTTTGTAAATATTATCTTTTAGATATTTTGCTTGTTTATTTAAAACATCGACATCTTTTTTGGTGCTTTTTAAAAGTTTACGATCTTCTTTTTCTAAACCAAGAACTATATTATCGAAAATACCTGAAACTTGTGTTAGTGTATCTGTAATACTTGTTGTACACTCTTCTAAAACATTATCTTCGGCAATATCTTTAATTATACTCTCTTTTTCTTTTTTTCTTGCAAAAGAATAAGATTTAATTACTAAGAAAATAACCAAGGCCATCATAGCAAATATTGCATAAAATCCACCAAAACTAAATAGTAATGCAACTAAGAAAGCAACTGTAAAAGCAGAGAATGCGGTAAAAAACCATCCTCCAATTACAGAAATAACACCTGTAATTCTGAATACTGCACTTTCTTTGTCCCATGCACGGTCGGCAAGTGATGTACCCATTGCAACCATAAATGTTACATAAGTTGTTGAAAGAGGTAATTTAAATGATGTACCTATTGATATTAATATACTTGCAACAACAAGATTTACTGCAGCTCTGAGCATATCGAAAGCTGGTGGATTTTTATCTTTTGCTTGTTTTTCTTTAAATGGTTTAGAGTCGAATTTTTTTTCTAAGAAATTATTTATTTTGTTAGGTAATATTTTTTTTAAAGCTTTGTTCGATTTTCGTACACTACGTACTATGTTACGTGCCATTATTGATGAGCCAAATTTTTCTTCGCCTTCATTTTGACTACTTAAATCTATTGATGTTTTAATAACTGCACGTGCTTTTTTCGATATCCATAAAGTTATTACCATTATTAAACCTGCAATTACTAATAAATAATATTCTGTTGGCACTTTTCCTGTTAATCCGCTCATTAAATGAGTATTAGCATCAGCTCCGCTTGCAATCCAATCTTGATATGCGTGGTAACCGGCTAAAGGAACTCCAATAAAGTTTACAAGGTCGTTTCCTGCAAAAGCCATTGCAATTGCAAATGTTCCTACAAGTACAATTACTTTTAATATATCAATTTTTAATAATTGAAATACTTTTAAAATAATAGTCCAAGCAACAAAACTATAACCCATTATATATAGCGAATTTATTTTAACCCAGTCTTTTAGAGCTATTCCGTCAGGCATTTCAAATTTTGAGTAAGTTGAACCTTTTATACCTTTTATTAGAATAAAATATGTGATAGCCATAATTGCTAAACCTCCCCAAACAGCTCCAAAATATTTCATGCTATTTTTGTAATTAAACGAGAAAATAATTCGAGAGATATATTGAATAATTGCACCAACAGTAAAAGCAACTATTACAGATAATAATATACCTGAAACTATTAAAACGGCTTTGCTTGTATTTATAAATGTACCTACGTCAACGGTGTGTCCTACAACTTCTTGTATGTGTGCTATTGCTTCTGGTTGCGTTCCTAACTTTACAACTGCTACCGAGACCGCGGCTCCAAGCAACTCAAACACAATAGAAACTGTTGTTGATGTTGGCATTCCAAAAGTATTAAACATATCTAATAAAATAATATCAGTAAGCATTACAGCTAAAAATATTATCATTATCTCAGAAAAATAGAAATATTCAGGATGAAAAATTCCTTTTCGTGCAACTTCCATCATACCACTAGAAAAAGTAGTACCTACAAGAATACCTAGTGCGGCAACACCCATTATTATTTTAAATGGAGCAGCTTTAGCTCCAATTGCCGAATTTAAAAAGTTAACTGCATCGTTACTTACTCCAACAATTAAGTCTGATATTGCAAGTGCAAATAAAACTACAACTAAAATTAAATAAATATTTTCCATTTCGTCTTTATAAATTAATTACAAGGACAAAATAAAATATTATAAATTTCAAATGTGTTACTTGAGCAATAAGTTAATGTTAAGTTAATGTTAACTATTTAATTTTATGTTATAACCAATTAAACAGATATTTACATCTCACTACCAATATTTTCAATTTCGTTATGTAAACTAGGTTGTTCAATGCTTTCAACTATACTATAATAATGAAATGCTAAAGCAATCATTGGTATTATATACGAAATATAAGATACAGTTTGTGATAGAGCTATAAAAAAGCCATAAATTATATTATATGTTTCGGCACTACCACCATGTATCATTATTACTGATTGAAGTATAAGAGAAGGTATTGCAAAAATATAGTTAATTACCATAATTATAATGTATGTTACTAAAAGTAATAAGAAGGTCCACCACCAACGTTTATGAGTTAATAGAAAAGAACGAGAAAAGGCATCGCTAAAACCTTTTTCTTCAATTAATAAAATTATTAATAGCAGTGAAAGAGATACAATTAAATAAATACCAGGAATAACCAGCATTATAAAACCTACAGCAACTACTAAACCAAAAATTATTTCTGTACCAAAAATTGGAAAAAAGTATTTTAATGCAAATTTCCACACATCTATATGTTCAAAATTTCCAAAACCTTTTTCGTTATATAGTTTTACGTAGCCATAAATTAATCCTGTAAAAATGGTATGACTAGTTGCTGCTAAAAGTATATATAAAAAACCATAACCACTCATTTGTCCAATCATATTAAAAATATTCATACCCGACCCTAATATTCCTGAATACATTGATACATTAAAAAAAGCATACACAATTGATGTCATAATAATAAAAGGTGATGCATAAATTAATAATGTTTTACCAAGTGGTTTAAAGTTTTGTTTTATAAATACAAATGTTGCATTTAATATATCACCAAATTCTCTATCTTGTTTAAAATCAACTAATCTTTCCATATTTTTATCTGTTTTAGTTTAATTATATGTCTCTTTATTTTTTTACAAAACCTTATCCAGTTGTAGCGGTAAGATTTATTTTGTTATATAATTTTTTTGGATAAATAAAAAAGTACCAAATTATTAACGAAGCTGAAATTCCAATAATTAAAAGTTTTACTACCATTGGCATAAACGAATATCTAGTAATAAAACCTTCGATAAAGCCTGCTATAATAAAAAATGGAACAAGTCCAAGTGCAATTTTTGCACCCTTTTTAGTACCATGTTTAAACGAATCTATTCGTTTATATGTTTTTGGGAAAAGAATAGAATTACCTATTATTAATCCCGCACCTCCTGCAACAATTATTGAGAAAATTTCTATCGTACCATGTAACCAAATACTACTCATACTTTGTAATAAAACACCTTCCTTAAAAAGCATATAATGAAAAGCACCTAACATTAAACCATTTGTAAAAAGAATATAACCTGTACCAATCGAAAAAAAAACACCCAGTAAAAATGCTATAAACGAAACTCTAATATTATTTACAGTTATACCTAAAAACATTTCGGTTTCACTAGCTTTTTTGTAAACAGCCATTGGGTCGCCATCTTTTATATTTTCGTGAGTCATATTAACATAAGCATCGCCTAAAATAAGACGTACAAAACCATCATCGTTCGCTGCAGAAAGAAAACCTAAACTTGTTGAAATAATTGTTATTAAAAGCGAATAATAAAAGTATTTTCTGGTTTTATAAAACATTAACGGAAAATCATATTTCCAAAAAGCCTTAATTCTACCTTTCTTCTCTTTTTTAGTTTTATAAATTTCTTGATGCGTTTTTAAAGCTAATTCGTTTAAATAGTTTTTTATATCGCTTTCAGGATAAAATGTTTGAGCATAGGCTAAATCATCGGTTAGCTGAATATATAAATCGGAAAGTTTATCGGTTTTAATATCTTTATTTTTAAACAAATAAGACTCAAATTCTTTCCACCTATCAATATTCTTATTTATAAAAACTATCTCTTTCATTCGCTCTATAAAAATATAGTTTTATAGTTAACAAACAAAGTTTATGATTAAATTAACTATTTGTTTGTTGTATTTGTTTAACTCCTACAGAGTAAGGTTTGGCATTTGATATTTAGAGTTACAATAGTTTATGACCTATGGTCAATAAATAATGTTATACTGCGTAGCAGTTTAACTATTGTAATAAAATAAATAAAACTAATTATTTCCGCGTAGCGGATAAACTATAAAATGCTAAAAACCGAACATATAGCAAATAGCGTAAGTAAATAAAGACAAATTTATTTTTGGATTATCCCATATATGTACAACTGAATTTAAATCGGTTTAATTAATTGTAATATAGCCTATTGAAAGGTTTTACTTATAGAAATAACGTAGATTTTCAAATATAATGAAGTGTTAAAAAATTTACGTGTAAATTTTAACCTAATGAAATGTAGAAAATAAATCCAATTTAATATCAAAAAAAACTATACTTAAAATATGTATTATGCCGATAGATAATCAAATGACTATAAAAAACAAAGTGAATTTATAGGCAATTTTGATTACTAATCGGTATAAGTTATTTATATGCAGTCTTGACTTTTTGTTTACTTTTGTGCTGAGACAAAAGTAAAAGCCAGACAGGCATTTTAAAAAGAAACGATTATTTAATATAACCTAATGAAAACCAAATACATAATTATAATATGTATTTTTTAGGTTGAACATTTGTTGAACTAATTATGTTGCATAATTACGAATTTTTACGAAAATATTCAAATATAAATTAGTTTTTTGCACAAAATGATACAGACGAATGAAATTAAATAAAACCTATAATTTATGATGATATTAGTACATATTACAAACTAAAAGCTGTTAGAATTACTCAAATGAAAAAATATTTTTCAAAATTTCAAATACTCGCTGTATTTTGACTTTAAAAAGCCAATATTTGCGAAAAACCAAAAACAAACCTATGAAATACCTAAAAACTGCCTATAATTACCTATGCAACACCTAAATTTAGGTATTACACAGGCTTTACATAGGGATTACGTAGGCATTACACAGGAAAAATTTAGGCATTACATAGGTAGAAATTAGGTGAAAATTGTACTTTTTTCGATAAAAACACTATTTTTAACACATAATAAAAGTAATAACTTATACTAACTCACAGTTTCTCTTTAACTCTTCTAATTTTAAATAAATATATTTAAAAGGACCTTTTCTGTAATTTATTAAGTCCACGGAATTTTCTAATAAATCTTGTATTTTTATTCCGCTATCAATAATTCAAAGTTTGTTAATAGTTTATTATCTATTACCTTTGGTAGTAAAGGAACTTTAAAACCTTTATTATTATGCTTTTTAATAGAATTAATAAATAATTCTGTATTTCGCAAGCCTCCACCTTGTCCTTCTAATGCAAAATCGCCTAATCTAAATTGATATAATTTTTCGGTAGTTTTTTCTTTAATTACAGGAACAACTAAATTCCAACTACTAAATGTTTTATTCTTTTGAATAAACAAGTACACTGTAATATCATCATTTATTTTATCAATAATATCTATGTCATTTCTACCAAGTGTTGTTTTGTAATCTTTAAAAACTTTATTTTCTTCAATTTTCTTATGATCCTCTTCAATTTTATTTTCTAAAATAATATTATT
>Ga0256827_10000950_pt1 | contig 18275 bp, 16 predicted proteins | sample CV84metaG_FD_185977 | JGI IMG/M metagenome (GOLD analysis project Ga0256827, IMG submission 185977) | Hydrothermal vent microbial communities from East Pacific Rise, Pacific Ocean - CV84 | ecosystem: Environmental > Aquatic > Marine > Hydrothermal vents | place: Pacific Ocean: East Pacific Rise... | reverse complement strand
AGAGTCAAGGAAGCCAAGCTAAAGATATTTAATACCCTCAACATGATGAGATTAGAGGGAAAGAAGATAAATATTAACTCTGTGGCTCGTGAAGCAGGAGTAAGCTATAACACGGCAAAAAAATATCGTGCTGTGATAGAAGCAGAGAAGAAAAAGTGATTTTTGAAATTCACTTTTAAGTAAACTTGTATATTAGTAGTTTTTACTTTAGAATAAAATGCTTATAGCTAACTTTAGATATAATACAAAAGAGTATTTAGATATGTTTTTAATATTATTTAAATATTAAAAACATATTATTTACAATAAAAGGAGTATTATATGATTATAGTGGTTTCTCATCAAAAAGGTGGAGTAGGGAAGAGTACAATTTCTTGGAACTTAGCCACCTATCTACAAAAAAAATATAAAGTAGAATTGGTTGATCTTGATATACAAAGGACTTTAACTTATGCCAATGAGATACGAAAACAACATAAAAAATTAACTCCTTTGACTATTAGGCATTTTGACACTCCAGAAGATTTAAAAAAATATATCCAAGGAGATAGCGAAGATAGATTAACAATTATTGATGTTGGTGGATTCGATAGCTCTATGAACCGATTAGCTCTTGTAATAGCAGATATGATTATTACACCTGTAAGTGATAAGAGTTTTGAATTACTAGGTATAAAAACTTTTGAGAAGATTATCAGCCAATTAAATGAGTTAGTAGATCATGATATAAAAGTAAAAGTTCTTCTCAATAATTTAAACCCTAAAAAATCCAAACTTGATACACTCAAAGAGTTTATAACAAAATCCCCCCACTTTGAATTACTTGATACAATTTTACGGCATAGAGCAGACTATGATAAGTCAGCAGGAGAAGGAAAAAATGTTATAGAGTATGATGGAGATAGTAAAGCATCAAAAGAGATTAGGAAACTTGCAAAAGAAGTAAAAAACATATTAAAAATATAGTATAATGATATTAAAAACATATTATTTTTGAAAAGGAAATAAAACAATGGCAAAAGAAAAAAACTTTGATAACCTAGATTTGGTTATGGATAGTGCAAATTTAACAGAGAAGAAAAAGAGCTCTACCAATAAAGAAAAGAAAGTTAAAACTATTCAACTTTTAATAGATTGGGAAGAGAAAATAAAAGAGTATCATGGTGGAACTATTAGCTCTTATATTACTATAGCTATTCAAGAGAAAATGAAGAGAGATGGAATCTTGTAAATGAAAAATTTATTGGATAGAGAAGGAAATGTAGATGGAAGTTGGGTTCAGACTGCTTTCAATGAAATTTTATCTACTATTTATAGCTGTGAAATGAGTACAGAAGATTTTGATAAAATTATTGATGATATGGGTCTACTTGTAGAAGAGAAAGCAAAGAGTTTTAATAATATTAAAATAGATTGGCAACAGATAGAGGCTACTCATTATAATTATTACTCTACTCTTTCATATATTCTTGATTTTGATGAGATGAAAAAAATAATTTCAAAATCAAAAATTAAAGATGATGAATGGGATGGAATTCAAAGTAAAGAGATTCCTCTTGAAAAAATTAATAAAGAAATATTAAAAAGTTTTGAAGAAGATTTACACCCTAATTCTACAGGTGTTGAAATATTTCTCATTAGAGAAGAAATACCTAATGAAGAGACACTTCAAGCAATGAAAGATGCAGATAATGGATTAGGGGAAACGATTAGTTTTGAAGAGTTCAAAAAAGAGGCGAAAGATAGAGTTATTTCAATTGAAAAAGAATAAAGATATTTAAAACATATTATTTTAATATTAAAATAATATGTTTTTCTTGATTTTAAAAGGTTTATTATAAAAAAATTATATGGTGTCGGTCTCAATTTTTGTACTTTATGAGACACCACCCACTTTTTTATAAGATTCAAACACTTAGTGTCTCATAATAAGTCTCACTTTTATGTCTCATAAAGTCTAAAAGAATATAATACACTTTTATTATGAGGAACTTAAAATGAAAATAGGTTATGCAAGAGTAAGCAGTACAGGTCAAAATTTGGAAGCTCAAGTTGAACTTTTGAAAAGAGCAGGGTGCGAGAAGATTTTTCAAGAAAAGAAGAGTGGAACCAAAAGAACAGATAGAACTGAACTAGAAAATGCTTTAGATTTTGTTCGTGAGGGTGATACTTTTTTAGTAACCAGACTTGATAGATGTTCTCGGAATACATTAGACCTCTACAAAATACTAGAACTTCTAAACAGTAAAAAAGTATCTTTTAAAGCAACAGAACAAGAGTTCGATACCTCTACAAGTACAGGTAAACTTATGATGGGTCTACTCTCTGTCATAGCCGAGTTTGAAACAGACCTAAGAGCAGAGCGACAAGCAGAGGGAATTAAATCTGCATTGGCTCGTGGAGTAAAGTTTGGAGCTAAACGGAAAATGACTAATGAACAGGTCGTTGAAGCCATGGAACTACAGAAAAAAGGTGAGATGACCAATCAGCAGATAGCAGATATGTTTGGAGTGGGGCGTAGTACACTTTTGAGGTATGTTTCAAGCTCTAAAAATACATAATGAATTCTATTACTTAGATATTAAAAAAAAATAAATTATGTTGTTTATTATTTAAATATCTAAGTAATATATTTTTAGTAAATTTAAAAAGTATACTTTGTTATAAAATGGACAAAATATGGGTATATGTTAGTGTATAATAAATTTAGTTTTTTTATAAGGAAATAGAAAATGCCAAATTTAAATGAGTTAATAATTCAAGAAGCTAGACCATTACCTGTAATAATTTTAGCTGATACAAGTGGAAGTATGTATGCCGATGATAAAATCGGAGTTTTAAATAATGCAATTAGAGAGATGATCGATTCTTTAAAAGGAGAAGAATCATTACGAGCAGAAATCCATATCTCTATTATTACTTTTGGAAGAGGTGAAGTTAAAGAACATATATCATTTTCTAAAATAAATGAAGTTATTTTTAATAATTTAGAAGCTGGTGGGAATACACCAATGGGACAAGCATTTAGTATTACAAAAGAGCTTATAGAAAATAAAGATATTATTTCTAGTCGTTCTTATACTCCTACAATTATACTTTTATCAGATGGAATTCCCACAGACAGTTGGAAAGAACCTTTAGAAAAATTTCTATCTTCATTTCGTGCTTCAAAAGCCTTTAGAATGGCGATGTCTATTGGAGCAGGGGAAGAGGGGAAAGAGGTTTTAACTGAGTTTCTCGGAGATTCAAATTTTCCATTATTTGAAGCAAATCAGGCAAGAGATATAAAGAAATTTTTTAAATTTGTAACCATGAGTGTTTCTCAACGAGTACAAAGTGTTAATCCTAATCAAATTATAGATACGAGTATTGAAAACGAGGATAATTGTTTAGATGATTTCAATCCTGAATTTTAATAGGTTTCATCCTCATAGTGCTTCTACAATTGGGATAGATAAAAAAGAAAATCAAGATGCTTTTGGGACAGTTGAAACAAAAGATTATCTAATTTCAGTTGTTGCTGATGGGTTAGGTTCTTCTACCTATAGTGCTTTTGGTGCAAAGACAGCTGTTTTAGCTGTGCAAAAATCTTGTATTGAATGGAAAAATCTAAAAAATAAAAAAAAGGAGATATTAATCCAATTGATACATTTTTATTGGAACTTATATATTTCAGATTCTAAATATGAAAGAAAAGAGACTCTTACAACTTGTCTTTTTGTATATATTGATAAAAAAGAGAATACAGTTTTTATTGGTCAGTTGGGAGATGGGCTTATCTATTTAAAATCAGATAATAATTTTTTTATGACTTCTAATAGTACAGAGTTTAATTATACTAAAGCATTGGGAAGTTCAAAAAATATTAAAGATTGGCATATATATTTTGAAAAGTTAGACACAAATAATTTAAAATGTTTAATAACTACGGATGGTGTATCAGATGATATTAAAGATAATAAAGAAGAAGAGTTTCTTGATGTTATTCTTCAAAAATTGAAAAAAAATAAATTTCTTTTGAAAAATCGTAATGGGATAATTGAAAGTATTTTAAAAAATTGGAAAACAGAGTGTCATAGTGATGATAAGACAATAACAGTTTTATGGAGGGGATAGAATGGCTAAAAGTGTTATAGGAGAGAGTGGTCGAGAGTATATTTTAGATAAAGAGTTAGGTAAAGGTTCACAAGGAAGAGTTTTTTCAATTAAAGGTGGTAGATATGCTTTTAAATTATTAGGCAAAAAGAGTGGGTCAAAAGCACAAATATTAAAAAGAAAAATCTCTTATATTAAAACAAGAAAAATTCACGATTTACCAATTTCAAGACCTTTAGAACAAATTCAAGGGGAATATTTGGGGTATATTATGGAAATTGCTACAGATATGATGCCACTTGAAACTTTACTAAAGCCAACAAGTGATTCTAATTGGTGGGAAGCTACAGGAGGTTTAAAAAAACGACTTTTAATTTTAGAAAAACTTTCAAAAATTCTATCTGATTTACATACAAAGGGATTGATTTATGGGGATTTATCACCTAGAAATATTTTTATATCTAATAATCCAAAGTATGCAGAAGTTTTTCTTATTGATGTTGATAATATAACCCATCAATCTAAAGTGGGTGAGGCTGTATATACACCAAGTTACGCTGCTCCTGAAATTGTGAAAGGTCAATCAGGTTCAGATACCTATACTGATGATTTCTCTTTTTCTATTATTGCCTATCAGTTATTGACACTTAATCATCCTTTTATTGGAGATTATGTTAGTAAAGGAGAACCTGAATTGGAAGAAGAAGCTTATGGTTGTGATGTACCATGGATTGATCATAGTTCCGATGAAATTAATCGTTCATCTGCTGGATTAGATTCTTCTTTTACTATCTCTAAGATGATGATGAAAGAGTTTACTAATACATTTGAGAAAAAGTTACAAGACAAATATTATCGAACAACTACTTTAAAATGGAATGAAGTTATAAAAAGAGCTATAGGTGGTTTGATAGAGTGTCCTCAATGTAATAGTAATTATTTTTATAATAAAAAATTAGAATGTCCTTTTTGTAAGAATAGATTGGAATATATAGGGATAGTTACAATTTTACCTTTGGTTATAAATATAAAAAAAGATATTTCAGATGCATATAATATAGATTTAAAAGTTAGTGGATTGGGTCAAAAATTAGTAGAAAAAATTATACAACCTAAAAAATATTTGATTATTACCGAAGATGATTTGTATTTAAATGGTTCTATGAATGTATTATTTAAAATTAGGGTTGATATTGAATCAGTTTTTATTCAAGGAGTAAATACAAATGAGTTATCTATTTATAAAAATAAGAAAATTAAATCAGGAATTGATATTAGAAAAGAGATAAAGGCAAGTCAAGATGATTGGTTGATTTTATCAGATGATTTTAATTCAACTTATCAGAGAGTATTAAAAGTTAGAAAGATGTTATTATGAAATTAGAAGATATATTTACAGGTGATAATGGTGAAATAACTATAAGGGTTAAACCCTCTATTTCAGATGAAAAGTTTTCTAAAATTTACAATAAAAAAGTTCAGATAACTTTTTCACAAGATAGTTATTGGTTAACTTTGTCAGAACAAGAACGCTTTGAGATTGAAGGGATAGCAGATGCTGATAATTCTAAATTAGATAAAGTTAGCTTTTCTCAATCTTTATTTTTTTTAATAAAGGCAGAGGATAAAAAAGCAGAAATAAAAGTGAAAACTTTTACATCAAAAATTCCTATATCTGAAAAATTAGAGATTGGTTTTGGAGATATAATTGTTGATGATATTGATAAAAGATTTTCAAGACAACTACAAAACAAAGCAAAAGATGTTTGGTTAAAAGAGCAGTTAATTATAGAAGAGGATAATTCAAATATAATTTTAGTAAATGGCTCTCCTAATGGAGATGGTTTTAGAGTTTTTGGTAAAAAAATTATTGTTGATATAAAGAATAGTGAGAATAAATTAGAAATTGTAAAGGTTGTAAAAGTCAATAAAAATAATAAACCAGATTCTTTTATTGAAATAGAAAAAATAGAGATAAAAGATATTTCTAAAACAGCAGAAATAAGAGGTAATATTTCTCAAGCACTTAATCAAATTTCTTCAACAGAAAAATACTTAAATACTTGGAAAGAGTATAAATTAAAAGAAGAAGAAAAGAGTTTAGAACAAGTTCAAAAGTATGGATTTTTAACAATCACCAATATTAAAAAAATAGGCTATGATAAATATAAAATATCATACAAAGATAATAAGAATACAAAAGATTGGTTAAATATAGAGTTAGAATCACATATAGAGTTTTTAACCAAACGGGAATTCCCTTCATCCGAAATTAAAATGCAAAATCTAAAAGCTAAATTGATTGTTAAAAATGATGGATATATAGAAGTAATATCAAAAGAAAAAATCAATAATAATCAATTGAAATATGCTATTTTATCTCTTATTGGAGACCAAGCTATTCAAAGTCGTAGAGAATGGGCATTAGAAGCGATAAAAAATGGTGCAACACCTATGCCTCAATTGGTTGGTATTTTAGAGGGTATTGAAGTAGCAACGATAGAGAGAAGAAAAATAAAACCTTTAACTTCTAAAGTAAAAAAACTTTTTGGTGAGTTTGGTCCAAATGAGATGCAAGAGTATGCCCTTGAAAGAGCTTTAAATACACCTGATATTGTGATTGTTCAAGGTCCTCCTGGTACTGGAAAAACAAAAGTGATTACAGCATTGAGTGAGAGATTGACTGAACTCTATAAAGAAGAGGGAAAATCTCCTGATAAAAATATCTTATTGACAGCTTTTCAACATGATGCCGTTGATAATATGGTTAATCAAACAGAAGTATTGGGACTGCCAACAATTAAAGCAGGTAAAAGTAAATCTATAGATACAATTGAACGGTGGATTAATCAAAAAATAGAAGAGGTAGAAGCTGAACAAAGTTGCATCGAACTTAATGAAAATGAATTTATTTATGAAGAGCTAAAAAAAGAGTATATCGCGTATATTGAAGAACTTGATAATAATAGAGTCAAAAAGTTTCTTTTGAAATTCAAAGAAGATAACCTAACATCATTAGATATGGATTTAATTAAGAGAATAGATAATTTGTTTGATGTAAAACAGGTAATAGATAAAAAGATAAGTAAAAAAATAGAGGGTCTAGTACGAAATATCCGAACAGATAAAATAAGCTATGAAGATGATGGTGAGATAAATTTAAAACGTTTTCTAAAAAATTATGAAAGATATAAAGAAGAGATACCCAAATTAGAAAATATAGCTTTTTTTAATACTTTTTTAGAAGGTAATGATGAGCTTGATTTTGAAGAATTAGAGAATATAAAACTTAATTATTTAGATGCTCTTGTTTCAGAAGAGAGTACAAAAGAAATTGATGTGCCTATTCAAAAAATAGAAAAATTATTTAAAGATTTGTTAGAAACTTTTTCTCAAAAAATTAAAAGTCATGGTTCTGTTTATTCTGTTTTAACTGAGTATCAAAATGATTTAACAAGTAATAAAAGTGAAGTTCAAAAAGCAGTAGAACAATACTCTGCACTTCTAGCTTCAACTATACAAGGTTCAAAAAGTAAAGCTCTTAGAAATTTAAAGAGTGACCCTTTTGACACCGTTATTGTAGATGAAGCAGCAAGACCTAATCCTTTAGATTTACTTATTCCTTTGACCTCTGCAAAACGAAGAATAGTTTTAGTTGGAGACCATAGACAGCTTCCTCATATTATTGATAATGCTTTACAACAGAAAGTTATAGAAGGTGAAAATATCTCAAAAGATGCCAATAAGCATTTACAAGATAGTCTGTTTGAAAGATTTTATTTGATTCTTAAAAGACTTGCTAAAAAAAATAATGTTGTAAGGGTTGTTACACTTGATACGCAATACCGAATGCATCCAGAGATAGGAAACTTTATTAGTAGAACATTTTATGAAAAATATGGTGATCCTAAAATTAAGGCAGGTACTCTTGCTAAAAATAGAGTTCATGGTATTAATAAATATCAAAACAAAGTAGCAATAAGTATTAATATTCCTAATATTAAGGGAGGAGAAAAACAACAATTTGGTAGTACTTATAGACCAATAGAAGCTAGAGAGATAATTCGAGAAGCAAAAGATATATTAGATAATAATCCTGAAAAATCTGTAGGAATTATTACCTTTTATAGTCGTCAGGTTTCTGAAATTTTTAAAGAAGCTCTTAACGTAGGTTTAGTTGAAAAAGATAAAGAGGAAAACTATGTTATTGCTTCTAAGTATGCAAAGACATTAGAAGAAGCAGAACGATTTAGAATAGGTTCAGTTGATGCCTTTCAAGGCAAAGAGTTTGATATTGTTCTCTTATCTTTGGTTCGATCAAATACTCATTCTGATATTCGCAGAAAATATGGATTTTTAACTTCATATAATCGTTTGAATGTTGCCATGAGTCGAGCTAAAGAGTTATTAATTACAGTGGGGGATGAATCAATGTTTACAGATGAAAATGCAAAAGAGCATATTTATGGTTTATATGCATTTTATAAAGAGTTGATAGGAGGAAAATATGGCTGTAGTATATGATAGAAAAGATATAAATATAGAGTATTTTTCTAAATTTAATTTAGATGAGAATAGATACAATAAACAACTCATTATATATCCTGTATTGTCTTATAAAGTATATGCACCTGTGATTGAAGATATAAAATTAAATGTTTTTCAAAAAAATATTCTTTCTATTTTAAACAAAGGTAATTATTCTATAAATGAAATATCTAATTGGTTAAAACTAGATAGATTATTGGTTCAAACTATTTTGGCTGAATTAAATAATTTTGGTTATTTTGATGGTTCAAAAAATATTATTACTAAACAAGGTAAAGATTTAATCGAAGGAAAGTTTTCATGGTTTGAAAATGCTGAAAATATGAGGCAAGACATACGATATATTTATCAAGATATTTATACTCATAAGCTTTATCCTTTGTTGATGCCAATGAATAATAATTCTGTAAGTTTATATTTAAAGGCTGATAAATTTCATTATAAGACAATGGGGGTTTATGATACTTTTGACTATAGTTTAGTTGAAGCAAAAGTAAAATTTCATCAAATTAATAAACCTAATAATGATGAAATATTTGAGGCAATTAATGAGCATATAAAACAGTTTACTTCTACCAAAAATGATTTAAAAGAGAAACCAAGTGCAATACAGTTTCTAGATAGTGAGCCAACATTAGTTTATCTTGCTGTTTGGGCATATATTAATAAAGATAATAAAAATTTAGATGAATTTGAAGTAATTGACCCTTTTGGTATTTATGAAGATGTTTTTTGGTTAAAAGAGGGAATTGAAATAACAGATATAGATAGTTTGGAAGAGTTGGTTATAGATGTTAAAAATAGAGATCAAGAAAAATTATCTGATTCACTTAAAAGTCTATATCAAGAGGTAGAAAAAGAGATTCTTAAATCTTTTCACTATTCTATTGAAAATCATCCTCCATTATATGAAGGGCTCAAAGAATTATATTCAGATATAAAACAATATGAGCTAGATAAACAAGATAAACATTTAAAAAATGCATATATAAAATCTCAAATAATTTTAGAAACTTTATTTGGGATTGTTCAGAGTAATAGGTCAAGAGGTTATGTAGATGTATTGCAATCTAGTAGTAGAACACAATTAAATAGAGTAGATATAAATGAGGTAAAAACTAAGATACATAGAATTAATCCAAGTATAAATTTTCCTTCTCAATGGAATTCTTATCAAGGTGGAAACTTTCAAGGAATGTATAGAGCGATAAACGAACCTAAGAAAGCATCTTTACGAGCCTTATATGTAACTGCTATATTAGCTTCTTTTTATGATGATAAAAATGTAATGTATAAACTTTTAATGCAAGAGGTGGATATATTGATATTTTTTGAAGAGTTAGCACAAAAAAGAAATGATGTATCACATAAACATAAAACTATAAAAGAGCATGAAAAACAAAAGTATTATGAAGATGTACTTGATATAAAAGAAAAAATTGAACAGATAATAACCATATTTTTAGAAGGGGATAGATAATGGCGAAAAGGAAGAAAAAAAATAATAATAACACTAAAAGTACTCAACAAGAGGATAATAAAAAGTTAGAATCTCAACAAAATGAATTAAAAAATTTGCAACTAGATGCTGAAATAAGAGATGAGGATCTTGAAAAAGTAGAGCTTAATAATGATGAAATACATCAAGATAAAACCACTAAAAATATTGAAATAGTTTTGAAACAAGCTACAAAACTAAAAAAAGAGTTAGAGACTCGGAAACTTGATTATAGTAAAAAAATAAAATTTTTAGAAGAAGAAAAAAAATTACTTGAAATTGAAAAAAAAGAGTATCAAGAGAAGAAAAATGAATTAGAGGGACGCTTACAAGAGTACAATGATAAATTAAAAGAGATTAATCAGTTACAAGTAGAAGAAGGTTTTTCTAGTGTTATTGATAGAAAAATTTTAGATGAGTATTTCACTAATCTAAAAGAGCAAGAGAAGTTATTAATTAAGAAATTATCCGATGTTACAAAAAAGCATGGAGAATATGTTGATTTGATTTTAGAATTAGATACGCAAAAGATGATTTTGCAAAAAGCAGCACTCAAAGAGTTGACAGCCCAAAAAAGTGAATTATTAGATGAATTTAAAATTAAATTTTCAGATAAAGAAGCTGAACTTTTATTAAGAGAGGAAGAGTTAGAAAAGCAGATAAGAGATTTATCTAAAAAGGAAAAAGCATTAGAGTATGATATTGAAGATTTTGAAGGTGAAAGAGAGTATTTAGAAGAGAAAGCAGAGAAAAAAGTAGAAGAAAAAATTATCTCTTTTCAAAATGATATAAAGACTTTAAATAACCAAAATAGAATATTAAAAAATGAAAAAGAAGACTTAGGTGAGGTATTAAAATATTTTGGTAGTCGAGATCCCAAAAAAATACTTGATGATTTAAAAGATAAAGAAAATGAAATATATGAACTTCAAGAGAAATTATTACTACAACCAGATAAATTAAAAATTGATGAACTCAATAAATTACGAAAAGAAAAAGTAGATTGGGAGTCAGATTTACAAGACCTAGAAGCTAAACTAAATGAGTATAATCGAAGATATGAAAATCAAAAACTTCAAATAGGGGAAAAAGAGACACTGGTATTTCAGAAAGAAGAGTTAGAACAGAGAATAAAACTTCAACAAGTTGCATTAGACCAATTAAAAGAAGAAGTAAACCTTTTAGTTGAACAATCAAAAAATAGTGATACTTTTGTCTCTTGTACTCAAATGGATAAGGATTATAAAAATTTTGATAACAATTTATTTGATGATACAGAAATTTCAAAAACTTGGATGGAAAATTTACAACAAGTGATTGCACAAGTTACAACTAATAGACTCTTTTATGATTTAAATACTATTCGTTCATTTGTTGCAGGTTTAGCTATGAGTAGATTGAGTATTTTACAAGGTATTAGTGGAACAGGAAAAACAAGCCTACCTAAAGCATTTGCTGAAGCGATAGGAGGACATTGTGAAGTTGTTGAAGTTCAATCAGGGTGGAAAGACAAACAAGATTTAATTGGATATTACAATACTTTTGAAAAGAAGTATTATGAGGGTAAGTTTTTGAAAGCATTATATAAGGCAACTACACCTTCGTATCGAGATAAACCTTTTTTAATTATTTTAGATGAAATGAATTTATCACATCCTGAACACTATTTTGCAGATATATTATCTTTGATGGAAGAGACGGATAGAGAGAAACAGATACTATCAATATGTGATAAAGTAAGTGGAAAGCCTAATGAAATGATTGAAAATGATGGAGAATTTGGATTAAAAATACCGAATAATGTATGGTTTATAGGAACAGCAAATCATGATGAAACAACATTACAATTTGCACCAAAAACTTATGATAGAGCTAATATAATGGAGATGCCTAAAAACTTTATAAATTTTGAAATAAAGAATACAGATAAAGAATCTACAAAAGTATGTAATAGTTTGTTAGTAGAAGCATTTAAAACAAATAAAGATATTGATGAAAAATATATCAGCTATATAGATGAAAAGTCTAATTTTAAAAATATTTGTAATGATTTAGGAATTGGATGGGGGAATAGATTAGAAAAGCAGATAAAGCAATTTATTCCAATATTTTTAAATTTAGGAGGACATCAAGCTGATGCATTAGACCATATTCTTTCGACTAAAATACTAAGAACTATAAAGGGAAGATATGATTTACAAGAGAATATTTTAAAAAATATGAAAGAAGAGTTGGAGGAAAATTTTCAAAATCAGTTTAAAAAGTTACCAAAAAAATCTTTAGAGATTATTAATACAGAGTTAGTAAAGTTTTAGTATCATGATTTTATATGATAGGATAAAACAAGAAAATATTGATCTTGAAAAGATTGAAAAACCTGTTGACTTTGGTCGATATATTGTTTTAGATAGTAAAAATTATACTATTAATGATGATACAGAAAATAATAATAAGTTTTTTGTTCCATGTGATGGAGTTGAGAGTATTCTTATCTCTGATTCAAAGAGTCATAAAATTTCTTTTGTAGATACCCCTTTATTGGATAGTAAAAACTCTTTACTGATTAATACTTTGAGTGAAATTTCTGAAGAGTTAGAGATAGTTGAAGATTTAAATGATATTAATGAAGTTGTTCCTCTTTTACGGAATTTTGATAAACGATTAGATGTGACAGAATTTGATGAATTTATTTATAAATATCTTTTCCATATTGAAGAGATTTGTAGAGAACCATCTTATCATTTGAAAAGGGATATTGAAAAAGTAAATATTTCAAGAGCTAAAAGAATACCTGTTCGTGCAATTAATTATCTAGCATCACATTCAGAGGATTGGTCAAGAAGAAAAATAAGGACAGTACAACCCAATAAAATATTGGCTGAAATAATAGAGTATAATTTAGAAATATATGAAAATAAAGTAACTGCAAAATTAATTGATTCATTATTAAGATATTTTAGTCAAAGGATAGCAAATGATATTGTTGTTATCGAAGAATTTATTACAAAAGTTGATGAAATTATCAACTCCCTACAATCTACAAATAAAGATTTTTGGTATAAAAAATTAGAAAGAGATTATCAAAGATTAGGGGATTTAATTAATAAACTTGATGATAGTAAAAATAAATTAGATAAAATTAAAGAGTATATTCATACGATACAAAATCGTTTATTTAATCTATTGAATTCAAATTTATATCAAGATAATTTTAAAAATAATATTCTAGTTGGACACTTAGAACGGACTAATTTATTTGAAAATCATCAGCATTATAGGTATGTTAAAATGATGTGGAATAAAGTATATCAAACCGAAGAATTGTCATATAAAGAAATTTCTTTTGAAAATCAAAAAAATATAAATTCTTTTATTGATTTCTCATGGGTATTGATAGTTCAATCACTTTTATTACTTGGTTTTCTAGAAGAAAAAAAGCAAAAAAATAGTTTTTTTTTAAAACATAAAAGTTATCCATTTATAACTATTGAATTGTCACGAAATGAATATTCAATTATAGAAGTAAAATTAAATCAAGATGTTATATCTTTTGTCCCTTTACCTATTATTGGAGGTGAGTATTTTAAAGATAATCAAATTTTATTGTTATTAAAAGGGTCTTCTCAAAAAAATAGGAATATTATTGAGATTACACCAGAAGATATAAATAGTATAGAGAGAATTAGTAAACTATTTTTTGAAAAAATATTCTCTCAATATCTGAATGAGTATATAGTAAGTTATAATGAAAAAAAAGATTTTTTTACTACTTGTATTAGTTGTAATCAGAGAGGTAATTTACATATTGATGGGTATAATGGATTTAAGTTTTCTTGTACTAATTCAGGTTGTGGAATTGAATATGGATTTAAACTAGAAGGTAAAAATAAGAAGTCTTTTTATCATGTAAAAAATTATAAAAAGATTTTAAATACTAATGATGATATAGAAAGTAGCATAGGGTATGAATATTTATGACAAATCAAACTATTAGAGTATTAGAATTATTAAAACGATTTAATTCAGGTCAGAAAGTATGTATTGATATTTTGAAGTTCGATGTTCTTTGGGAGAATAAAAGTGAAAAAACTATCAGAAGAGATTTAGATGTTATTAAACTTGTATTTCCTGAATCTTTTGAGTTAATTAGAGGACAAAAAGGTTGCTATAAAGCCATTACAAAAAAAGCTTTTGATCAATTTTTAGATGAACGTAACCTCGCTCTTTTAATACAAACATTTAGTATCGCACATAGAAGTGATCTTTTTGATAGTTTAGATATTGAAGATAATGATAAACGTATTATTGAAAAGAAACTAAAAGATACCAAAAAAATATATGAATTTAAAACCAAACCATTTGAATCTAAAAAAGATGATTATATTATTTTTAAAAAACTTGAGCATGTCATTCGTTATCAAAAATATATTACTATAAATTATGTTGCTAATAAAGTAAGTATGTCGTATACATTAAAACCTTATAAAATCATTTTTATGAATGAAAACTTTTATTTAGCAGGAGAAGTAGATAATCAAGAGTTTGTTTTTGCTCTTTATAGGATTTCAAAAATAGAATCAATATTGGAGTCAAATAAAACTTTTCAAAAAAATCTTGAAATAAATGAATTTATTAAATTTATGCAAACACCTTTTGCACAATATAAAAAAGAGTTTAAAAGGCATCTTATTAAAATTGTTTTGGAGGTCGATAGTTCTAAGGCATTTTTTTTTAAATCAAAAAAATTTCTTGCTTCTCAGGAAATTATAGAAGAGATGAGTAATGGAAATTTAATTGTCTCTTATTATGTTACCCAAGAATTAGAAATAGAAGAGCTTATTAAAAAGTGGTTACCTCACATATATATACTAGAGCCTCTTAGTTTAAAAGAAAAGATTATGAAAGAATTAGAATTTTATTTAAAAAATACCTAGAGTAACATAAGCTATCTAAACTACTACCAATTGTCAACCATACTACTTTTTAGGACTTTGGTTCTTTTTTATATGTTTGACACTTTTCTAGTTGGCTTAACATAACATATATTCTATTGAAAATATTTTAGTAGTTTTTGACTTGATAAATTCAAAATATGGGGCTTCCCCTACGGGTCGGGCTTGAATCCTTCCACTATGTTACAGGACGAGTACAAGGTACATCACACTTCGTGTTCTAATCCCTAAGCTATTGAGTATAATTTATAATATTTTGTAAAAAGATATTATTTACATATCTTTTTAATATTTAAATAATATGTTTATGGTTGATTTCGTTAGAGCCACTTGTTTATTTTAAGTCTCTAATAAACACATAAGTCCCATCTCCTTTTATTTCTCCAGAAGTTCTTCCTTGTATCTTTTTGGTGTCTTTCTCTTTGACCACAATAAAATAATCTTTTGTATCAGGAGATTGAACATAGTTAATATCTATATTGTTTTTTAGTAGCCATTGACTTAAGCTATTGAGCTGTTTAATATCAGCTTCAAGTTTCTCCTGCTTCTCTGTGTAGTGGGTAAAGTAATAATCTGATAGGGCTTCAATTTTAAAAAAAGTAGCTATAAAAAAGCCTAAAAATATTCCTAAAAAAGTGATACTCAATATAACGGAATAAGAGAGAAAAAAACTCAACCGATCAATGTTTTTAACTGAATGGTTTATATTTTCAATCCGTTTATCGGCTTCATTTGAAACTTCTTTGATTTTATGTAACCATTGATAGAGCTGTGTAACAGTATCTTCTATTTGGCTTACATCAAATTTCTCTAGTTGTTGATTAATAACACTCTCTAAAGTTTGGGTATCTATCTCAATGGTGTTTATGGCATTTTGAATCATTGAACTAATTTCATGTTTGAGTAGCTTTATCTCTCTATGAAGATTGTTATAATGTATTGTAAACTCTTTGTTTGCATCTCTATAAAGTTCACGATATTGAGAAGAAATCTTCTCTGATAAACCATCAGTATGAACAAGATAGGTTTGTGTGATTTCAGAAGCATGAGTTTGAAGCATCTCTATGGAGGCTACAAGTCTTTTAAAATCCTCTATGTTTTGTAGAGAGGTTGTTGAGATGCTCTTATAATGACCAAAGTTCTGCTCTAAACTCTCTTTGATTAATTCAAGCTCAATTTGAAGCTCATCAAACTTTGCTACAGCCTCTCTAAAATTCTCTATTTCACTACTCATACCAATCCTATTTTAATAATCTATCAAGCTCTAAAAAAAGAGATTTTTCTAGCTGACTCATATACTCAATCGCTTCATTTTTAACCCTGTTTAAAAAGAGGTATTTTCTTCTTAATATTTTGTCTTTGCTTTTTTTTGCTTCAAGCTTGAAATCTATCTCCCCTTGTGATATGTCTCTAATGCTCTTATTGAAAGAACGGCTAATATTAATAATCGTAGAACTCTTCACTGAGATATATTGCGCATCAGGAATTTGTTTCATAATTGCCATAGGGGTATTTAAAAACTCATTACCAAAGAAGTAGAGAAACTCAAACTCTAAATCATCACTTCTCACATCGGATAAAACAAAAATAATTTTAGGATCTTTGTCCATCTCTAAAATCTTATAGTAGGTTTCTAAAGCATTTTGATTATCCTGCTCTCCAGAGCGTAAAGGGATAAACCAAATAACCTGTTCAAACTCATCAAGTTTTTTCATCTCTTGTAGAAAAATCGTAGAAGTCTTATTCCCTCCAATATCAAGAAGAATCTCCTCCCCATCCTCTTCAATAAATAACTCATCCAAAGAGGCAATCTTTGAAGTGGGTAATATCTCTGTTTTTAAACTCTCACTCTTAGCAAAAGTGATGCAGTCTTTATTCTCATCATCTATCTCAATTAATCGAACACTCTTTTGATTTCGTAAAATATAGGCTGAGGCGATTTGAGCGATAAAAGTACTTTTCCCTACGCCTCCTTTTGTGTTGGTCGCAATATAAATCATAGAGATAGTTCCCTATTATCATTTGACTCATTAGCAAGACGCTTTTTCATCTCTTGAACCGACTCCTCTTTAACTAAAGGTGTTTGAGTTTTTTTTCGTTTAGGAATCCCTAGCTCTGTTGAAGCAAAGTCACTAATAATCTGTGTACTCACATCAACTTTATAAATTTCTTTAATGACCCTTTTTATCCCTACATAAGAAGTCCCTAACTTAATTGCCTCTTTTATCTCTTTGGAAATACCTAATAGAAATTTCCGTTTGGGGCTACTCTTCCCCTCCTTTTCTTCCTTGTTAACCTCTTGTAGTGCTGATGTAAAATTAGCTTTTAATGACTCTATCTCTTTTAAAGTTGGTAATTTATTTTTAGCCATAATCTGTTTCCTTTTTTATAAATTGAAAATATAGTAGCAGATAAAAACACAAATAAACCTAAAATGTCACATAAATTAACAGAAAATTAAGTAATTTTCCTCTATAGTCCAAGAAGAAAAAAGACCCAAAGGAACACGAGTCAGAGTATGTACACTCCGTTCCCAACTCTAACTGTGTTCTTAAAGGGAGCATCCCTTTAAAATCCCTATGATGTTTAAAACATCATTTTTAACAATATAAATAACGATATTTATAAACTATATCCATAGAGTAGAATAAGGTATATCATGCACAGAGTACAGATAAAAATGAGCGATGAAGTTTTTAATACCATGACCTTTAAAGCAAGGTCATTGGGTGTTAGTAACAGTCTGTTTGTTAGAGATATGATTATGAATCAAGAAATAGTCTCAAAAGGCAATCATAAAGAGTATGGAAAACTTATCGGTCTGGTGGCAAAGTTTGGAAACAATATTAATCAAATTAGTCATAATCTAAACCTTGCCAACTTAAAAGGTGAGTTAGGGTCAATTGATTACGAACATCTTATCAATCTTCTAACCCTTTTAGAGAATCATGTTGAGAGTACACTTTATGATTAGTCGTGTTACAATGCGTAAAAGTGGATTGGCTGAATATTTAGAAAAAGGTAAACGAGCCGATAGCAATCTTTTACGAAATGATAAAGATAATGTGTTGCCTCTCTATGGAAGTTTAACAAGCTTTAAAAAGGCAGAGCAGTATTGTAACCGTTATAAAGAGTGGAAACATAACTATGAGCATATCACTATCTCTTTCTCTAAAGAGGAT
>Ga0256827_10000949_pt1 | contig 18290 bp, 19 predicted proteins | sample CV84metaG_FD_185977 | JGI IMG/M metagenome (GOLD analysis project Ga0256827, IMG submission 185977) | Hydrothermal vent microbial communities from East Pacific Rise, Pacific Ocean - CV84 | ecosystem: Environmental > Aquatic > Marine > Hydrothermal vents | place: Pacific Ocean: East Pacific Rise... | reverse complement strand
AGTTCTATCTTCCTGTTGATGTTGTGTGTGCAGAGAAGTTTAGTGAAGATGGTATTGCAAAGTACCTTCCAGCACAAGAGATTCCTGCAAATTGGATGGGATTAGACATTGGACCAGCTTCATCTAGACTCTTTAGAGAGGTATTAAATGATGCACAAACCATTATTTGGAATGGACCGATGGGTGTCTATGAGATGGATAAATACTCAAAAGGGAGTTTGAAGATGTCTCACGATATTGCCGATACGCACGCTACAACCATTGTGGGTGGTGGTGATACAGCTGATGTGGCTCAAAAAGCAGGAGATGTTGATGAGATGACCTTTGTAAGTACAGGTGGAGGTGCAAGTTTAAATCTCATTGAAGGTAAGAAATTGCCAGGGATTGAAGCTTTAAAAGTCTAAAAGGAAAAGAATGATTTATGCAGCAAATTTTAAAACAAACCATACACGTCGTACCACTAAACTCTATCTCGATACACTTCAGAGTCGTCTAAAGAATGGATTAAAAGAGGGGAGTCGTGTCTTTCTTTTTCCTCCTTCAACAGCATTAGATACTCATAGTAGTGATGTGTTCTCTCTGGGTGCGCAAAATGCTTATCCTGCACATCATGGTGCGTTCACTGGAGAGATTGGTTTAGAGCAGTTAGAGGAGTTCTCTATTAAAACCCTCCTGATTGGTCATAGTGAACGTCGTGAGTTATTGGGTGAATCTCAAGAGGCTATTGTTCAGAAATATCAATTTTTCCAAGAGGCAGGGTTTGAGATTATCTACTGTATTGGTGAACCTTTATCTGTTCGAGAGAAGGGATTTGAGGCTGTAATGCAGTATTTGATTTCACAGTTTGAAGGGATTGATGTAGCGTATGATAAACTCATTGTTGCCTATGAGCCAATCTGGGCAATTGGTACAGGAAGAAGTGCAACCGTAGAAGAGATTTCAATGACACACCGTGCCTTAAAAAAAGTTATAGGTGATAAAGCATTACTCTATGGTGGTTCTGTAAATCCTCAAAATATTCAAGAGATTACTGCTATTGCTGGTGTTGATGGGGTGTTAGTAGGGTCTGCTTCTTTAGATGTCGAGAAGTTTCTTGAGATGATTCAAGCCTAATTTTTTTGCTAAGAGGCTTCTAAGAAGAGCCTCTTAGTTTAACGCTTATTTAAAGAGGTCAGCTAAAGCTGTTGTATCGGTTGTTTTTTCTACCTCTTTTCTCTCATTCCCTTCAGATGCTCTTTGTGTAATACCCTCTACTTCATTGAGTTCAATGGTATACCCTGTAAGCATTGAAGCTAGACGAATATTAATTCCTGAACGTCCAATCGCTTTTGCTTTTTGGTCACTGGTAATACTAATAACAGCTTTTTTCTCATCTGCATCGACTTTAATACTTTGGGTAATTGCAGGTGAGAGAGAACGGGTAATAAAGACCTCTGGAATAGGAGAGTAGTCAATACAGTCAATATTTTCACCATTTAACTCTTGACTGACGGCATTAATTCTTACCCCCTTCACTCCCACAGCTGCACCAATTGGGTCAACATTCATCTGCTCTGTTTTGAGTGCAATCTTTGCACGCTCTCCTGGAATACGTGCAGAACCAACAATCTCAACCACACCATCAGCAATCTCAGGTACCTCATTGGCCATGAGTGACTCTAGGAATTTTGGAGAGGTACGTGTTAACTCTAGAAAGAGTCCATGTTGAGGGTCAACACTTACATAACGAAGAAGGGCACGAATGCTATCACCTCTTTTAAACTTCTCACCTTTAATTCTGTTACGTAGGGTTAGGACACCTTTGAGTTCCCCAATCTCAACGTGGGTATTCTCCTCAGCATCAATACGGTTTACTGTACCTAACATCACTGAACCGACTTTTTCTCTATATTTTTCAAAGAGGTCTTGTTCTATACGACGTTGAATATGATACTCTAACTCTTTAAAGAGATTAGCTGAGGCTGTTCTTCCATGCTCTTCTAAAATAAACTCCTCTTTGAGTTCATCCCCCACTTCAATCGAGTCATCAAACTCTTTGGCTTCACTGAGTGAGATATAGGCATCAGACTCTATGGTTTCTGTATTTGGCTCTTTTCCTACGGTAGTAAAGAGTTTTGTATCACCATCAGGTACAACGGTAATGACTTTATGGACATGATAGGTTTTGGTGTCATTGTCAATAATCACTTCAAAGTGGCTTGTAAAGCTTGTGAGTTTTTTGGCTGTGTTAATGAGAGCCTCTTTAAATGCATCAATCGCATGCTCTTTTGAGATGTTTTTTTCGTGTGCAATTGCTTCAATAATATCTAATATTTTTTCCATTAAAAATCCTTTTTTAGTAGACCGCTACAAGAGGTAACATAAACAGTGTTAAGAACATCAAGGAGGGTATTTTTTCGTAGAAGAGAATTATATCTAATCATACCTTTACTGAAAATAAAGTATAATAAATCTAATTATAGAATACGCACTTACTAAAGGAATATAGATGAAATTAAAACTTGCTAGAACCACATTAAAAGCGAAACCAAAAACCATAGAACTAGAGAAGTTGGAAGATGAGCTAGCAAAAAGATCTATATTTTATTTCGATAAAGATAATGCTCATAAAGATTTAAAAGCAGTGATTGAGTATTTTGAGGAGAAAGGCTATTCTGTCTATATGCGTGAAGTGAAATATGGATTAGATGAGAATGAATTTATCTATGAAGTACATATCATTGCTTAAAAGAGATTCCTTTGTCTAAAAAATTATTTATTGAAACCCTTGGATGTGCAATGAATGTTCGCGACAGTGAACATATGATTGCTGAGTTAAATCAAAAAGAGGGTTATGAGCTTACTACAACCCTAAGTGAAGCAGATTTGATTCTCATTAATACCTGTTCAGTAAGAGAGAAGCCTGTTGCAAAGCTCTTTTCTGAAATTGGGGTTTTTAATAAGCATAAAAAACCAGAGGCAAAAATAGGGGTTTGTGGATGTACGGCAAGTCACTTAGGAAAAGAGATTATTCGTCGAGCACCTTCGGTAGATTTTGTTTTAGGGGCAAGAAATGTCTCAAAGATTACAGAGGTTTTAGAGAAGAGACACGCCGTTGAGGTCGATACACGCTATGATGAGAGTATGTATCAGTTTGGTGAGTATCGAAGTAATCCTTTTAAAGCAATGGTCAATATCTCTATGGGGTGTGATAAGTCTTGTACCTTCTGTATCGTTCCTGCTACACGGGGTGAAGAGGTCTCTATTCCTAGTTATTTGATTATTCAAGAGATTGAAAAAGCTGTCAATGCTGGTGCTAAAGAGGTGATGTTATTGGGGCAAAATGTGAATAACTATGGAAGACGTTTTGGAGCGATTGATGAGCAGTGTAACTTTACACAACTCTTACAAAAAGTCTCTCAAATAGAGGGGTTAGAGCGTATCCGTTTTCAATCACCTCACCCACTTCATATGGATGATGCTTTCTTAGAAGAGTTTGCCTCTAATCCTAAAATTTGTAAACAGATTCACGTTCCTCTTCAGAGTGGTTCAACCTCATTGTTAAAAGCGATGAAGAGAGGGTATACCAAAGAGAACTTTTTAAATCGTTGTGAAAAGATTCGTACACTGGTTCCTCACGCAACCATCTCCACAGATGTCATTGTTGGATTTCCAAATGAGAGTGATGCTGATTTTGAAGAGACAATGGATGTCTTAGAGAAGGTACGTTTTGAACAGATGTTCTCTTTCAAATACTCTCCTCGCCCTCACACAGAAGCAGAGCATTTTGAAGGACAAATTGACCCAGCTGTTGCTGGAGAGAGATTGAGTCGTCTTCAAAAACGTCATACAGAGATTTTAGATGAAGTGATGGATGCACAACTAGGACGTATTCATCGTGTCTATTTTGATGAGTTAAAGTCAAATGGACGTATATCAGGACGTAGTGATGATGGTAAATTGGTATTTGTAGAGGGGAGTGAAGACCTCTTAGGTAGCATAGCTGATGTGAAGATTACCAAAACTTCAAGAGGTGCGCTTGATGGAGTACTTCTTTAAGTTTGTGTGATGAATTTTAAGAAAATATCACGCGTTTTTTTAAAATATAGTGTCCCTCTTTTAGGCTACGCAGTGATGCGTCTTTTATGGTGGAGTAGCCGTAAAAAGTTTCACATAAAAGGGGCGTTAGATGCTCCTCAATATCTCTATGTCTGTTGGCATGGAGAGCTTCTAATGTCGCCTCAAGCCTATCGTTCTCTCTTTCCAAAGCGTTCTGCAAAAGCGATGATATCACACCATTTTGATGGTGAACTTATTGCTCGAACCTATCACTATTTAAAGATTGGTGCGATTCGTGGTTCAGGAAGACGGGGTGCAAAAGAGGTCTTCTTAAAAGCCCTTCGTGCATTAAAAAAGGGTGATGAGATTTTAATGACACCCGATGGTCCAACAGGACCTCGACACCACTTCTATGAGGGAGCTGTTGCACTTGCTCAAAAGACAAAAACCCCTCTTTGTTTGATTACCTTTGAGTGCAATCACTATTGGCAGTTAAAGAGTTGGGACGCTTTTGTCATTCCTAAACCCTTTTCGCGTATTGATTTTTTTATTGAAACCCTTGTTGTAGAAGAGGAACCTCTCTTTGTGGTTTCAGAGCGTGTACGTCAAAAGATGTTAGCACATACCATTGATTAAGCTAGCTTCATGTCAATCAATTTAGAGTCATTAAGTGATGCCTTTCTCTCCTATCTCTTTGAAGTAAGAGGTTATGCTGAGTTGACCGTTACAACCTATGAGATAGCACTAAGACAGATGCGTCAAACCACTCAGATAGAGCAAGAAGAGGGTGGGTACTTTTTAGACTTAACCCCATTTCGTCTTTTCATTAAAGAGAACACAAAACGTACCATTGCTAAAAAACTCTCTGCAATTCACTCCTTTATTCACTATCTTGAAAAACAGCACCATATTACGATAAGACTCTATGCCGATGAGCCATTAAAAGTACCTAAAACACTCCCTAAACCTTTAGATGAAGCCATTATTCAAGAGGTTCTAGAGGAGGCAAACCTTGAAGAGAAACTTCTTTTAATGATGCTTTATGGGTTAGGATTGCGTATTTCAGAAGTAGCAGAGCTTCCACTTTTAGCCATTGGTTCAGAGTGGATTCGTGTCAGAGGAAAAGGGAATAAACAAAGAGAACTTCCTTTATTAGAGAGTCTTAGAGAGATATTAGATGTCTATCTTGCCTCTTTTCAGCCTCAAAAGTATCTGTTTGAGAAAGGAAAGAGTCCTCTAAATACAGCACAGTTACGCTACAAGTTAACCAAACTCTTTGCTCGTGTAGGTGTTAAAGCAACCCCTCACCAGTTAAGACACTCTTTTGCAACACACCTGCTTCATCATGGTGCACGTATTGCTGATGTGAGTGAACTCTTAGGGCATAGTACCATGGCAACAACACAAATCTATACCCAACTACAAGGAAGTAAAAAGATGCAAGCCTATATGGAGGCACACCCTTTAGCACAAGAGAGCTATAAAACTTAAATTTTACTTAAATTAAATATATTTTAAGGTTACTTCGATACAATCCCCTTACCAAAAGAGTAGAGAAGACAAGAGGGAGCAATTCTTTTTGTTTGAGGGACTTTTTGCATATAACTTTGATTGAAGATGAGAAGTTATGTGAACCATTAAAACAAGGAAATATCATGAAAATGACAAAGGTACTCAAACCTGCTGAAGTACAACGTGATTGGATTTTGATCGATGCTGAAGGTAAAACTTTTGGTCGTATCTTAACAGACGTTGCTTCAATCTTAAGAGGGAAGCATAAACCATCATTTACACCAAATGTAGATTGTGGTGATTATGTTGTAATTATTAATGCTGAAAAAGCAAAATTCTCAGGTGTAAAACTTGAAGAGAAAGAGTACTTTACTCACTCTGGTTACTTTGGTTCAACTAAAAGTAAAAAACTTGACGATATGTTAGAGAATCACACAGAGAAACTTTACAAACTTGCTGTAAGAGGAATGCTTCCAAAGACAACTCTTGGTAGAGCAATGCTTAAAAAACTTAAAGTGTATGCAGGTGCTGAACACCCACATACTGCACAAATCAATAAGGAAGCGTAACCATGGCAACATTTTATGCAACAGGAAAAAGAAAAGCGGCTATCGCAAAAGTATGGATTACTCCAGGTAATGGAGAGATGGTTATTAATGGTAAAACTCTTGACCAATGGTTAGGTGGACACGAAACACTTAAAATGAAAGTAAGACTTCCACTTGAACTTACAAAACAGTTAGAGTCAATGAATGTTAAAGCAACAACCCTTGGTGGTGGTTACTCTGCACAAGCAGACGCTTTAAAACATGGTATTACAAAAGCATTGGTTGCTTATGAGCCATCATTAAGAGCAATTCTTAAACCAGAAGGTCTTCTTACTCGTGACTCAAGAGTTGTTGAGCGTAAGAAACCAGGTAAGAAAAAAGCGAGACGTTCTCCACAGTTCTCAAAAAGATAGTCGGTTTTTCGAGGGAATTTTCTCTCAAAAACGGCTCTTTCTTCAAGCAGATTTTCTGCTTACCTATATGGCAAAAGACTCTTTTGTCATATACCTCTTTTTTACAATTCTCTTTTTATCTTATTTTATATCATATTTGTATTTAGGCTTTATAGGAAGATTTTTGAAGCTTTTTGTAGGGGAAAGAAGGTGACAGAGAGTAGACTCTCTGTCATTGTTTTTAGTGACTCTTACTTACAACCACTAACATTTTAATATTAATCACAGCAAAACGAAATGCTTGAAAAATAAGACAGGTTCGCATCTTTTTTGCAAAGGCACCTGGAATCATTGTTAATGTAAATTGCTCATGTTTGGCAAAGTTTATCTCTTCTTGTTTCATTGTATCTCCTCGTTTCAATTTTTATTCTGGGATTAAAGTCCAACCTGGCTTAAGTTTTGCTTTGTAGATAAACATATGGTGTAAGATATGTTTAATCCAGTGTCCAGCAAGACCAATCTCACCAAAGGTATAGTCTGTATCTCTACCTGTTCCTGGGTACTTCTCAAAGTCAGGTACAACAGGGTAGACAGTCATTGCTGCTGCTGTTCCATCAAAGACACCTTTTCCAGCAGAGGCAACACACGCTGCACCCATCTCTGCCATAGAAGCTTCATGAAGATGTGTGTTTTCTGCACCATTTTGAATCATATCACACACTGAGTGTGCTACGGCTTTACCAATAATTCCAGCAGGCATACCTGTTCTTGGAGGGGTAGGGTTAATTGGGGTACCATTGACTGATGTTGCAGGTTTAGAGATAAGATGTGGTGGTGCAAAGGCAATTCCTGCTGCAAAGATATTATTGTAGTCAGGGTTTTGGTACGTTCTTGGCCAATCTGATGCTTTCCAGTTCTCATACGCACCTGCATCATATTTTGCATCGACTTTCATAAATCCATTTGGAGCAAAGAGTTTGGCTGTAATATCAGCACCCTCTTTATCATAAGCTGTAAGACCAACACCTGCAAAAGGAGGAATAAGCATAGCAAAGTCAAACTCTTCAACACCAGTTGTTCCATCAAGAAGCTCATAGTGTGCTTTTCCCTCTTCTACTTTATTAACGTGTGCGCCAATTAACCATGGTACATCTCTCTCAGCAAAGAGTGATTCAGCAAAGATTTTAGATGATACAGCGTATCCTCCTACTTTCATATGGAGTCCACCCATACCAAAGTCACCAAGGAATGATTCATTTGAAATCCATTTAATATCAAGCATATCACGTACACCAGCTTTTTTCGCTTCGTGTTCAATGTTGAAGATATACTCAAAAGCAGCACCTTGACATGTACACATACCGTGACCTGTTCCTACAAGAATCTTCTGTCTTTCACCTTTTTTGGCTCTTTCAAAGACTTGTGCTAACTCAAGGTTTGCATGGACTGCGTGGTCTGCTGTACAAACAGAAACTGTATGTTCACCCATCTGTCCTTTACCATCACCCAATCCTGGTGTTGCATCAAAGTTCAGTTTTGGACCTGTGGCATTAATAAGGTAGTCATAACTTAATGTCTCTGTCTGTCCTGCTTTCTCTTTGCTTGTATACTCAATAGTAATATATGCTTTTTCACTCTCTTTATCTCCCTCTGGGTGAATAGAGACAGCTTTTGCTTGTCTATAATCAATACCTGCTTTTTTGTAGACTGGAGCAAGAGGGAATACAACATCCTCTTTTGTCATTTGACCAACACCTACCCAGATATTTGATGGAATCCAGTTCCATTGAGAGTTTGGAGTAACCACTACTACTTCGTGGTCATTTCCAAGCCATTTTTTTGCAAATGTTGCAGCAGTGTGTCCTGAAACTCCACCACCCATAACGATTAATCGTGCCATAGCTTTCCTTTTTTAATTTAGTTCAGGTTAATTTTAGGGCAACAATATTTAAATCTAAGTTAATTCTTATAATTTAACAAAATTCATTACAAAGACTTATACTAAAAAAGGTTTTTACCCTCTTTTTACGCCTCAAGTAGACGATTTCTTTGGAAAAATCATCAATTTATTTGATGTTAATCAGATAGATTAACTCTTATTATAGAAGAGAAGGGAGGCTCAGTGAACTACCCAATCCCTAAAGAGGATTACTAAAGAAACTTCGCCTTTAGCTTGTTTTGGGCTTCCTTGGCTGAGTCTGCCCATAGGGAATCTTGGTTATCGACAATCCCAAATAGGGATTTTACAGAGGTCGAACTCCAACTCATTCCCTATAGGTCTCACATACTCATATATCCAAAGGCGTTACTTTCGACAGTTCCTGCCGTAGATAAGAGTATTATAGTAAATAGTATATACAAAATCAAGGTTAGCACCTTGTATGCATTCATCCCAACGGCTAAAGACCATTGGGATTTCTGCTAAGAGTGATTAAACCTATGCTAAAATATGATGTTTCATCAATTTTATATTAAGAGTATCTATGCAGACTTTTCTTTCAAACCTTTTAACCCCTTTTTATGCTTTACGTTTACGTTATGTTCCTCTCCTTTTAATCTATTTTGCGTATGGTTCAACCGTTTTTGTTGCTATTGCTCGTGATTTTTGGGTGAAGCAGTCACTCTCATTGAGTGCTGAAGCATTTCTCTCTTTAGGGGTCTGGTTGAGTGTACCGTGGACGATTAAGATGATTTTTGGACAACTGGTTGACTCTGTGACACTTTTTGGTTCAAACCGTAAAGTCTATGTCTATATTGGCGCACTCTTGATGACCTTAAGTACACTGCTTTTTATTGGTATGGTAGGGGAGCATACTTGGGTGGCAGGCTATTCTAAAGAGCATCTCTATATAGTGGCTTCTGTCATAGGCGTTGTGGGGATGGTTTTACAAGATGTTGTAGCTGATACTATGACAACAGAGGTGGTTGAACCTCATTCTTCAGAAGAGGAGCGACGAAAAGAGCTAGCGACCATTCAGGTACTCTCACGACTCTCTTTGGGGTTTGCTATTTTTATGATGGGGTGGCTAGGGGGTGAAGTGGCTGAGCGTTATGGCTATGAGATGGTTTTTATCCTCTCTTTGTTTATTCCTCTTCTTTCTATTTTAGGTGTGAGTGTGGTCTCTTTAACACCCGTAGCACCAGTACCTTTGAATAAAAAGATTTTTTTTGGAGGGGTGCTTTTTGCTCTTTTTGTTATTACGATGGGGTATAATGAAGTGCCATATTCTCAAGAGATTGTCTTTTTGGTTTCATTGGGAGTGGTACTCTATTTCTTAAAAAGTCTTATTGAGCCTTTAGATGCCAGAATGGTAAGACATATTAAAATGGCAATGATTGTTATTTTTGTCTATCGTGCTATGCCGAGTGTTGGACCTGCTTTACAGTGGTGGGAGATTGATGTTTTAGGGTTCGATGAAGCATTTTTTGCCAAACTCTCTATGATTGGAGGGGGTATCGCTTTGGCTGGAATGTGGTTTGGAGCATCTTATCTCATTCGTCACTCTATTGGTCGGGTTTTGGTCTTTCTTACCCTTGTGTCAACCTTGCTTTCTCTTCCTATTTTAGGACTCTATTATAACCTTCATACACTTCTTGGGGTTGATGCACGTACGGTTGCTTTGGTCGATACAGCGTTGGCTTCTCCTTTTGACTATATTTCAGGTGTTTTAATGTTAACCCTTGTTGCCATCTATGCACCTGAGGGGAATAGGGGAACGTGGTTTGCTTTGATGGCAAGCTTTATGAATATTGCATTGAGTGCTTCAGGACTATTGAGTAAATATCTTAACCAACTCTTTGTTGTGACACGAGAGGTTAAAGAGGGTGGTGTGGTGGTTGTATCGGCAAATTATGAACACTTAGGTATACTGTTATGGATAGTCACACTCTTAGGTCTTATAATCCCCCTTATCACTATTTGGCGTTATAATCCAGACTTAAATATAAAGGAAACAGATGAAAAATAAAATTATACTTTTTGATTTAGATGGAACACTTATTGACTCTACGGAAGCGATTTTAGAGAGTTTTGATTATGCGTTTAAAAGCTTTCAGCGTCCTACTCCCTCTGAAGATGCGATTAAAGCAGAAATTGGACACCCTTTAGATGTGATGTTTGAAACGTTAGGTGTTTCTCCTGAGGAGAGTGGTGCATTTGTTGATGCTTATAAGTCACACTACCGTCAAATTTCAACCCAAAAAACTTTTTTACTTCCTTTTGCAACAGAGGCAATTGAAGAGGCATCAAAAGAGGCAATATTGGGTGTAGTGACAACCAAAACAGCCCGTTACTCTGTGATTTTACTAGAGCATTTAGGACTCTATCACTTTTTTGATGTTCTCATTGGGCGTGAAGATGTGCAAAATCCTAAGCCAGACCCCGAACCTATTCTCAAAGCTCTCAAAGCGTTACCAACTGTTACAGGAGGTACTTGGATGATAGGGGATACCTGTATGGATATGCAGAGTGCAAACTCTGCAAAGGTTCATGGAGTGGGTGTTTTGTCTGGATATGGGACAGAGGAGTCTTTGAAAAAATGTACTAAAATAGTGTGTGAAAATGCTTTAGAATCGGTATATTTTATAGCAAAGTATTAACATCGTTACAAAAAAGTAACTATTTCAACCCTCTTTAAGAGTCTGAACATTACAATACCTCATGATTGACAATACTATCGAGGAGAAAATATGGTAGAAATTAGATGGCACTCTCGTGCAGGTCAAGGTGCCGTAACTGGTGCCAAAGGTTTAGGTTCTGTTGTTGCAACAACAGGAAAACAAGTACAGGCATATGCACTATATGGATCTGCAAAACGTGGTGCAGCTATGAATGCATACAATAGAATTGATGATGAACCTATTACAAATCAAGAGACTAAAATGTTTCCAGATTATGTATTTGTTATCGACCCTGCATTAGCATTTTCTGATGATATCACTAAAAATGATAAACCAGATACACAATATATCATTACCACACACCTCTCAAAAGAAGAGTTAATTGCACAAATTCCTGCATTACAGGATAAAGTTGAAAGAACATATGTGGTTGATTGTATGCAAATTTCACTCGATACCATTGGTAGAGCAATGCCAAATACACCAATTTTGGGTGCATTTATGAAGATTTCAGAGATGTATGAATTAGAGTTCTTTTTAGAGAATATGAAAAAAGTTCTTGAAAAATTCCCGCAGAAAATTATTGATGCCAATATGGAAGCCATTACAAGAGCTTATAACGAAGTGAAGTAGGAAGGAAAAAGAATGAGTATGACAGGTTCAGTAGCAGGAACAGACAAAAGAGGAATCAGAGAGTTAGGTGCAGAAGAGAAGATTGGTTGGGATGAGGTACAACAAGGTGTTGTCCTTCCATCATTTGATGGAACCACTGAGAATGCAGCATTTTTAAAGCCAGAAGAGCGTGAATATGCTGATTTTAACTCTTACACTGCAACCGTAGCATCTTGGAGAATCGTAAAACCCGTTTACAACAGAGATATCTGTATTGATTGTCAAAACTGTTGGGTATGGTGTCCAGATACCTCTATTATCTCTAGAGATAAGCAGATGTTAGGAATCGATTATGACCACTGTAAAGGGTGTGGGGTATGTGTAGAAGTATGTCCTACAAACCCAAAATCACTTCTTATGTTCAATGAAGCAGCCGACAATGATGAAGAGTTAGCAAATTGGCCAGTTAAAGAGAAGAAAGCGAAATAGGTAAAAGGATAATTATGGCAAAAGAATATGAATTAAATGATGTAGAGGTTTGGGACGGTAACTTTGCTGCTTCACAAGCACTAAGACAAGCACAAATTGATGTGGTTGCAGCATATCCTATTACACCATCAACTCCAATTGTTGAAGGGTATGGTGGGTATGTAGCTAACGGATATGTAGATGGTGAGTTCGTCATGGTTGAGTCAGAACACGCTGCAATGTCTGGATGTATTGGTGCAGCAGCAGCTGGTGGACGTGTAGCAACAGCTACCTCTTCACAAGGGTTTGCATTGATGACAGAGGTACTCTACCAAGCATCTGGAATGAGACTTCCTATTGTATTAACGGTTGTAAACCGTGCATTGGCTTCTCCATTGAATGTTCGTGGTGACCACTCAGATATGTATTTAGGACGTGACTCTGGTTGGGTTCAAATTGACGCATACAATGCACAAGAGGCGTATGACCTCTCTTTATGTGCTTTTAGAATTGGTGAACATTTAGATGTAAGACTTCCAGTTATGGTACACCAAGATGGATTTACAACATCACATAAAGCACAAAATGTTTATCCATTAAAAGATGCAGTTGCTTACAAATTTGTGGGTGATTATGTACCAGTAGATGAGATGTTAGACTTTACAAGACCTGTTACACATGGTGCACAAACAGAAGAAGATTGGCACTATGAGCATAAAGCAAAACAGCATAAAGCATTAATGGATTCTCGTCCAGTAATTGATGCTGTCTTTGAAGAGTATAAAGAGCTTACAGGTAGAGAGTACAAAAGAGTTGAAACATATATGATGGAAGATGCAGAAGTGGCATTGGTACTTCTTGGTTCTTCTGTTGAGTCAGCTGTACTTGCTGCTAAACAACTAAGAGAAGAAGAGGGTATTAAAGCAGGTGTTATCTCACCAAGATGTTTTAGACCATTCCCTTATGATTTAGTAAGAGAAGCGTTAGATGTACCATCATTAAAAGCCGTATGTTGTATGGATAAATCTGCACCAGGTGGTGCAATGGGTGCATTGTTTAATGAGATTTCAGCAGCAGCATACACAACACAAAGTAGACCACTTATTACAAACTATATCTATGGTTTAGGTGGACGTGACTTTGCAATTGATGAAGCAAAAAGAATCTTTAAAGAGCAAAAAGCACACGCTGATGCTGGACACATTACAACAAATATCCAACAGTTCTCTGGACTTAGAGGTCCAAAACTTGGATTTTATGAGACAAGAAGGGGTTAAGAATGGCAATTACTTCAATTAAGAACTTAAAAGAATTTTCAACAAACAACGACAGATTTGAAGGGGCTCACCTTCTCTGTCCAGGTTGTGCTCACTCTATGATTGTTAGAGAGCTTATGAACTGTACAGATGATAACCTTGTTATTGCTTCAAATACAGGTTGTCTAGAAGTATCAACTGCTGTCTATCCATACACTTCATGGGATACCTCTTGGATTCATATTGGATTTGAGAATGCTGCTACTGCTGTAACAGGTGCTGAAGCAATGTATAAAGCACGTAAACGTAAAGGGACACTCAAAGATGCTGATGCTCCTGTAAAATTTGTTGCATTTGGTGGAGATGGAAGTACTTACGATATTGGTTTCCAATGGCTCTCTGGTGCTATGGAGAGAGGTCATGACTTTACCTATATTTGTCTTGATAATGAAAACTATGCAAACACGGGTGGACAAAGAAGTTCTGCTACACCAATTGGAGCGCATACTTCAACTGCACAAGCAGGTTCTCACTCTTATGGTAAAAAACAAAAGAAGAAAGATTTAGTGGCTATTATGGCAGCACATGGTTCTCCGTATGTTGCTCAACTTGCTCCAAATAAGTGGAAAAGTATGGCAAAAGGTTTCCAAAAAGCATTAGAGACTGAAGGACCTTGTTTCATTAACACTGTTTCAGCATGTACAACTGAGTGGAAATTTGACCCAAAAGATACCATTGCTGTAACAGACTTAGCAACAGATACTTTAATGTTCCCAATCTATGAGATTATTGATGGACACGAACTCAATATTCTTTACAGACCAAAAAATATCCTCAAAGTAGAAGATTATCTTGGTGCGCAAGGGCGTTATAAACACCTCTTTAAACCAGAAAATAGACATGTGATTGACCAAATTCAATCAGATATCGATAAAAACTGGGAGATGCTTCAACGTCGTGAAGAAGCACGTATCTAACCGATACATCTCCACTTTAAAGAAGAGAGCATCTGTTCTCTTCTTTAAAACAATCCCTCCTTTTTCTCTTCATCTTCTCATTAATGCTATTTTTGTATAATAGTTAAAAAATCAAGAGAGATACCAATGATAAAATGGCTCTATTTCTGCCTAACCCCTTTAGCCCTTTTTGCCAATGTCCACTATGCAAAAATTGAACCCTATGAACATACTATTTTAAAATCAGCAGTGAGTGGTGAAGTGTTAGATGTTGCACTAGCCGATGAGGGAAGAGTGGTTGAGAATAAACGGGTTATTCATATAGATGACAGACTCGATAAAAAAAACCTTGCCTCTTCAAAAGAGAGTTTAACCCTTCTTGATGAGATGATTGCCTTAAATGAGAAGATGTTAAAAACACTCAAAGGGACACTAGAGCGACAAAAGCACTACTATGAGAAGATGCGTCATCTTCAAACGACCTCTAAACGACAAAAAGATACAGCCTACACACTCTACTCTTCAGCCAATGTACAGTATTTAACTACACAAGAGAAGGTGATGGGTTTAAAACAACAGCGTTTAGAGATGCGTTATAAAATAGAATCACTGCAACGAAGTATTGCTCAAAAATCTTTGGTTATTCAGCAAAAATTTCTCTCAAAACTCTTGGTACACAAGGGTGAATATGTGATGCCTGCTACACCTTTGGCTGTGGTCGATGACCTTCATCAAGCTAAATTGGTACTCTTTTTAACGTCTGAGGAGTTAGAGAATATAGAGCAAAAATCTCTCTATCTCAATGGGAAAAAGAGTCACTACACCATTCATAAAATTTGGAAAGTGACAGATGAGAAGTTTATCTCAACCTATCGTGCAGAGGTCTTCATTGATGCACCAAAAAACTACTTCTCTCAATTAGTAAAAGTGGAGATAAAAGAATGATACAAACAGCATGTGGGTTAGATTGTTATGATGCGTGTAAGATTATAGGCACACAAAAAGAGGGGAAGCTTTTTTTAAAGGGTGATAGTACTCATCCAGCAGGAAGTGAAGCACTTTGCCGTCATCTCTATCGACATTTAGAGGAGGCAGAACGTATTGAACAGCCTCGTATTGATGGTAAAGAGGTCTCTTTAGAAGAGGCATTAGATGCCGTAGCAGAGGCATTAGGTGTTGAGAAAAAACTCCTCTGGAGAGGTTCTGGGAATTTTGGTGTGATGCAAGAGGTAACCAACTTGCTTATGGAGAAGCTAGGAGGTACACTCACACACGGAACACTCTGTGATGGTGCTGGTGATGCAGGGGTACTTGCTGGTAGAGGGGTGAATAAGATGTTGCCTTTAGAGAGCATTAAAAAGGCTGAAACTGTTGTGGTATGGGGACGAAACCTTACCGTGACAAACCCTCATATGGTTCCTCTACTTGAGGGAAAGAAGCTTATTGTCATTGACCCTGTTAAGACAGCCATTGCTAAAAAAGCCGATGTTCACCTACAAATTACACCACGAACAGACTACTATATGGCGATTCTTTTAGCACGGTTTATCTTTATGGAAGATAGTGAAGACATCTCTTGGTTAGAGGAGTTTGCCCCAGAGTTTGAAGACTTCTATGACTATACACGAGAACATCGTATTAAAGCCATTTTAGCTTATATGGATGTGACTTTAGGAGATATGGGAGATGTTTTAGAGCATCTTCGCCATAAAAAAGTGGTCTTTCTTGTTGGAAATGGGGTACAAAAATATACCACAGGTGCCTCTACCCTTCACGCCATAGACTCCCTTGGTGCAACCCTAGGACTCTTTGGAAAAGAGGGGTGTGGGGTACACTATTTTGGTCACTCACAAGGGGGACTCTCTAACCCCTTTAAGGTTGCTCTTCCTACTGTTTCTAAGGTAACAACACCCTTTGAGCAATTTCAGACTGTATTGGTTCAAGGGGGAAATCCTGCTGAGTCTATGCCTCAAAGCCGTCGTGTACGAGAGAGCTTAGCAGAGGTAGAGAATCTTATCTATTTTGGACTCTATGAGAATGAAACTTCTGCATTAGCAAAGATTGTCATTCCTGCAAAAAACTTTTTAGAGAAAGAGGATATTCGGCTCAGTTATGCACATCACTATGTTCACCCTATGCACACCCTCAAAGAGAGTAGTATTGGTGTGAGTGAATACGCTTTTACTCAGGCACTCTTTGAGCGTTTAGGTTTAGAGGGGTTAGCCTCTGAAGAGGAGTATTTAGAGATGTGGCTTTCGCAAATGCAAACTAAAGAGGGTGAACTTATCTCTCCTATGTATGAGCCAAATCCCTATTGTGAAGGATTTGGAGAAGAGGGAGGTGAGCCATTTGAGTTTATTGAAGAGTATGATGATGACTTTATTAACACTAAACGCTTCAATAGGGTACGTGTGTCAAAAAAGCATCAAGAGGTAGATGAACGTTTTTGGCTGATTACACCTAAGAGTAAAGATGCTCTCAACACACAGTTTCACCGAACACAAGAGGTAGAGATTCACCCTGATAGAGGTTTTAAAGAGGGGGAGCGTGTGCGTGTATTCTCCTTGGAGGGAGAGGTAGAACTCTTTGTTAAATGGAATGAAGATTTACGTTTAGACTCCCTTCTTATTGCAAGTAACACAAAAGGGGTCAACTTTTTAACCCCTGCTTTAGTGAGTGATGAAGGAGAGAGTGCGTGTTATCAAGAGATTCGCGTAGAAGTTGAGCCGATTGCATAAAAATGGCTAAAATCTCTTGATGGCTAAGAGGTTTTTCCGTTATAATGCACAAAAAGAATAGAAGGAAATAGAATGCCACTACTAGATAGTTTTACTGTTGACCATACCAAAATGATTGCCCCTGCTGTAAGGGTAGCTAAAAATATGTCTACACCAAGTGGGGACGATATTACCGTATTTGATTTACGTTTTTGTGTTCCTAACAAAGAGATTTTAACCGAAAGAGGCATTCATACCCTAGAGCATCTCTTTGCAGGATTTATGAGAGAGCATTTAAACTCTAATAAAGTAGAGATTATCGATATCTCACCTATGGGGTGTAGAACAGGGTTTTATATGTCACTCCTAGGTACGCCAAAAGCTAAAAAAGTGGCTAAAGCGTGGAAGAAGTCTATGAAAGATGTACTAAAGGTTAAAAGACAAAAAGATATTCCTGAGCTGAATATCTATCAGTGTGGAACCTATACTATGCACTCACTCAAAGAGGCAAAAGAGATTGCAAACACTGTTTTAGACAGAGGCATTGGTGTGATGAACAATGAAGATTTGAAATTGAGTAAAAAAATACTCAAAGGTCTTTAAGATGTTTATTTGGGTTCCTGTTAAAAAAGAGGAGGGGATGTTTTCTGAAATTGCACCCCAACTTGAAGCAACCTCTTGGGCATTGATTGATTTTGATGCAGGTGAAGCAAAGTCGGTAAAATTCTATCCAACCACAGAAGCATTAGGTGGAGAGTGGGTAGATTTTATTATTTTAGCCAATAAGTTTGAGAACTATATCGATTTTATGAATGAGGGTATGATGGTACTTGTTGTTCGTGAAGAGAAGAGTCTTGAGGAGATTGTCACTGCCTTTAAGTTTAAAGAGTTAGATGAGATAGGGTTATAGTCTTTGCAATACAATGAAACTTTACGTTCTCAAAAATCTTTGGTACTGTGTGAAGATGGCACACATACACTCTACTCAAAAGAGTTTGATGAACCCTACCACTCTACCAAAGATGGGGCGTTACATGAGAGCTTGCAAAAGCACGTCAAACCAGCTTTCTCTCTCAAAGAGAGTAGAGAGAGCCTTACGATTTTAGATATCTGTTTTGGGTTGGGCTATAATACCTTTGCTACCCTCTACTACCTACAAAAACATCAACTC
>Ga0256827_10000948_pt1 | contig 18293 bp, 17 predicted proteins | sample CV84metaG_FD_185977 | JGI IMG/M metagenome (GOLD analysis project Ga0256827, IMG submission 185977) | Hydrothermal vent microbial communities from East Pacific Rise, Pacific Ocean - CV84 | ecosystem: Environmental > Aquatic > Marine > Hydrothermal vents | place: Pacific Ocean: East Pacific Rise... | reverse complement strand
TCATTTCTGGCGTGATTATATCTTTTTTCTCTTTGGAATCTGCTTTTTTTGTCTCTTTTTTTCCATCAACTTTCTCTAACTCCTCTTCGAGGTGCTTTTTAAGGTCAGCTTCTTTGATAGAAAACTCATTTTTATGGGTCTTAACTTCGCCTGGAAAGACTTCAATATCTGGTGTAACACCAACAGCTTGAATTGTTCTACCGCTAGGTAAGTAGTATCGTGCTATTGTAAGTTTTATAGCTTCAGTTTTTGTAATTGGAAGAACAACTTGAACACTCCCTTTCCCAAAAGTTTTTTCACCGAGTAAAACAGCACGTTTGTGGTCTTGTAGTGCACCACTTACAATTTCAGAAGCACTTGCACTTCCTCCATTTACAAGAACCACCATAGGAACTTTTGTCACTGTTGTTCTTGGGGAGGCACTAAATGTTCTATTATCCGCTTCTTGACGTCCTTTTTGAGAGACTATATCACCCTCATCAACAAATAGATCAACTAAGTCAACAGCTTGATCTAAAAGACCACCTGGATTATTTCTTAAATCAAGAATAATTCCTTTTGTTGTTGCTTTTGATTTTCTAATTGCTTTTGCTACATCAGTAGCAACCTTTTTATCAAAACTTGTGACTCTTACATATAAGATATCATCGCCAATTCTTTTTGTATAAACTGATTCTATAGTGATAATACCACGGATAATATGAATACTGAGAGGTTTACTTTCTCCTTCGCGAACGATAGTTAAGTCAATAGGAGTACCAACTTTTCCTCTCATAATTGAGACTGCATCATCAATTGTCATGCTGATTGTTGACTCATCGTTGATTTTTAAGATAATATCGCTTGATTTTAAACCTGCTTTATCTGCAGGAGTCCCTTCAATAGGGGCAATAACAGTAAGTGCACCATCTCTCATGCCAACAGTAATACCAAGTCCACCAAACTCGCCTTGAGTCTGAACTTTAAGTTTTTTATAATCTTTTTGTTTGAGGTAGTTTGAGTGAGCATCGAGATTGCTAAGCATCCCTTCTAATGCTTTATCCATAAGCTCTTCTATCTTAATATCATCCACGTTGTACTGTTCAACAATAGAGATAACTTTTGTGAATTTTGCTAAAGATTCAAGTCTAGAAGCCTCTTTCTTATTGCTTTTAGTATCTTGAAATGCTGCTGCATTGGTAGTAAATAGAAAAGTTACAGCTACTGCCACAGACATAAAACCCAGAGTTATATATTTCTTGTTTTTCATAAAAATTCCTAATATTTATTTTTCAAGAGACATTATAGTTTAAAATAGTAAAGAGAAGTCTATTTAATTGATATACAATAATCAAAGATTTAGAATCTTTCTATATAATGCTGAAATTATTTGAACTGAGGTATATTTATGATAACAATTAAAGATTTTTTAACAGCAGACCATGGGCGTTGCGATGAGTATTTTGCAGATATGGAAGCAAAGGCAACAGAGTCACTTTCAAATGCAAAAGAGGCATGTGAAGCTTTTATCAATGAGACAGAGAAGCATTTTCAGATGGAAGAGAGAGTTGTATTTGAAGAGTTTGAGACAAAAACTGGAATGACACAAGGGCCAACGGCTATGATGAGACATGAGCATACTCAGATGAGAGGTCTGATGGCTCAGATGTTAGAGGCAATTGCTGCAGATAATAAAGATAAGTTCTTTGGGACTACTGAAACATTTATGATACTTCAGCAACAGCATAATATGAAAGAGGAGCAGATGCTCTATCCGATGGTACAACAGCATTTAGAGGCGGAGTCAGAGCGAATAGTAGAGATGATAGATTCTCTTGTAGTAGAGTAGAGAGGAAACTTTTGGAACTCAACGGACTCTCTATAGACCAAGCACCACCTATATCCGCACCTGTTAGATTTTTTATAACAGCACCGCTATTTGGAATTATTGCTGGTCTTCTTATCTTTTTTAGTGATAGTGCAACACTTATGAGCCGATTTTCAGTAGAGTCTATTGTAATCGCACATGCTATGACCATCGGTTTTTTAGGTTTTATTATGCTTGGTGCATTAACACAGATGCTTCCTGTTTTAGTTGGTGCAAAGATGCCTAACGTGGCTGTAGTCTCAAAGTACTCTTTTTATTTGCTAAGTTTTGGACTTCTATTTATGATAGTAGGGCTCTTAAATCACAATTCTCTCTTGATCTCTTTCGCAATGTTTGGGTTAGGAAGTGGTTTTTTACTCATGATAGGTTCTATGGGTATAGCACTTAAGGGTGTGAGTAATTTCACTCCAACTGTTAAGGCTATCAGTACTAGTTTAGTTTTTGCCTCTATCATAGTACTTATGGGGCTCTTTTTACTCTATTCGTATGTAGTAGATGATATTGGAGAACTCCATACCATTGTGGCAAATATTCACAGTGTATGGGCTGCTTTTGGTTTTGCTGGTATTCTCATTATTGGGGTTGCATTTCAAGTTCTTCCTATGTTTTATGTAGCACCAAAGTTTAAGAGTTTTTGTAAAAAAAGAGTAGTATGGCTTATTAGCATCGGTCTTGTTATGTGGCTCTTTTTTACTCTTTTTCAAGAGGAGTGGACACTCTTTGCAAAGCTGTGGATAGCAACTTTTTTCTGGGCATTTGCAACAACTGTATGGCTTAAGCTTTCACGACGACGACGTCCTATTAGTGATGTGACGGTTTGGTACTGGAGAAGTGCGAGTATATTTTTAACATTAGGTGCATTTCTTTGGATATTTGATGAGTATTTTAAGCATGAGTACATTGTGATGGTAGCCATTCTTATTGGGGGCGGTTTTATTATGTCCATCATGGTCGGTATGGTCTATAAAGTGATTCCATTTTTGGTATGGTTTCATCTCAATGGTATGGGTTACATGAGTATTCCAACGATGAATGAGATGACAAATAAAAAATTAGCATATACTCAGTTTGCTACATTTATAGGAGCACTTATAGGTTTTGTTTTTGCATTTTACATGCCAGAGTTACTTCAAATCTCAGCTCTTAGTTTTACTTTTAGTATGATACTTTTAGAATATAATGTAATAGCCCCAATGCTTATTTACAAAAAAACTTTACAAACAAAACCAGACTTTGATATGTCTGCATTCGCTTCAAAGTAGAGGAAAAAGGAGGTACTAATGTCGAGTCGTAACAATATAATTTTAATAGGTTTTATGGGTGTCGGTAAGGGTAGTCTTGCACGAGAGGTTATAAAAAATTCCTCTTATATGGCAATAGATACAGATGATCTTATTGAGAGTATGGCAAACAAAAAAATTAAAAAGATTTTTGAAGATGAGGGAGAGGCACACTTTAGAGAGCTTGAAAAAGATGTTGCATTTTGGCTTGAAAAAAGTGTTAAAAATACCCTTATCTCTACTGGTGGTGGTTTTTATAAGGTTAGAAATCTTAAAAAAATTGGTACTGTTGTACTCCTTGATTCTCCTTTTGATGCTATTATTAAACGTATAAAAGAGCATCCTAATGCAGCAAATAAGCTTAAAAAACGTCCTCTTCTTAGTAATTTAAAAGAGGCAAAAAAACTGTATAATGTCAGACGCACAGAGTATTTAGAACTTGCAGATATTGTTATAGATGTGACAGATAAAAGTGTACAATCTTGTTCAAAAGAACTTCTTAAAAAGGTAAAAAAATATGTTTAAAAATTTTATAATATCAATACTGTTAGTGTTTACAACATTGAGTGCAAATGATTCTAACAGTACAAATGAGATACATTGGGAAGAGAATTTTCATAAGGGAATGGTGCATGCACAAGAGCAGAATAAACCAGTTCTTTTTGTCTACTCTCGACATACTTGTAAATATTGTGTTATTTTAGAAAAAACCACATTTAAAGACAAAAAAGTCATAGAAGCACTCAATCGTGATTTTATCTCTATAGTCTCTTACACGGATGAAAATGATTATACTCCAGGAGAGTTAAGAAGCCCAGGTACACCAATTTTATGGTTTTTGTACCCAGATACTTCTATGATGTTTCAACCAATTCAGGGGGCAGTAGATGCAGAGAATTTTTTAAATGCACTCTCTCTTGTAAAAGAGGAATTTGATAAAGTTAAAAAAGAAAAAACTAAAAAAGCAAAAAAATAATTTAGGAAAAATAGATGATATTTACTACAAGTAACTCCGCTACTTTTAAAGCAGAGTTTGAAGAACTTCTTGGTCGTGGAAAAATGGATATGGCTCATGTGAGTAAGATTGTCCAAAATATTATAGATGAGATAAAAGCAGACAAAAACGGGGCACTCAAACAGCACATTGCTAAGTTTGATAACTGGACTCCAGACTCTGATGAAGATTTGAAAATATCGACAGACTCTATGGCTAAGGCTTATGAAGAGTTAGAACCAAAACTCAAGTCAGCTCTGCATTTAGCATACGATAGAATAAAAGTGTACCACGAAAAGCAGAAACCAAAATCTTGGTTTGATGATGAGCCAAATGGGACAATTTTAGGGCAACGTGTAACAGCAGTTGATAGTGCGGGTCTTTATATTCCTGGTGGAAAAGCGGCTTATCCGTCTTCACTTCTTATGAATGTAATTCCTGCGCAAGTTGCAGGTGTTGAAAATATTGTAGTCTGTACACCGACACCTGATAATGAACCAAACTCACTTCTTCTTGCTGCTTGTCACCTCTGTGGAGTGGAACAGGTTTATAAGGTTGGTGGAGCTTCTGCTATTGCTGCAATGGCCTATGGAACTGAGACTATACCAAAGGTTGATGTTATTACAGGACCAGGAAATATCTTTGTAGCGACTGCAAAGAAGATGGTTTTTGGAGATGTAAACATAGATATGATAGCAGGGCCTAGTGAGATAGGTGTTTTAGCAGATGATAGTGCTAATGCAAACCATTTAGCTATAGATCTACTCTCACAAGCTGAGCATGATGAGATGGCAAGTTCTATTTTAATCACACCATCGCAAAAACTTGCTGATGCAGTGAAGATAGAGCTTGAGAACTGGCTAAAAAAACTACCACGTCAAGAGATAGCGAGAAAGTCTATAGAGGAACGTGGTGCAATAATTGTCACTCAAACAATGGAAGAAGCAATTGACTTGATGAACGAGATTGCACCTGAGCATTTAGAGGTTGCAACAAACTCCCCTTTTGAGTTGTTACCACTCATAAAACATGCTGGTGCAATTTTCTTAGGGCATAATACTCCTGAAGCTATTGGTGACTACGTTGCAGGACCAAACCATACTCTTCCTACCGGTGGAACAGCAAAGTTTTACTCTCCACTTGGAGTTGAGAACTTTATGAAAAAAACTTCTATTATTGCCTTTAGTAAAAAAGCGATTAATGAGATAGGAGAAGAGTGTGCTCTTATAGCCAATACAGAAGGCTTAACTGCACATGAGCAGTCTGTTCGAGTAAGACTTCGTAATTCATAATTTTATTGTAGCATGGGTAAGGATTTTAAACCTTACCACCCTTTTTTAAGTATAAAATATTTTACTCTTAACTGTACAAAAACCTAGATAAATTAATATAATTTTAATATATAAGAAAACTTTATAGAATTAAGAGTAAAATACTATCACAAATTTAACACAAAAGGCTTTACATGTTACATCCCGCAGCAGCACACTTTGCAGTAGTACTCCCAATTTTATCTTTAGTTTTAGGCTTAGCTTATATAATTAAACCAAGTGAACTTATGTCTAAAATCTCAACTCGCTTTATGGTTTTTGCAACTATTTTTCTAATTATTGCATTTTTCACTGGTAAAGAAGATGGAACTGAAGTGTATATGTCACTCTCTTCAGAGGGCAAAGCACTTCTTCTAGATCACAAGAGTTTTGGACTCTATTTAGCATCGGCGATGGGTATTACAACTCTTATTAAAATGTTTGGTTGTTTTAAAAATAATTTTAAAGTAGAGATAGTTGCAGTAGCTTTAATGGCTCTTGTCGCAGGTGCTACACTTTTTCAAGGTAAAATGGGTGGTGAACTTACATATACTCATGGTGCAAATATAGCAAATCATGCTGATGGAATGCAATGTTTAGCAGATGAAGCTGAAGATGAAGAGGATGAAGACGAAGAGTAATCTCTTCTCCTCTTAACGAATCAAATTATATTTGATTCGTCTTCCTTTAACATTTATCAAATATAACTTTTTCAAATTTACCCAATTCAATCAAATTGTCAACTTTTTATCACTTCTTTATAACGAATTTAAGTTTACTACGATAATATTTTTACAGTTGAAGGCCCTTGTTTACGAGTATAAGAAGGACTTTTAAAAAATATTAGTAGTAGTTATAAATCTTAATATTGCCATTAAATAAGGCTACAAAAGGAGAATATATGCAATTAGGCTTCCTAGTTGATTTACATTTGTGTATGGGATGTAAAGGGTGTGAAATAGCATGTAAGGTGGAGAATGAAGTGCCACTTAGTACATGGAGATTACGAGTTAAATATGTAGATGTGGGGACTTTCCCAGAGACAAAGAGAACGTTTACACCACTACGTTGTAACCACTGTGAGAATGCTCCATGTGAGAGAATTTGTCCGGTGTCTGCACTTCATTACATTGAAAATGGTATTGTAAATATTGATAAAGAACGTTGTATTGGTTGTGCTGGTTGTGTTATGGCTTGTCCGTATGGAGCAATTTATATTGATCCTGAGACACAAACAGCTGACAAGTGTACTTACTGTGCACACCGTATCGCTTCATCTATGATGCCAGCTTGTGTAGTTGCATGTCCAGTTGGAGCAAATATTTTTGGTGACCTTGAAGATCCAAAATCAAATATTTCTCAGTATATTCAAGAGAATCAAGGAAATGTAGCAGTTCGTAAACCTGAGAAGGGAACTGATCCTCATCACTTCTATGTAGGTGGCGGTAATGTAAACCTTAACCCTCTTGCTTCAAAAAGAGAAGAAGGTTATAACTTGTTTAACAATATAACACATCTCCCACTAGGAGGGCACCACTAATGGTACATGAAACTTTAGCAGCTACAAATGCTGTCGTAACTTTGGATGTAGCTTTACCAGATATTTTTTGGGGCTGGTATGTTACAATGAATATGTGGGCAAAAAGTATAGGTACAGGGCTTATTTTTATGATTTTCTTATTACTTAAGAAAAATTCTAGTGAGATGGAAGGTTTAAGAACACCTGTTATTATTACATCATTTATTATGATGAATATCTTTTTACTTTTTACACTTGCCGATTTACATCAGCCATTTAGAATGTGGCATATCTTTTTCTATCCTCATTGGACTTCAGCTATTACAGTTGGTGCATGGATGGCAACTGTCTTTGTTGGTTTAGAGTCTTTAATGATTGCTGCAATGTTAGTTATGAAAAAAACAGAACTATTTGATAAAGTGCTTTTTTGGGTAACTCTTCTTGCTATTCCTGTAACACTTTATACAGCTGGAATTATGGCAGAAGCAACAGCACGTGAATTATGGCAAATGCCAACAGAATCAGTTCAAATGATTTTAGCAGCAACACTTTCGGGTGCAGCAGCAATGATTTTAATTGGTGGTTCTAAATTAAGTGATGAAACAACTAGATTTTTTGGGGCTATCTTAGGTCTTAGTGCATTAATGGCATTCATTATTTATATGTCAGAATATATTTTTGGTGCTATGAAAGCTGAAGAAGTTGCAGCTGTTTTAGACTATGTAAAAGGTGATGGTGAGTATGCTACTATGTTCTGGATTGGACAATGGGTCGCATATATCTTACCAATGATCTTAATTGTACTAAGTAGAGTAAGTAACTCTCGTACTATTTTAGCACTTGCATCGATTTTAGCAATTGCAGGTTTGTGGGTTGTTAAACATGTATGGTTAGTTATCCCACAACTATTACCGTTGAGTTAAGGAGAAATATTAAATGTATTTACAAAGTAGAAGAACATTTTTAAAAGGTGCTGCATTTAGTGTTGCTGGTGTAGCTATTGCAAAAGGTGTATTTGAAACAAATGCTATTGCAGAATCTGTAGAAGAATCAAAGTTTACAAATACTCCAGATTCACTAAGCTTTTACCCTGATGTAAAAGAGTGGAACAGCTTTAAAGAGCTAGATGGTACAGACTGGAAACGTGGTGGTATTGAACGCCATGGTGTAGCTAGTGAATCTAATCCCGATGGTATTCAAGTAAATGATTATACAATCGTTCCGACAGTTTGTTCAAACTGTGAAGCTGGTTGTGGTCTTACTGCATGGGTAGAGACTTCTGAGTTTGCTCAAGGTAAACTCAATGTTAAAAAATATATGGGTAACCCTCTTCATGATGGTTCACGTGGACGTAACTGTGCAAAAGGTTATGCAACACTCTCTCAAATGTATGATCCAGATCGTATACCTTTCCCACTAAAAAGAGCTCCAGGTTCTAAACGTGGTGATGGTAAATGGATCCGTACTACTTGGGATGAAGCAATGGCTACTATCGGTAAGAAGATGCACGATACATTAGCTGTTGGTGATGAGATGAGTAAAAAATCTATGATGTACCATGTTGGTCGTCCAAATGAGAATGGTTTCGGTCACCGTGTGCCACACTCAATGGGTTGTGATGGATATGATTCTCACACAAATATCTGTTCTGCAGGTGCTCGTCAAGGTTCAATCCAATGGGCAAATGATGATAGAAACTCTCCAGATTGGGGAAATGCAGAATTAGTATTTTTACAATCATCTCATGCTGCAGATGCAGGTCACTACTTCCAACAATCAGCAGGTCTTATCGCTGATGCACGTAAACGTGGTGCAAAAATGGTTGTTCTTGATCCTCGTCTTTCAAACTCTGCAGGTATTGCAGATCTTTGGATGCCAGTATGGCCAGGTACGGAGACTGCTCTTTATCTTTATCTTGCAAATCGTGTTTTACATGAAAAAGATATTAATGGTGAAGATTTAGTTGATCATGAGTTTGTTGAGAACTGGATTAACTGGGATCGTTTAATGGCAGATAGTGCATATATTGATAAACTCAAAAATGAGTATGGATATATTCAAACAATGCCTAAAGATAAATCTTATAAATCATTTATTGAAATGCTTAAAGAGATGTATGCTCCTTACACAAAAGAGTTTGTTACTAAAGAGTGTAAAATTGAAGGTTACGAAGATAAACTAGATGAGCTTTTTGATATGTATATTGGAGCGGGTAGTAAAATTGCTACTTACATCTGGCGTGCAGGTCCAATTGCTCACCGTGGTGGTTGGATGATTGCTCGTGCTGGTTTCTTAACACTTGCACTTCGTGGTGCACTTCGTGGTGATATTGGTGGTACTTCATGGCACCATTGGCATGAAATTTCTGTAGCTGGTAAAGGTGAAAAATCAACAGTATCTGGTGAACGTCCAGCAAAAGTTGATGTTTGGAATGAGATTGCTTGGCCACCAGAGTATCCACTAGCATCATATGAGATGAGTATGTTAATGCCTCACCTTCTTATGGATACAGAGTGGCAACAAAAATGGAAGAAAAAAGGACTTGATATCCCAACAAAACTTTCAGTTTGGTTCCCTCGTATGTACAATCCAGTTTGGATTAACCCAGATGGTTTCCGTTGGATTGAACTTCTTAAAGATGAGAGTAAAGTTGAGTTAACATTTAATCTTTCTCCAACTTGGTCTGAAACAAACTGGTACTGTGATTATATCCTTCCAGTTGGTCTTGCAGGTGAGAGAAATGATCAACAGTCAACACCATCTAAACCAGAACAACGTATTGAGTTCCGTCAGGCAGTTATACGTGTTGCAGCTGAGAGAATGGGATGGAAACCAAAAGATCCAACTCGTGCTACACTCGAAGCACATATGAAATTTGGTCTTGGTGAAGTATGGGAAGAGTCAGAGTTCTGGCCAAATATCATGGTTCATCATATTGATCCAAAAGGTGACTTAGGTATTAAAAAATACTGGGCAAGTAAAAAAGATCCGACTCGTGCTGTAACAGTACCTGAGTGGTTTGATGCTGCTATGAGTCTTTTACCAAATCTTTTCAAAGAAGCAAAAGCTATGTATCCAGATGCTGAATTTCCAGTATATGAATATATGAGTGTACATGGTGCTTGGACAGAGAAGAAAGATGTTTACAAACCTCAGGAAGAAGAACTTAAAATTGACATAGATTATGTATATGCTCACGGACATAAATATCCTCGTGAAGAAGTTAAACAAGATGAGTTTGGCGCATTATGGGTTGATCATGATGGAAGAAAAAAATCTATTGGTATTGAGATAGATGGTAAATTCCATGAAGGTTTCCATACATTGAGTAAAAAACTTGAGTTCTATTCTGAATGGTTTGCAGAATGGAAATGGCCAGAGTATGCTATTCCTATCTATCCTAGAAATGCAGAAGAACGTAAGAAAATGGTTCACCTTGTTTCTCAGGTACACCATGACTTTATGGAAAATGATAATGAATTTGCATTAAATACAGTGTTCCGTTTACCATACAACATTCACACACGTTCTGTGAACTCTAAACACTTGATGGAGATTTCTCAAAATCATAATCCAGTTTGGATAAATACAGTTGATGCTGATCGTTTAGGAATTAAACGTGGTGATGCAATAAAAGTGAAGATTACAGATACTGTATCTAATCTTGATTCAGGTTATTTCATTGCAATGGCTGTTCCAACTGAAGCTACTATGCCAGGTGTTTTAGCGAACTCCCATCATGCTGGTCGTTGGAAATTAGTAGAGTCTGTTAATATTCCAGGATTTGAGCATAAACTTGGAGTAATGGGTATTGGTTCACCAACATATGAGATGAAAATGGATGGTAAAGTAGGTACACTTAAACCAACTAAAGGTATTCACCCTCGTCATGATATATGGAAATTTAAAGAGTTTAATAAAGATCTTGATAATATTTGGTGGGATGGTCTTTCTGGTTCATGGCAAAATGCTGTTGCACCTACTCATGCGGACCCTATTGCAGGTAACCATGCATGGCACCAAAAAGTTATTATAGAAAAAGCTGGCCCTGATGATAAAATTGGTGATATTTCAGTGAATTATGAAAACAACTTTAAAACATATCAAGCTTGGAGAGATGAACTTACTCGTCCACTTGAAACTGGTGATGTGTTACGTCGTCCGCAACATATTAAACGTCCAGCTGTTCCTCTTTCAAACAAAGCTTATGCAGTAGAAATTAAAGACGCTTAAGTCATCCATATCGTAAGCACTCTTTTAGGGGTGCTTCGATATACTCCCTCCAAATGACTCATTGCTTAATTTATCGATTTTTAATATAAATTACTCAAATAGTTATAGATAATCCAAAGGAATTTTTTTAATGCAAGATCTATTTACAAATCAAGATGCACGTATAAATCTTTATGCACTGTTGTCACGTTTACTGATGAATGAAGTTGATGAAGAGCTTTTAAAAACAATAGAAAATGATGAAAATATGATGGCTTTTTTCCCTAGTTATGCAAAATGGGAACGTAGAAATGAGATGAGCCACAGTGCTCTTATTGAGAGTTATCTCAATGTAGACTTTACAAATCTTTTTTTACTTCATATGACTCCTTATGAATCTTTTTACTGTAGAGAAGATCAAATGATGGAGACTGCTGGCGAAAATCCTATTTTACAGATATTTAATGAACATGACTTTAGAGTTGACCTTGGCAAAGCAAGAGCTGTAAGTGTGGATCATATTGGAATTGAATTTGAATTTATGTATATGCTCTGTGATGCTGAGAAAAAAGCCCTGCTTGATGGTGATAAAGGAACAGCATGTGAGATAGCAAAAATTCAGCAAAAATTTTTAAAAGAACATCTTCTAGAGTGGGCTCCTATGTTTTTACTGAATGTAAAAAGTGAAGCAGGAACAGCATTTTACTTTGATCTTGCAGATTTAGGTTTAGAGTTTATGATGAGTGATTACGAGTATCTTTGTGAGTTTATTCAAGATGGAAAATGTAACTACGAAGTATGAGTCTTTTAACTTTAGATATATCCAAGTGTGTACGAACTACAAATAAATTCTCTGAGTGTATAGAGTGTGTTACGGCTTGTCCAGTAGAAACTATTGTGATAAGTGAGCAACTTCCCTCTTTTGTTCCCAATGATTGTGTTGGATGTGGAGGATGCTTATCTGCTTGTCCAAGTAGTGCTTATGCACTTGATGATTTTAGTGCTGTAAATTTTATATTTTCTTATTTAGAAACAGAGAAAGAGAGTATATCTTGTAAAGAGGATGCTATCCCTTGTCTAGCAGCTTTAAGTGTAGAAGAGATTCTAAGTATGTCTCTTTTATCTGATAAAGAGATACTCTTTGATAAGGCTCACTGTAGTGAGTGTGAGATTGCAAAAACAAATCTCTCTATCATTGAAGGGAGAGTGGAAGAAGTAAACTTCTTACTCGAAGCTATGGATGTTAAAAAATCTGTGAGATTTGAAATAATAGAGTCTCAAGAGAGTTCAAATGAAGATGAGAAAACAAATCGTAGAGATTTTCTCGCTAAAGCATCTGTAAGTGGAGCTATAAAAGTAAAACAGAAGTTTGACAATAGTGTTGAGGCTCTTGATGAAGACTTAAAGGAACATAAGGCTTCTGCTAAAGATATTCAAAATATCCGAAATAAAGTTGTTCCAGATAGAAGAAAGTTATTGAAAATGGCAATGAAAAGAGCTGGGATACCTGAGAATTATCACATAATTGAAAGTGAGAATATCTCATTTATTTCACAAAAAGTTTTAGATGAAGAGAGCTGTACAAACTGTCAGATGTGTTATAGAATTTGTCCTACAGGCGCACTTAGTTCAGATAAATATGGTAGTTTTATAGCATTTGATGCATTTAATTGTATTAAATGTGCTTCATGTCATGATGTATGTGAACCAAATTCTCTAACACTAAAGACGACTTTTAATTTACAAGAGTTATTTAAACCAGAACAAGAGAAGTTAGTAAACTTTAGTGTGAAGCGCTGTAATGAGTGTAGCATGCCTTTTGTGTATCGTGGTGGCGAAGTGATGTGTATGCGATGTCGTATCGAAGAAGAAGAAGCGAATGAATTATGGGGGATAAAATAGTGAGTGAAACAATGCAAGCACCTGAAACAATGAATGCCAATAATAGCATTTCAAAAAAGACTAAACTTTTTGGTCTAATAGGTGAAAAAGCAGGAACAAATAATCTTTTTGCAAAGATTAATAAGCTGATAAAAGCAAATAGTGTAGACGCTATGATAATTCCAATGAATATTCGAGAAGATGATTTTTACTTTACTATAGCAAATATGAAAAAGTCTCATGTAGATGGAGCTTATATAGAAGAGGAATTCCAAACCTCAGTATTGGATCTTCTTGATTACAGGGATGAGATAGTAGATGTATACAATCGTTGTGATTTTATTGTAAAAGAGGGTGAAACACTTCGGGGATTTTTACTCCAGAAAAATGATGTCAGTTCTAAAGATGAACTTGCACAGAAAATATATGAAGAAATTATAAAGGACTAATGATGAATGAAAATGATGTAAGCGATTTTAGAAATGAATTTGAGGCGATGAAAAAACATGCTCTTGATAATTGTGATGATGGTTCATGTGAGCCACAAGAATCCTTTGATGATTATCCTGATTATGTACGTGCAATATATGCAGAGGTTATGCCTCCTGTAAAAAGTGGTATATATTTTTCTCGTTGGGATATTAAAGGTATGGCAGCTGAACTAGATGAGCATATTGTCATGGATACTCGTGAGCGTATGTTTCAGCACTATATGCGTTTTATCTCTACTCGTAAAGAGATGGAAGATGTTATTGGTGAGTTTAATAAGCATATAGATATGAAGTGTGAACTTTATCGTGAATACTCTGAGAAGTATCCATCAACAAAAGAGATTTTTGATGCGAAAATTAAAAAAACAGACCGTTCTAAAGAGTTCTTGAAAAAAATGCTTGTAGATTTTTTCAGTTAGAGGAAGAGTTTAAGACTCTTCTATCTTTTTGATAATTTGTTTTTTTAAACTATTGAAATTTTCCTTAGAAGTGCTTTTGTAGACAAGTTCTTCTAGTGCTTCTACTTCATGTTGTAAAGGATACTTCTGTAAAAGTAGTAATATCCGATTTAGAAGCTCCTTTGGTGTCTTGGCATTTTTTATAGCTAAACAGCACTCCTCTTTTTTTGATATGTTATTTGGAAAATATGTAAGAAGTTTTGCAAATAAAAATCCTCCTATAAATATAAGAATATTGTAAAAATACTCAATATATTTTTTATAATTAATTTCACTTTTTGGTAACTCTTCATCATCAAGAAGTGTTGCCATATCAAGTGGTGTTATTTGAACTTTTTTGATCTCCGTCGTTTTATTTATTAATTGTTTATTCCTATAGTTATATGTTCTAAGAGTAACGGCTGGTAAGGTATAGTTTTGCGAAGTAACAAGTGCATAGCTCCACTCTTTTTGATAAATATATCCATCTTGTGTAGCTCTTGGTTCGGTCTTCTTTTCCCCTCGAAAGATGGAAATACCATCTATATTCTTTATTGGCTCAAAACTCTCATCTAAAAAACCACGACCTTGAAGCTTGTAGACAATATTTACTTTATCGTAAGAACTAGCTTTAATCTTATCAATACTCATTACTAAGTTAAATTCTCCAACAGCATCTACAGGTTTTTTTAACGATTTAATATTTAGTGTAATAGTAGGTTTCGAAATTGGGACTTTGATGGTTGGAATTGATTTTACATTATCACGACTTCCTCTATAGGCTTGAGCTACTGCATCATCACTCGCTCTACGTACTCTAAAGTCAAACATAATTTTTATTATTCCCTCTTTTTTAGGAATAACTAAAAACTCAAAATCTTTTTTTGCATCATGATAGTTAAATTCATGGCGTTTCTCTTTTATGGAGATAATTTCATACTCTTCACTTGGGAGTGGTTTAAGATCAAAAAACATCACTTCATCTTTTGTTTTTTGTCTTGTTGTAAAGCTTATACTTACAGGTTCATTTATGACAGCATTTTGCTTTGAACTACTTATGCTGTAGTCACAGTATTTTGTTTGAATGGCATTTAAATGTACTACAAAAAGTAGGGTAAGTAATACTATTTTACCATGGATGTTTTTCATTAACATATCCTTTATTTATAAGCTCGTAAGCATTGTAACCCATTTTAAATTTGTTCTTATCATTTTGTCGCATTGCACTGTTCTCATTTTTTTTTCTGCTTTTTCCACTTGCTTTACCTTGGCTTCCTTGAGCATCTCTTTTTTTACCTGAAGATGAACCACCACCATTTTGATTTTCTTTTTTATTATCTATTTTTTTTGTAGTATTTTTCACTTTTTTACTATCTGCTGTAGGAAGCATATCTGAGACATTTACTTTACTTTTTTTGTTAAGTTTTAACAATGTAATCATATTTTCATAAGCTTCTTTAGAATACTGCGTTCCAAGAGATTGTTTATAGAATTCATAGGCTCTTTGATACTTTTTAAGTCTAAATGCTGCATTGGCCATATTATAAAAAACAATACTTTTTATATGTGGGTTTTTACTTTTTATCTGTGAGTAGTAGCGAAGTGAGTGTTTGTATTGTTTGTTTTTGTAGTAAGCATTAGCGATGGACATATAGCTGTACTGTGAGGGTGTTAACTTTTTAAAATAATCTTGTGCCTTGAGATACTCACCTTTATTATAAGCCTCTTTTGCAACTTTAACATAGTGAAAATCTAAAAGTGATGCTTTCGCATTTGAGCAGGGGAGTATAATTAGTGATATTACCAAAAATGGTAGATATTTTTTTATTTTTGTAAGAATGATAATGAGCAGTGTAAAGGCTAATAGAAGTGGAATATAGTAAAATTCTTTATAACTTATAACTTCAGTACTCAGTTCTTTTGCATTGATATTTTGTGTTTGCATTTTTTCGTATATTGCTCTGCTTATATCTCTGTTGTCATTGAGTTCAAAATAAAATCCTCCACTTTGTGCTGCTAAATCTTTTAAAATAGGATTTATTCTTGAAATAACTAGATGAGCATTTTCATCCTTAAGTGCATTTCCATTTTTAATTATTACACTACCTTTTGAAGAACTAATAGCTACAATATTAAGTGTAATTGCAGCACTCTTTAGTAAAGAGAGGAGGTGTGTAAAATTATGCTCTTGGCCACCATCACTAAAGATAATGAGTGATTTATGCTCTTGATCAAGAGTTGCCACTTGTTCTATAAGAGAAGTGAGGGATGTGCCTTTACTCAATATAAATTTTGGTTCTAGAGCATTAATTGCACTTATAACTATCTGTTTATCTGTTGTTGGGGGAGAGATAAGTAGAGGGTTTTTTGTAAATGCAAAGAGAGTAAAACGATCATTTATAGCTCTATTTAAAAGGGCGACAATATTCTTTTTTGCCACACTGTAACGGCTTGGTTGGATATCATTCATTTGCATAGAAAAAGAGGCATCAAGTGCGAGAACATACTCATTTGCATCAAATTTTTCTTTGCTTATCTCATTTGTAATTGCTGGACGGGAGAGTGCAATAAAAATGAATGCTAACACAAGAATAAATAGCTTCGTCTGATTATGGTAATTTATATGCTCTTGTTTAAAAACAGTATTTACGAATTGATGTTTATTCAACAGTGTACCTCTAAAAATCCATAAAATTATAGGTATAAATAGGAGTACTAAAGGGTTTAAAAAAGTCATAGTTTTAAAGCCCTCTCTCGTTGTAAAAGGATGAAAAGGAGTAAAGAAATAGCTCCAAAAAGAGGAATATCAAAGAGTAGTGTTTTATGAAGATAGTACTCTGAACGAATGGGACTTGGTTCGAGTGAGTCTATCTTCTCATATACTGTTTTCATAGACTCTGCACTATCGGCTTGAAAATAGTCACCACCACTCTTTTGTGCAATCTGTTTTAAAAGAGCCTCATCATAATCACTTTTCTTACCTACTCCAATAGTGTAGATTTTTATACCTCTTTTTTTGGCTAACTCCACTCCATCTTTTGGGGAAAAATTTCCGCTATTTTGATAGCCATCACTCAGAAGTATAATAACTTTGTTTTTGGTTTTGGAGTGTTCTAAGAGCTTGATAGCTTGCATAAGTCCATCACCTATAGCAGTGTTATCACCGGCTATACCAACATCAAGATATTTAAGTACAAAGGAGAGGCTTTTTCTATCATAAGTAAGGGGAGCTGATGCAAAGGCAAAGTCTCCAAAGACAACAACACCTAAGTTGTCATCATATCTATGGAGTATAAAATTTTCAAGTATATTAAGAACTGCATCAAACTTTCGAGTCTCTTTTACCTCTTTATCATAGCCACTCTCACCCATAGAACCACTAGTATCCAGAGTTATGATGAGATCTCTTCCTTTTCTATGGTTAGAGGATTTTTGATCATAGGTTATCGGTGATGCTAGAGCTATTACAAGTAATATTAGAATAAGTAAAAAAAGCAATTTTTCTCTATTTATGTATCTAGTTGTTTTTCTAAAAAAGTTTATATGTACAAAGTAATGTTTAGGAGCAGAAAATGGACAGATATAGATACAGAGTATGGGTAGTAATAGTAAAAAGTATAATGGTTGTTGAAATTCAAAGTGCACTTTTTGCTAACCTTATTTTATATACAATTATATTATACATGAGTCTATTAAATAGATAGTATCTTTTTTAAAGAGAACACCACCACATTCTTATAAATAACCCAAAGCTACTAGTATAACCTACATCACTAAAAACTAATTTTTTATTGCTATCATAAATAAATGTTGTTGGATAACCTGCTATCCTAAACTTCTGTGCAAGGAGAGCATCTTTATCATTGAGTACTTTAAAAGTATAGTTGTGTTCATGTAGATATTGTTGTATCTCTTTATCTGTTCCTGACTTTACAACAACTGTAAGAACCTCATAATATTTTGAAATTATCTCTATATTTGGGGCTTCTAGTTTACATGTAGGACACCATGTAGCCCAAAAATGGACTAATAGAGGTTTGTCTTTGGGTATGTTAAACTTTGTGCCATCATAAAGTGTCATATTTGTAACTGAGAAAGAGTTTTTATTTAAGTTTGTACTTCTATAGTAACTCATAATATTTGCAAACAGTGTCATAACTATAAAAAAAACAATTAGCTCTTTGGCATAATGTTTTAGCTTTTCTTTCATCTAAGTTCCTAAAAATTAATTCTAATGTAATAATTAACTGATAGTATACAAATAAAAAAGGAAACACATGTTTAAATTTATAACTCTGCTCT